>Ga0136643_10003665_pt1 | contig 20831 bp, 12 predicted proteins | sample TergutLab28metaG_FD_96883 | JGI IMG/M metagenome (GOLD analysis project Ga0136643, IMG submission 96883) | Labiotermes labralis P1 segment gut microbial communities from Petit-Saut dam, French Guiana - Lab288 P1 (version 3) (version 3) | ecosystem: Host-associated > Arthropoda: Insects >...
ATGACTCTCACAGAACACAGTGCCAACTTGTTTGGTGCTGAGGTTAACAGAAATGAGGGGCAGTAATGCTGTTAAATAATTGTAAAATAGAATAAAATTTCATGAAAGTTACCAACAGCAGAAGCAAAGGAATGAACCCTATGAACAGAAAAACACAGACGTACAGCACATCAAAGCATTACAATACACAGTTACTATTTACGATTACTCAACATGAATTTCTGGACACTATATATAAGGACCAACAACAAGCTCCTGTGAGCAGTACTGAGGCCAAAGTTAGTAGTCTATTGTGTGACAAAAATTATGTTTCTCATGGCTTCCCCCTCTCTGCTTACAATTATACCGGCCTCCAGCACCCTGTGGCTTAAGTGAACTAGCACAGAGTGCTTACCGCTAGCATATGGTATCGACAGGAATATTCACAAGACAAGAATGGCTAGATGATGGATCAGGAGTACACAGAAGTGTGTCAGATGGGAAGAATAACAGGTTGTTGGACATGTGGAGGGGTCAATCCAGGGGGCTTCTGGCTGTGGCCTCAGTACAAATAACCAACTATTAGCATCTCAAGAAGTAATCTGCTACAAGACTTGGTTGGTTGGTTCGTTAGTAAGTTCAAAATTAAAGAAAAATATACACTGCAAATTATGGAAATGTTTACAAACTTCTGCTCTGTGAAATGTCATATTAATAGGCAGTCACAAAATAACAGTCAGTGTCATCAAAGTGAAAGTATATCATGCAGTAAATCCTTACCATATGGTCCCTCATTCTTGATGAACGGCAAATGTGTCTCTTGCTCCAGGCAGAACATGATAAGAGGCAAGACAAACACCAAAGTCTTGCCACTTCCTGTGAACGCTATTCCGATCATGTCGCGTCCTGATAGCCTGTCAGAGAACAATAACATCTTGACATGCCACACAGTCGTAACATACAATGTACTGCATGCTTTGCCCCACATCAGACATTTGGCTGAAGATCTCTCCAAGACTAACATTAACCTTTTGGTGCCGGAATTATTTTTTTAATTTTAGCACATCCTATATATAAAATGTGAATAATACAGGAACCAAATACTTTAGAATTATGAAACAAACTGCATTTTGAAGAGAAAAAAACTGAGATTATTTACTGTGTTTAAAATATTCAGTACCTATATTTGTTGAATAAATATATAAAATGCAACTTTAGAGGTTAGCGGTGCGGTACGACCACTATAGTTGACGTTAGGCGTCTAAAGGTTAATATCGGCATATCGGTGAAGCTGCAACATTGTGCGACTTTTAACCCAGGCTGAATTTGGCCAGGCAATCCTAACATTTCACAAGAAATACAGACAGCTTACACTTTGACTGGTTTTCAGATGATTCAACCTTGCTGGCCATTTATGGCAGTACAGCCTTATGCATGCCATTAAGGCATATAGAGGGCAGCACAGGCAAAGTTCCACTCATAGGACTAAACGCAGGTGAATGGCCAGCCTCATGCCCCACACCTCAAAAACGGATCCCCCACTACCTATTTCATAGACAGCTGGGTGGGGCCCAGAGCCAGGCTGGAAATCCTAAAGAAAAGAAAAATTTCTTGCCTCTACCAAGATTTGAACCCTGGACTGACAAGCCCATAGTCTAGCCACAATACTGACTGAGCTATCCTGATTCCATTTGTAACCGTTCAAGACAATGCACAATTAAAACAACAATTTTCTAATTTACTTTTAGAAACTTAGTCTGAGTTTGAGTAGAAGCACATTCTTCAATCACACATTGAATATTTGTAATCACCAAGCCAGGGTCTTTTGGCAATTAGGTACTGGCAATTTTTACACCAAAGGATCAACAACATAAACTTTCTTTCACTGTTCTCTAAGCAGCCACATGTGGGGCACAAGAGATAGATATGACAATGCAAAGATGTCACAACATGCTGCCTGGTCCGGGCTTTCACATGGATCAGCATGAAGCAATGGTGGAATAGTGATCGGCAGGAAAAAAATTGAAGACACTAGAGAAAAACCGGCTCCAGTGCCTCTTCATCCACCCACATGACTCACCCACTTTATGTAACCTTGGACTGAACACAACACTCCATGGCAGTAGCGCAGCTACAGTAGTCAACTGATGAATTATTAATATTAACTGTTCAGAAAGCCGTCAGCATGTACGAAAAACAGCTGCCTATCAGCACCTGCTGAAACTGATTGTCTCCTCTGCATATACCACAGGTCAGACCACAAAATTCCAGTTCTGTTATTAGGTGAGTAGTTGTACACATTGCAAAGGATCATAATGCATCTTCAGGGTCAAGCAGGCCATGAAGACTGGTTATTCTGCTGTACTGGACTGTTTGGCACTAAAGACGAAGGCACTATGATACTTAGAGACGTCATGAACTAGTTGCCAAACACAGCGTCACATTCAATAACACTGGCATCTCTAGCAACACCACTACAAGAACCAAAAGTCTCAGTCCTGACAACTGCATACACCACTCACATGTGGGACCAGAACTTGTGGTGCAGCCAACCTGGTACACACACTCTTATTCACCACAAAACTGTACAGGCAGAAGTTACAAAGTGAAACAAACTAAAACTTCACCACACTGTAACCTCTCCCCATATTTTATGCCTAATTTAGCTGTGAAATGGGAGTCAGTAAATTACAGTTGTTACACCAACTACATTACAGGCTGGAGGATCCGGAGGGCAATTCTTGGAAGGGCAACAAGGTTCCAAGATTACAGCAACAATGAAATGAAACTGACCACTTCTATCCAATGCTGAGTTTAAGAATGAGCAGTTACTCCTCTACTCCTACTGTATGCCTTCATGGCATGGACATGAACCACTCTGCCTTTACCTTAGCCCAGAATTGTGCAGTATCAACACAGTTCACCAGCCAGCCTGGAATTCAACTTGTCTGATATTTCTCTACACAAAAAGAGAAGTGCAGCTACACATGCTGTTACAGCTGTTCATAGCCCATCATCTTCGTACATTTCAACACTGAAGCATACTCGTATCAAGTTAACAAACCCTTCACACTTGAGTCAATTGCAGCTAACTGTTCGGCATCTGAGAAGATATTACAAAAGAGGGTAAGACAGAACACCAATGAATAATTTCAGTGATTCTTTCACTCTTCAGGCTTCCTTTTTAACCGCCACAAACAAGCAACTGTGATGACAGCCAATAAAACAACACCAATAACAGCCACCCAACTCCCTTCTTTGGCGTGACCAAATTGTGTTGATTCCAGATGCATCTTTGTACCGGTCCGTCAGCAAATGTGAACCTGTAACAGGTGATACTCACACAGTTGGAATTCCCTGAACTTGAATAGGAGTTGGCTGCACGATGCCCCTCCGTTCCAGACCGGCCAGGATGGCACGTGGAAACTTCATCTGTGCAAATGACTTTATAGGAGGTGGCACATCCTCACCCTCAACTAATATGCACAATTTCTTACGCACACGATTATGACGTGCTTCAGACATCACTAAAATGTACTGTGGTGGTTTCCAACTGAAACAGGCAGGAAGTTATGTAAGGATTACCCTGTCACAGCAGTGGATTTTTCATTCTGTGAAATTCCCATACAATCCAACTAATCAGTTAATCAACCAACCAAACATCTGTGACCTGCTGTTTTTACTGCAGCATATATCGAGCTTAGTGTTATCTGGGATGTGACACAATGTAGTTTGGTAGAAAGGCACCAAACTAAATGGCAAAAGATTCCAGAAGGCAATACTTAAACCTCCAATATGTCACTCAATGTTGCAACCAGTCTGTCACATTGTAAGCATAAGTAATATATTTGCATGGGACTTGACCTCCTCAAAGTGACATACAATATTTCAAATTCACACAGACTACTAAAACCTAACTCTCTGAGGTCGACATATTTTGATGATGCCAAACTCTGAATTGGAACTCAGTGTTCAGACGCTGAAGCGTGTCACAGAGGGTACCGCCTCATAACACTACCACATGAAGGGTCAATAATTTTTGAGGTACAGGAACCTGTACTGGGGGATGAATGAATAAACAAACAAACAATCACATGCATGAGACTGCTTTATGTTTGGTGACCTTCAATGATCTTCACAGCAAGTCCTGCAGTTCATGGGAACAATGATGCTGCTGCTGGCGACTTCCCCTGTAGCTCCTCTTTGCTGCATGTCAACCAGCCAAAAGCATACAAAGGTTACCACTGCTAACATCCATGTGAATGGGGAAGTATATCTGACAACAATGTGACAGCTGAAGGGGACCATTCCATGCTCTTGATTACAGCACTAACATTGTGCAACTCATTGCACTAATCCTAGCCCAAACACACATTCAATTTCTGGCAGGGCCAACAGACTTTGCCCTTCACCAAAATACCCACACCAGCTCTACAGCCCATCCTGTTGCCTACTCAGTGGGCACCTCAAACTCTTTCCCCACAGGCAAAGTAGCCAGGGTGTGCCGGACCACTCACCTTCTGTTACAGCCAAGGCTAAGAATGAGTGGTGCCACAACACCACCCATTTTACACACCGTCTTGGCATGCAGACAGACAGCCTTACTTGTTACCAGTAAAAAAAACTTCATTGTGCAGACAGGGCTAAGTGCCTTACCTTGTTTTGATGGGATCTTCATACTGAATGCCTTTTGCAAGTTCTGCCACGCCCATCAGTGCTTTTTTTTCAGCAACACTTTCCAAGATCTTTTCCTCCTCCTTTAACTGACGTTCCATGGCACTTTCCTTCTTGGCTGGAAAAAAATGCACACACGCATTCATATGCCACATAAGGAAGTTTCGGTCAACAATGGACCACATAATATACGACGGTGGTCCCATAAGATAATAATATTATAATATAATATTACAATACTTAACACTGTGTAACAATTGCCTACATTATTCAGTACAGTAACATGCTGTACAGGTTTGTAGCCTAGGAGCAATAGGCTATACCATATAGACTAGATGTGTAGCAGGCTATACTGTACTACCTAGGCTTGTGTCAGTACACTTTGATGTTCACATGATGAAATCGCCTAACAATGCATTTCTCATAACATATCCATCATTAAGCGACACATGACTGTTAGTATGTGTGTGTGTGTGTACACAGAGACATCCCTGGCCCCTCTTAATATGGCTCTCTGATTCAGTTTGGTTACCTGTGTCCATACTCATAAGCACCTTTCAGACTCCCTATGCATTGGGGTGATTTCTAAACAATGGAAGAGCAAGGAAGTGAACACCACAAGATCTCACAAAAAGTAGTGACAGGAAGGATGTCTAAAGGCACCAACATTTCAAATAGAATTTTGGTATAAACATGATGCCATTTGTAATGTTGGTAACAATACTGGCACAAACAAACAGCATGTGACCTAACCTTCCAACAGCGAACACATAGGTGTTGCAAAAAGCAAGGAAGTGTTTACACTGTACAAAAATCTCTACCATTATGCCTTGCTCATGGTTAAAAAAGGGTATCCTTTCTGGGCAACGTAAGCATGGAAATGATGGAATACATCCTCTGCATGATGACCTGAATGACAAGCTGCTATAACCACTTGTAACCCTCAAAATAAGAGCAACTGCCCTGCAGAGCCCCACACAATACACACCAACAGCAAATATTACTGCTCTCTGTGATGAGCAAGCAGCCATTAGAAGTGACAGCCAGTTACTACAGTGAAAGTGTACTCTGCCTGGCCTCTTACCTTCAGCCAGTTTTTTTAGCTCTGTGTGTTGGTCCAGCAAGCTGATGTTGGACTTACGCCCCCACACCTGTCCATCTTCATCATCGTCGTCGTCATGCTCATTCTCACTTGAAGATTTCCCACGCTGACCAAACTCATCTTTCAGCTAACAGCAAGCACACCATGTTTTAACTTTCACATCATACATACTATGCAAGCTGTACAACAGTAATTATCCACACTATATTTGTGAAATAAAATAAGTTTCTCATGATGATACAGAATCTACATGTGGCCTACAAAAGGGGCATTCAACTGTTGTTCACTGGTTGGTAAGTAGAGTTTTCACCAAATTTTGCGACTGCCAAGGCCCAAAAATGTACTCTTCATCACGTGTTTTGATGTCCTCCACCCATCTCAAACCATTTCCTCACATGCTGTCATGATCTCCTGCACTCTGGCTCATAGAAACAGACTTTCAAATTCTGCTATTGGTTGGCCATGCAGTCCTTCCCTCTACCAATCAGGCCATCACCTCTCACTACCCACACAATGCCATAACTATATGTGGGCCCCAAGATAACAACTAAGATTGATTCACCCTGAGAAAGGAAACTGTAATGTGTGCCAGAATACTGGGAAACGCTTATCCATCTACACATCTACACATCTATTTCCTCCCCCATCTCTGTACAAGTCATTATTCATTTAACATTGTGACATTTGACACTACACCAGGAGTGTAAAAATCCTTGGTGTCAACTTTACAACAATTTGTAGCTTGTGTATAATATTTATGGGTCCTATGCAAGAAACTTGCTTTTTGTCACTCTTCTAACAGCTAAGAGTCTTAGGTGGCTCCTAGATTTTTTGGCAGTCTGTGTCTCCCTGCACTACATTCAGAGTCGTTGTCATAAAATGATCAATAAATAAGATGTATATTATTGCATAACTGGCAGTAATCACAAAAGAACATTTCTGCAAATCAAAAAGAGGGTTATATATATATATATATATCAGAATATTCAAAATCTAAAGAATCATTAAAATGTTGCTTACCTGACTCAAACGTCCAAGTTTCTTCAACTGCTGTTTCTTACGTTCCCTAACTGGCACATACGGCACATAATCATCCTCAGATTCAGAACTCGACTCCTCTTTTCGGTACCGCTGCAATATAAATTGAACAGTTCATGATAAAGCAGAGTTTTGACCTTTTAAAGGCAATGCTGTTACCACAGGTATCAGCTTTTTTGCAGAATGGATGTCATATTTACCATCAGTTTCCACATTAAGAAACTCTGCATTTAATCCACAGTATATTCACAAATCCAGGCAGAGCCTCTAACACATAGTGTTTTCTGTGAGGCAGGTATTGGATGTTTACATATCATGAATTTCAGCCTTCAAAACAAGTGGGCCGTGTCTCAAGCACTTAGTTGTCAGTCTCTCATCATGTAGATCCAGGTTTGACCCTTGATCAGTCACTGTAAAATTTGTAGACAAAATGGCACTGGTCCTTCTCCAACAACTTTGGTTCTCCTGCCAGCATCATTTCACCAATGCTCCATACTCATCTGCTCCTGCCAGAAGGACTAGTAGGGGAATCCTGGGAATCTTCAAAGAAAGCAATACTCTTCCAAAAAACTGGAGAGAGAAATCTTATCTTTTTCTCAGACTTCAGAGAGTTTAAAGAACTTGGAATATACATCTTCTTCACCAGTGACCAGATCTCCTAGAAATTCATGGGGCTTTGTGGCAAAGATATATGAAGTCATAAATATCATGTATTTTACAAGCATTAAAAATGCTATAAACATTAGCACATGGTAACGATACCAAGGCCAAGTTCAGTACCTCAACCGACTGCACATTGCCACAGCACTCGTTCTTAATGTAAAAACTTCCCATATTTATACCACAGTAGTTGCTGGTTTAGAATCTCATTCTTGTAATGGCGTCTTCGTAATTCGCAATCTGATATGAAAAACTGTTTGATCCAGTAACCGTAACTAAAAAAAAAAAACGCAATTACAGGTTAGGGTACTGTATGCTGTGTGACCTTGTGACTAAACGAGGCTCGACTAAATCCAGTATTACTTCTGAACCGCAGAGACAACTGAAAAGTTGCAACAGCATTACCCACATTACTATCTGAAAACGCCATAATTGTTAGTTTAAAAAATCATAACAATGTAAATCAACACCTATTAGAGCACAAATAATATCAATTAAGCTATTAAACATGAGTGCAATCTCGACTTGTGACGAAAGCACCACGGCCGTTGATAAAACAAGGTTATAACACCAATTACGACACCACAGTTATATTGTAACAAAAAAATTATACTTAGCACTTACTTTCCTCGGAGGTGCGTCTTCTTTCCTTTCCTCCATGTCAATTATAATTACGCAAATGTGCACCTCGGCATAGCACTTACATCAGAATTGACCAAAACTAACTGCAGTGACGTTTCTTTTGATTAATCAAACGAACATGTAATGATCGATTACACCCAAGGATGACAATTTAGCAGAGAATCCGGCACAACCACGGATTACAGTGGGCACAAGTGCGGACAAAGCGTGGTATAAAATAACTTGTCATCATTCCCGTACGGAAAGATACCACACAATCCAATATGTGTGTTTGTCAAGTGTAAACTGGGTTAAAATGTAAGATAAAGAAATCATTCAGTTTAGCTAATTTCATAATTTACGTGGCCCCCGTCACGTCTAAAGGCGGGAACATGCATGAGAGTAGAACAAAGAACGTAGAGTCTGTTGGGATATGATCTGCGGCAGTGGATAATTAATCCTGACGCTTCGAGGCAAATAGCGTCATCGTCACAACTCGACCTTTCAGCTTAATGAAAGCGTTTAACTGAGCTGAGAGTTGTATACGCCAGATTAGGAGGATGAAAGGCGCCGACTCGCCAGCCACGTGATCTGATTTCCGATTTGTCAGAATAATTCTTGTAAGGTCGAGACAGTGACATTAAAACGGGCGATCACGCAAGGTCGAAATCCCGAGCATAGAGACGCCAATAGATGTGGGTGGCCAGGATGTGGTAAAGAAATGGTAAGATGTATTCTGAGGCCATCGATGGTGAGTTCCACCAACACCCCTTGCTAATGTCAAACCAGACCGAAGTGCTTGTCACTAGAGAAAGTTATTGCTGCCATCATTTCTGTGAACAGAGGACTGGTGGTAAGGTGGGAATTTAAGGAAATGTGCTGGATGAGGAATATAACTGACAGAGGAAAATGTAGAGTGGGTCGATCCATGGGTCTAATTTCCATTGACTCATTACACGTACTTGACTGTCTTTACTAAGCTTAAAGGAATTTATTTCAATTTTTCAATTCGGCACGTTTGGCATGGGGGGAAAGGTCATCCATTTACCATACCAAAGTATGCAGAAATAATCAAGGATGTATTTAGCCAGACTTTTGGCTACCTGTAACCATACAGCACATAAATGATACACCAGAAACTGACAGTTTGACATGAATATGTGTTGCAAGGAAGTAACAAAAATATATGGGCCTTTTATAGTTGCATATTCTTCCAAGTACATTTGAACCTGGTTATAATAACATTGTTTATGCAGCACCTCCATATGTCATATTTTATGTGGTACCAATTCGCCACTGTTCACCATAATATGATACTCATAGGTTATAACAACACTTGTTTTATTAAGACACAAAATATTCAGTCCCTTTCATGATGTTATAACTAAGTTTGACTGTATATACACAAAAGGAAGGCACACAAATACAGAATGAAAGCATTTAATTTGTGTGTGGAAAAACATGGCTACTTGTACAAATCTGAAGTATACATGGCATACACCCTGCAGATGTGGATAAGACCACAAGATTCACTGAGGTCAAAAGAATATGTGTGTGTGTGTGGCATTCAAGTCCCAGGTCTGCTGGTAATCTGCAGGCATCCACTTCCACAGGTAGACTGTACCATAATGCCAAACAGAAACAGTTGTCTAAACATATTTTAAAGAAACTAAAATGCACCATACATGTATTAAGATTAGGAGAGAAACTGCCTTGGGGAAGAAAGAAAGAAAGAAAGAAAGAAAGAAAGAAAAAAAAGAGAGAGAGAAAAGAAAAGAAAAAGAAAGAAAGAGTTCTTGGCCATAAAATCGGGACATTTATTTGACATGTAATTCAAAGTACGCCGCATGCACACAACATAGCTGAGATACCAGCTTTGTGAGCAGCCTGTGGGAAGGGAAAGCCAACTTCAGCAATGGACTCCAACAAACACAAAACTGGTCTTGAACAATCACATCAAATGCCACCACACCATTTATTCCAAAGTCAATCTGCGAAATGGTGGAAGAAATTGTTCTTCTATTCTGAACCTTCTACCAATGAATGCTCATACTTTGTACCATGTGCACCCCAATCAAAAAGTACAATTGGGTAATTCCTTGACAACAGTGGCATAGAGCCAGCTGACTGACGGAACAGACGCAAGCAAGCTATGCCCACAGATATACAGTTGGTAAGACTGGCCACTCTGTCCTAACAACTGTACATTCTGAAGTTACACTTAGATTGTGCTAGCCTGGTCTGCCTTACACTCTTCTGCAGCATTCTTTGACCAAAGAATGTTACTTTCTGTTATCAATATACGTACATCAGAGAAGATTTACAAAATAACATAACAATGCAACTGTAGAGACCGATAACTCTGCTGTAACTATGCAGGTGAACAAGACATTAAGTAAAATGCAAAAACAGTGAATAAAAGTAAGAACTGTGAGATACATGTTGCAAAGCATTATATGTTCTTTGGCACACAAAACTGGCTTATGAAGATGTTTTCTGGGACCGCCTATGTCAAAATACAGAACATACTGCAGGTAAAGCAGTTCATTCTTTCATTGCCACAAAGAGCAAGACAGTTTTATCACACAGAACCCCTGCATCTGCTGGGACATCCCACTGTAGCCCCAGTGCTCTGAACAGTGGTAACCACAAGGGATGCACTATACATGCACAATTGAAAGGCTATAAAAAATTTACCACTGTGTACTGTCCAAAGTGTGACACAGCTATGTTTTAAGATTTTTTGGCACACTACTGCAGGTAACATTGCAAAAATATTGAAAGGCCCATAGCTGTTAGTCACAGAACATGCTTTACAGGAATGACAGGAGCGCTAGAATAAAGCAATCCCATGACAGACCTGGACAGGTCCTGAGGGTTCCAGGAGGTTCAGGCTCTCAGATTTCAAGACAATCAGCACATGAAGGTGGTAAGGTTGTCACCCCTATGCACCGGCCACCTTTATCCTCCAAGTAAAATTTCCTGGTACTATGGCCTCGGTACCCCAGGGCCATAGTGCGACCAGGAGGATTATGTTAATGAAAAATTCCAATGACATCATCAGGAATCGAACCCGTGAACTCCCGGCTTGTAGCTCAGTGCTTCAAACAACTGTGCCACTGCGTGCCCCCTACAGTAATATTTACATTAGAATAGGTAGCCTGATGAAGTATATTGTGCTACCTTAGGTGGTGTCATCAATTCTGTTAAGACTTTACGACTTGCCTTTAAAAAGGTACTGTTATCCCTGTCCACACCACACAGGCATCTGGGGGCAGCAGAGGCATAGCTCCACTCACTCTCAACCTCAACATGACATGGAAGTGAGTGGTCAACTTCACGCCCTGGCCGCTATATCCCTGGTTGCCTGTATGAATCTCGAGTTGTCAGGCTCAGGAAGTCAACAATACGACATGGTGTTACAGTGACTACAGACAGGTCTCAAAATCCATGCTCTGACATGGGTCAGACAGCTTGTACATGACTGCAGTGTCCAATCCCTCTCTGAATCATGTGTCTCCCTGTCACCATACACTAGACTGTGTATGCTCACACCTCATGCCGAGGAAGACACATTGATTATCATCAAGACAGCACTCTTATTCAATTATATACAAAAATATATTTATGTACAGAATAAGGAATGAAATGTACAACATTAACTAGAACTCAAGAAAACTAGTTTGTCCATTTTTATAAGTAACACAGACAGTACACAGCATTAACTGAGCCACATTTTAGGTATGTTATTTTATTGGATAACATCTGATAGTCACTTCCTTTTGGCTTGTTTTAAACTATGCAGCTTCGATGTGCAACAAGCGGTGTGTTAGGAGCGACACACGTTGGCGAGGCAAACAAAAACTTTACCCAGCATTTTCTGTAAATGTGGTGAGTAAAAACTTGGTATTAACTGCAACACACTGCAACAAAAGGTGTGGACCCCGACCCACAGCAAAGCAGAATGGCAACAGATGCCACACAGCATGCAATCAAATGAAACAGTCTAAGCAAATATTATTCATTCTGTGCACTGTGCTTACAGTCCTTCATATACACCATCATATACAGAATAAAATATAAGTTATCCATAAAATGAACCCTCCTACATTTTTTCAGCAATCATCATCATCATCCGCAGGGAGACTTCAATGCAAAGCAATATACAACACAAATACACCAAATTTAATATTGTACATTTCCCATGCAACTATATTACATATATAATAATTGTTGTCACGCTGTTGCACAGTGTTTCCATTCACAGCCTGAACAAGAAATACCTGCAACTTGATTCTAGGATTTATGTGAAATGAACAAATGTTGAAATACAGATGTTTGGATATAGCAAATTACACCAATGTCTAATTAAAATAATTTTACAATGTATTTAACCGTAAACAGATTTTAAGAATTTTAACATTTTAATTACAATTTTAACCTTATTTGAACACTGACATGAGGACCCCCTTCCACATAATTTACACATCAGCTGCACATGTTGATAAACTTGTGGGCTCTGTGAAAGAAGGCCGACAGCTATGGCCAAAACATCTCCCAGCCAAAATCAATAACAATGAAACAATGTTCAACAATTTGGTGGCAAAGATTGTTTATTAACGCACCAGTTTCACATGTACTGTATTATAAATATACCAGCAGCTACAAATATAATAATATGGATGTAATGGCTAGTATGATGTTGAAATATTCTTGGTTAAAATTTGTTGATATGTCTTCATTTACAATTTGTGCTGTTGTTATGTACGCAGACATCTATATGAATGTTCTCAACCCAGAAGGATCAATAAACGTGGTTCAAATTTAAAATTAGAGCAGAATAAACATATGTTAAAATGTCGAGTGGATATGTAACTCTTAATATTATGTATGTACTATGTGCCATGTATTCATGTGTCCTATGTAGGAAAGTGACACAGTTTGAAACATGTGCGTTAGCTGCAATTCATAGTTCTCCAACGAAGAAAGTGGCAGAGCTGTAGAAGTCCACACATTTGTTCAGGTATTCGTCTTGAACCTGTCTGAGAGTGGATGGCCGCATATGGAAGGATTACGTACTGTAAGAAAAAACAGCACTGAAGAAACCAGAGCATGCAATGTGTGTTATGTGAACAAAAACTAGGGCTATGTCCATATTTTTATTCTGCCCCAATTTCAAATTCCAACCACATTTACAGGACTTGACCCTTCCAAATCGGGAACATCAGTATTAGATGTCTGCATACACATAATGACACACTGCAAATGATGGCATATTGATGTATTTTAGCCAAAGAATACATCAACAGCACACTACTCATAATATCCATATATATTAATAGTTGTTACTACATATTTTTAAAATTATGCAAGTGAAATTTATGTATATATTCCTTTTTTATTGAGGTCTTCCTGAGTACGGTAATATATTGCTGAAACGTGTGGGTGGGTTTATGTTTACGTACAACTGAATAATTTGTTTGTGTGAATATGTTGGTGTCTGTAAACGAGTCTAAGTAAAGTACAACTGTGAACTGTCAGATAAAATAATTTAGTTGTACAATTCCCTTAATGCACCCATCCTTATAACACCCATCCTTGCCTGTACGACACTGCAACTGTACCACCACTGGGCATCCAGAACTTTTCATTGACCCAGTGTCTGATAGAGAGCGAACCACCTGTCGACACACTTCACATATCTCCCACACCGTACTCAACAATGTGTGTAAAACTGTAACGCGAACAATTTAATCATAAATATTGTCATTCACTCTTTGCGTGACTGCTAGCAGACAAAAGCAAAATGTTACTCAATTATTATACCAACTACTGCACATATATTAAATTTATAAAATTTACACATTAAAACATTAAAAACGCTCCGACATGTTTCGGTCCTAAGACCATCATCAGGGAGCCATATCGTCCTTGATAAAGTCACATTAATTTTGCTGTACCAATTGGGTATTGTGGCAGCATTCCGTGTTGTGTAATGTCATGCTGTGAAGAGTGCCCTGCTATGGATGTGCATTCTGTGCTTCGTTGCGTTGCAACAAAGCACAGAATGCACACTTTTTATAGTGTGACTTTAGCAAGGACGATATGGCTCCCTGATGATGGTCCTAGGACCAAAACATGTCGGAGCGGTTTTAATGTTTTAATGTGTAAATTTTATAAATTTTATATATGTGCAGTAGTTGGTATAATAATTGAGTAACTCAAAAACATGCACGGTGTAACAATGAAAAAAAAAATGTATTTACAGTGATATTAAACACCACAACTGCACTAGCGCTTGACAGTGTCAATTACTGGACTAAAGCAACAGAAGTTTATTTTCCAGCTGACAGACACCTTTCTCACTGTCGTAATGTACCCTGTGGTTACAATAATCTAAGATTTAGCTTTCAGAAAGGTGTGCCAATATATGACAGCGTTAGCCAACCACTGTAAATACTTGTACCAGTGTATGGCAACCCTAACTGAAGGTTATGTATGCTCAGAACATTTACAGAGGTGTTTAAAAATGCAAAAAGAAATATTTTAAGCTATGCTCATAGAAGTGAGACCATACATAATTAAATTATATCAGAACTCACCTTTGTATCAATTTCAGTAAGTAATATCACACTATGACACATCCACAAATATTTGCATAATACAATGGAACCTAACCTGGTATGTACTTAGTTCACAAAGGCAATAGATGGATGACCAAGAGGTTAGATCAGACAAATAACTTTCATCCAAAGACACTTTCTACATGCACTCAAAATCCTAGCAGCCAATTTCAAAATAAAGTTGTCCACTATTGGCACTGCATGGGTATTCACACACAATAATAATCTTGACCATGTAGTTTAATTTATTTACTTATCATACAGGTTTAAAATGTGAAGTTGGTACTCTGCCAATGCCATCAATTTTTCACTGTGAAAATGCTTTGATCAAACAATGTCTTAACTCTCTTACTAGGTGGTAGCAGTAGTAGTATGTAAAGTTCAACCTAGAACAAGCCATGAAGGGCCTGAGAGGGAGTAGAGATACAGCTCCAGTCTATCCTTAACCTTTACGCTAGATGTGGGTGGCAGTCAACACCACGCACCGGCTGCTTTACCCCTGGAAAAGAGGCCCGGTAACCACTGTACAGAAAGGCCAGTCCGGAGGGGTGCAGAAAATCTTGCCCCCCCCCCCTCCGAGATTCGATCCCTGGACTGTCTAGTCCATAGAAAGTCACTATATCAACTATGTTACCCTTGCCCATCTGTTATTAGACAATGCATGTGATTTCTTGACCATATGCATAATGTGATAGTCATTTTACTGTGCAACAACGCAAAATGCTAATGGACTGTTGAAATGGCTGGGCTGGGACATGAGGAGGTAGCAGAGGTAAAAGCCATGAGGATATTCAGCATACAATGAAGTCTACTTTCATGTGCCAATTAATCCACACCCTGGCCAATGCTCCAGGAGTAGTGTCAATTACAATCACAAAAACCAAACCATACAGTCTTATTACAAAGTTAACGATCAATCAATGTGTGTACCATAACTTCTAGACAAACCCTTAATCTGCTTTCCTTGTTTCCTATGCCGGTCCCAGTTCAGTTTCCTTTGGACTACTGAAAGCCATGTTTACACCAAAAATGTAACTTCAAATTTGAATTGAAGGTGAACTGTTTTGCACAGATTTTAGACATGGGGTAGAGTGCCCATGTGCCTCATCATGTGTAATTTAATTTAATTTCCTCGCAACCACTTCATACAATATTTACACGGATAGCGCATGGAAGGATCATAAATTGTGCAACCATTTCATTTGATTGTACATTTATCACTGCCATACTCTGCAAGCTCATTTTGTATGTGCTGACATTTATCAAACACCCTGCACTCTTCATCTGAGTTTTCTAGCTCTCACTTTCTGTGTACATTGAAACTGCGCCTTCTTGTATAGCCATTACTTCCATATGCTCCCTCGCTCAGCAGGGTACAGTTACGTCCAGAATTATGTGTTCCCACATTCTGAAATGAATAAAGAGTAAGATTTACTTCAATTTGTATAATGACAAGGAAATATAATTAGCAGCCTCTATGATACATTACAGGGCTGTTAGAGCAGTCAATATTAATATTATGGTCATCTGGAATGTGACCCCATATAATTCAATAGGTGTAGGTGGTATCAGTCAATAACACAACAATATCTAAAAAGATGTTTAATAAAGGATGAAGTAAACTACATGTTTCGGCCTAATGTGGCCATCATCAGGTTTACATCAGAAAGTATGGTGGTAGTGCTTTACAGGATTGGTATGGGTATGTCACAATGGTGAGATCTCAGCATCTGTGATGTTTGTTATATGCTATTGTTAAGGGGCACGGGAAGGGGGGTATCTGTGATGTGCGTTATCCTGGGGGTGCAGCTCAAGTATGTCTGCTCGCTGCTGTGCTATGTGGGTCTCCAGCTACTGTTTGTCCATATCTGATATCTACTGCTGATGGGCTTTTGTTATGGGTTCTGTGGAGAGGAGAAAAATCAAAGAATAAGAGCTGATGTGGGTCAGTGTGTGTGTGTGTAGGTGACTGGTGTGACGAGTTGTAATTAAGTGGTAATTGAATGTATGTACTTACGTGTGTGCTCTCTATCCTTTGTATCTGTGATGATCTCTGTGTCCAGTCCGTTTTGTGTGTGCGTGTACTTGTCTTCCATCTAGGGAGTGTGTGCGTTCTACTCCATTAGCGTCATATTTGGCGGTTCGGTGACTGGGTCCCAAACCTGCTTAGTAATTGTCGCTTGGCACTGTGTTGGTAATTGTCACTTGGCACTGTGATATTTCACTGTTGGTTATATATCCGTAGTCTGGTGTCACTTGTATTCCCTGGCTTAACGTGTCGTATTTATGCAGGTTTGTCTAGTTTGTTCGGTTGTTATTTGTATGTGGCAGCATAACGGTATGCGTGCACTACGTGTGGGTAGTTAGATCTGCGACGGGGTGGTGGTTCGGTGGTGTTACCGTTTTGTGGGTGGGGGGAGGAGGGGGGGTGCGGGATTACTGTTGGTCGGGTGCGAGCAGAGCATCTAAGATCTTGTTGGGGGATATAGTGTGTTCGTCATTTAGGTGATTGTTTTTTTGTAAACTCTCTGTATATGTAGTATCGTTCTAGGGTATTGAGGTAATAGAAACATTTGCACATACATTCAATATAAATGGAGTGAGCTGAACATGTCAGTATAAGCAAGGAGGATTGTGACTGGGGCTATGAGCAAATGCAACAATGGAAGTTATGCGTATAACAGCAAATTAAACGTACCAACTCAATAACAATGACGATTCGTAATAAACACATTCAGGTTCTACAGAGATGTAATATTTAAAATCTTAATGTGATTCTTATTAAAATATCAATCGCACATTTATGATTAGCCACTTTCACTTTAGATATTAATATCCAACATGATGATTAACACTTACCAAATTCAGATCAGGATCTTCTTCGACTCTCTTCAGCAGAACTTTTGGAATTCTTGTTTCTAAGGAGTTCAGGATGCTATGCAACTTTTCAAGCCGTTCCTCTTCACTGGCAGAATGTCGAGTATACTGGTAGAACATCACACAACAGGACAATTACAGGATCACGGCATCATTCGGCACTTTAAAAATGTACCAAAATACATTAACCAACCAGAGTGGGTAGTTAAATGTAAATGCATGGTTGATGACAAAACATATTATTTTCAGGTGACAGATCCCCTCGAGTTACCAATTTTCAAACATATCTTAAAAACCAACTGTGTGTGAGGGCTGATTTTAAAACATATTACAGGTTGTGTATGACCGATTTTTAAAATGGTTTGAAAAATGTATTTGAACATAAAAAATACAATTATGAAATAAACAGCATTTTGTGAAAAATAAAACAGAAATTGGGCAACATGTCTTAAAAATGTAATAAACTTCCTTGTTGCCTAAGCATATAAAATGATTTTCTATGGGTGTTTTCCTAAGTCCCCCCAAAGGTGTCCCTAGTTTGACAATGTGGTGCAGGCTTGTGTGGTCAAATGATCCTGAGAGCTAAGCCGGCGGTAGCATAGCTACTGGCAGGGTTACCCAAGCTGGACAGGTCAAAGGTGATGACCCAGAGAAAAAGCAACACCCTGGTCCTCCAGGTTGGGGGTTGGGCGTGGGGGTGACGACCCCACCCCGGAAAAGAACTTGTGTTCAGGAAACCTCAGAGATGCCTCGGACAGGTTTAACAAATAGACGACCTGGCTGCAAGGAAAAGGAATTGATTTTTGGTACATGGAACGTTCGAACATTATTCAAGACCGGATCACTGCTACCACTGCTTTCTCAGTTAAAATAATACAGACTTGCCATAATGGCATTACAGGAAACAAGCCGGCAGGGCAAAGACATAATGGATATGAAATCACATACACTGTTTTGCAGTGGCAAAGAAGAGGGAACCAGAGAATCTGGGGTGGCATTTGTAGTTGAAAGGAATATGAAACAGAATGTACTTGATTTTAGGGCAGTTGATGAGTGAATATGTGTGTTAAGGATTAAAACAGCATTCCAAAATATAAGCCTCATAAATGTGCATGCTCCCACAGAAGAAAAGGAAGAGTTGGAAAAGGAGGCCTACTATCAGAAAGTAGAAGATATATATAATTTACGTCCCTCTAATGATATAAAAATAGTGCTGGGGGACTGGAACGCCAAAGTGGGTAGAGAATAAATCTACCAAGGAGTAATTTGTAGGCATAACATGCTTTTAAACACAAATAACAATGGGCAGAGGCTAGTACATTTTGTAACAGCAAAAAAACATGGTGGTATCCTCAACCTGCTTCCTACATAAAGAAATTCATAAACAAACATGGAGGTCTCCAGATGGAAAAACCAATAATCAAATTGACCACATACTAATTGATAAAAGGAAAGCAAGCAGCATTTTAGACATGAAATCGTGTAGGGAAGCAAGCAGCAAATCTGACCACTTTTTAGTTAGAGGGAGATACAGATGCAAAATAGCATACAGTAAATATGAACCAAATATAACAACAAGAAGGCCCCATGTAGATGCATTGTGAGAAGTCAGCATGGTTAGGAGGTTCCAGCAGCAACTGGAAGAAGAATTTGGAAAGTTAGAAACCAAATGGGTAACAGAGGAGGAAAGCCATATAGAGGAAGACTGGACACAATTAAAAGAGGTGATAATGGAAGCAGCAGAACAAACAATAAGGTACCAACCAAAACCAGAGAGGAGGGAATGGTTTGATGATGAATGTCATAAGGCATTAGAGGAAAAGAATGAAGCATATAAGAAATGGATCGACAGACCAACTTGAGCTAAAAGAATGGAATACAAAAGGTTGCAGAAAATAGCCCATAAAATATGTAAAAACAGGATAAGAACTCACATGGATAATCGTATAAGGGACATAGAAGAAAACATCAAGGACAAACAAATCAGGAATGCATACAAGGAGGTTGGATCACTAAAAGCCAGTTTCCAACCACATATGGACCTTTGCAGAGGCACAAATAATGAGATCCTAACTAAGGAGGAAGAAATAAAGACTAGGTGGAAAACCTACTTTCAAGATCTGTTAACCTCCCAGCAACAGCAGACAAAAGCAATCCTTTAGAGGCTACCTAAATAAACCAAGCAGACACTGAGGAGGAACTGGAAGAAGAACCTCCAAACATACTGGACATAGAAATGGCAATACAATCTATGAATAACAACAAATCACCTGGCATAGATAATATCCACATGGAGCTTTATAAGAAAGGAGGAGGACTATTAATTAATAAAACACATAGCCTGATTAAGGGAATATGGAGGGAAGAGAAGATGTCCATGGACTGTACAGAGAACATTATAGTACCAATATATAAAAACAGGGGAGACAAACTGCAATGCAAAAATTACAAAGGAATATCATTACTATGTACAGGGTATAAGATATTAAATGCAGTTATTAATAATAGACTTAAAAAATACACTGAACTTATAATTGGAGAATACCAAGCAGGATTTAGAACAGGAAAATTGACTACAGACCAAATTTTTACAGTTAAAAATTTATTGGAAAAAGCCTGGGACATAATGTAGAGATACATCAGATCTTTTTTGATTTTCAGAAAGCATATGACAGTAACCAAAGGAACAAACTGTACGCAATAATGGCGCACTTTGGAATTCCGAATAAACTGATAAGGCTTATGAAAGCAACTATGGAAAACTCAACTTACTGTGTAAAGGTAGAAACAATTATGACGGATGGCTTTAGGGTAGGAACTGGATTAAGACAAGAAGACAGACTGGCACCCAGCCTCTTTAATATAGCACTGGAATACATAATGAGGCAACTGTCAGTACAAACCACATCAACAATATTTCATAAATCAGAGCAATTAATTGGATATGCAGATGATATAAACATCATGGATAGAATAAAGAGGGATACTTCAGATGTATAAGGTGAACTGAAAGAGAAAGCAAAAGAAGTTGGGTTTTCTTCCTATATGGATAACTGGCAAAAAAATACTAGTGGTAATACTGGTAAGAAAATTTACACGGTTGATTCCTTTAAATTTTTAGGCGTCATATTAGTATCCACAATGACATGGGGGAAACATATAGACTTAATCACCTCTAAAGTAAATTCACTCACCTATATGATACGTTTTCTCAGACCTGTGTTATCATTGAAAATTATTAAACAAATCTATTCCTC
>Ga0136643_10003668_pt1 | contig 20821 bp, 9 predicted proteins | sample TergutLab28metaG_FD_96883 | JGI IMG/M metagenome (GOLD analysis project Ga0136643, IMG submission 96883) | Labiotermes labralis P1 segment gut microbial communities from Petit-Saut dam, French Guiana - Lab288 P1 (version 3) (version 3) | ecosystem: Host-associated > Arthropoda: Insects >...
AACGGTGTCACAACGCTGCCACAACACTGCCACAAAAGTGTCACAACACTGCCACAACAGTGTCACAAAACTGCCACAAAAGTGTCACAACAGTGTCACAACACTGCCACAACTGTGTCAGAACACTGCCACAACAGTGTCAAAACAGTGTCACAACACTGCCACAACAGTCACAACACTGCCACAAAAGTGTCACAACAGTGTCACAACACTGCCACAACACTGCCACAAGTGTCACAACACTGCCACAACAGTCACAACACTGCCACAACAGTGTCACAACAGTGTCACAAAACTGCCACAACAGTGTCATAGCACTGCCACAACAGTGTCACAACACTGTCACAACACTGTCACAACAGTGTCACAACACCGCCACAACACTGTCACAACACTGCCACAACAGTGGCACAACACCGCCACAACACTGCCACAACACTGTCACAACTCAAAATTAGTGATTTTTCAGGAGAAACTTTTAAAGGTTTTAAAGTGTTATAATTTTCTGTGAGTGCAACAACGACACAACTGCTCTCCAGCGGCTAGTTTTGCAAAACTTGTTATGACACTGTACCTGTTAAAAGTGCATCTGCAAACGTTTCATTCTATACCAATAACTCAAATATGCCAAATTTTGAGTTGTGACACTCTTGTCGCAAATGAGTGAAATGTGTAGCATTACCTAACGATAAACATAACATGACACAATGTTACAACATTCGCTGTTTCACGCTGAAATTATTTCCGCTGTAAGATTTCCCCTCGTTGTCCATGACGATGATCGAGTATCGGATCTGAGAATCCCCTTCTTCTGGATTATTACGTAAGGGTCAAGAATTCTCGAACCTTGAAGAAGGCACCGATATATTGTCCCGAAACGTCGGTAATAAATTACAACTACTCGCTCCGTAATAGCCCAGCCTAACGGAGCTCTCTTCTACTTCGCCGCCAAAGCCGATATCAGGACTGTCGTGTTTGTACCAATGACGAAGGATGTAACGCGGACAGCCCATGCACCACTAACAACAAAGTTACCATCATACTCCGCAGCTATGCCCATAACAATGTTTCGCCCTACCAATGGAATTCTTATAGAGTACAATTTTGAATCGTTTATATTTTTCGTTTTATGTTCATGCCAAGCTCCTTTACAGTGTATTCGTTTCGTCCTACTTTCCCTAACCACCTTCGAACGCTAATATTTTGTGACCTTAAGTTTATACCCTCAAGCAATTAGCTTTGTAAACTTTACAACTTTTTGAATGCACGATCCCTTTGTGTGATTCCTTCTCGACTCGCATGGAAAAGCTGAGTGCAGTAAAAGGAAAACCCGGATCCCTTCTCTTCCTACATGTTACAGAAACATTCCCGCATAACTTGAGACAGCTGCCTTCTCTCTTCTGGGACGTTACGCGGTGTAGATTGGTATTTGTAAATAATAATAAACAAGTTAATTGTCAAGGTCTAGCCGTTTCTATCCACGCCAAGATGGCATATGGAGAGCGTGTACGTATAGATCCCACTCATTTTAACCTCGCACTCAGTGGTTAACTGCACACTCCGCCTGCTTTATCTCCGACACCCAATGAACCTTCACAAAAGGCAGCTTCAAGCAGGAAAATCATTCAATTGTTTGCATCCGAACGACTATAAAAATGGTGAAATTGGTGGTGACTGACAATAGTTGTGTGTGTTTTGGTAACATATGTACTTGTATTTACTGTGTTTTGTTAATATGTGTACTTGTATTTACTGTGTTTTGTTAATATGTGTACTTGTATTTACTGTGTTTTGTTAATATGTGTACTTGTATTTACTGTGTTTTGGTAATATATGTACTTGTATTTACTGTGTTTTGGTAATATGTGTACTTGTATTTACGGTGTTTTGGTATTCTTTCGTTTATATATATTTATTCTTATTTGTTACTAGTGTGAGGACTACTGTCACCGAGTGAAAACTCAATTGTAGTAAATAAGTGTCCGGGCTTCCTGCCTGCACCTAACTTCCAGCCAACAGCAATCCAAGAACGGAACGGCCCATGTGGCAATCAGCACTATAGTCGTGAGCTCCTGTTGATGAGCATAACAGTGCCCGAAACATGTAGAGCCTATCACAAGTACAATAAAACAATAAATAGCATCTAGTTGGTTCTTATTCTTCAATTATGTTTTGGATTTTAAAAAAGCCATCAAGAGGCTTTAAAAATATGTGACCAAACTTCCTCTAAGTATTTCCAATGCCTGACTATGGCTTTCTGAAAAAAAAAAACTAAATATTCTGTAGTGTAACGCTCAGTAATGCGTTACTAACACTGCTATGGTTGACTACCTTTTTCTACACTGAACCTGCTATATTTATTTTCAGGAGACAAACGTATTCGACGCTGGGAAAACTGTCAGTGTTACAGGGCATGAAGGACAGACATGGGGCCATTACGGGAATAAAAATAGCAGTATAACTAATGAAAGCCGAATGGTACACATATTTACCATCGTCTGTAACGTTTGAACGCTCCGTATTTATGAGTTCAGCATAATTCTTAAAAGCAAGTGCTATGATTTCCCTACACAGGATTCACTTACTGGTCTTAATAATTTGTGAAGGAATTGTGTTTTCTCTGAGGTAAGAAGAGAAACTTTGTCTGCAATTTGATATATTTGTTAACAGCAATTGGGTTGACACCCGGTGGCAGTAGTATAGTAGACATTTACACAAAAACAATAAACAGAACAACACAATGAAACAGAATATACAGAACGGAACATACATAACAGTAAGACTACATAAACATAACAATAAAAATACATAATTTACTAATTTAAACAAAAGCATACAAAACATTTTGTCTTCAATAGGCTAAATTAATAAACACGTCAAGTGTATTTTCGATTTATGCCGCAATATTCCAGTTTTTTATTCGACAATCTTTTAATACACGAGAGGATTCGTAACTGTTGAAATCGTAGCAAAATAAGCCAAAACTAAATATGGGGGGGGGACGAAGTTAATGGCATTGCTTAACACAGGAGTATTACCGACGCCATCCCATCTTGGTTGCGAGATTTTTAAGAACTTTAACTGTATCAGACTACACCAAACCATAGACGCAATTAAGATGTGACTTTTAATTAACTGTTAGTGTTTATTTCGCCTTTGCACATTACACTTGAGTGAATTCGCTTTTATTTTCAGTTAAAAGCTCTTTTCTCTGTTGTCTCTTTATTTTCACAACTTGTTCATCCTGAACCTTTTGAGGGACAAGTAAGTAGCTGCTTCTCTGCAAACATTACTGAAACTTATGAAGCTTCCCTCGTGCGATAATGTGGAAAATACGAAGTTTATTAGGGGAAGAGCCGCAGTTTTGACTGTGAACATAGTAATTATAGAATTTTCCTTTCAATAGATTAGTGCTGCTTCACTCATATAATGCATGTAGTGGTTTCCGTAGCATGCTTTAAGCGCACATGGATTCTATTATTAGTTGACAAAAGCGCTCAGTGATGGACGGAAAAATCTGAATTGAGGAAATGAAAATACCAAAAAAAAAAAATTAATTTGAATTATATCGTTTGGGATTCATATTCCTTTGAACACGAATACCGTTTAATACGCTACGATAACAATATTAACGTAGAGAAAAATACCTAAGGAATAATCAAACATTATTTTAATTTTAGAATTCAAAATTCCAGTGAATTATGAAACAAGTGTATGGAGTATAAATATCCAAGTTCCAAAGAGCTGCTTTGCAATATAGTTTTTTGCAAGCTTACGGAAAATTAAGCACAAGTTCGTGTCGCCTCGACAAAATGGAAGGCAAAATCTAACGTAAAGACAGTTAATGAGTCACTTCAAAGTATTTAAATTACAAATATTTGGGGAAACACAGAAAAGTAAAATATAAAATATAAAGAAACTAAGAACAAAATAAATTCAGCGAATGTCTTGCTATCCTCAAATTAAATGTTTTGTCTTCTAATCTGTTAACATTAACAAACGCGGAACTAAACTTGGCAAGTTGCTTTGAAAGGGTATGATATTTGATCTCACCCTGAGGGAGGGACGGAGACAGGATAGGATAGTGGAAAATAAGGTGCGGGGGAGTATATACCTGACCCGGAGGGAGGGAATTAACTGAATTTTGCAGGACACTGAAAGGTGACGTTATTCACAATTTGCCCTTCTCGTGGTATTAGAATGATCAAATCTTTAGAAGGATGTGCCAGGAGAAAGGTAGGACACAAGAGTTAGAATGTTTTATTGCGCAAATCTAATGGGAAGGAAGCTTCTGGATGGGCGGATAATATTAAAGTGCACATTAAATAAATCGACTGGGAAGACACGTGCTAGATATACCAGGCCTCGTCAGGAACGGTAAGACCTCAAACTAAGCATAATAACGTGGATAACTAAGTAGTTGTTAAATGTTAAAATTTAATGGCTGAAATTAATCGTCAAATTCTTTACTGATATTTACTTTACCTAGTTTTATTTTTTCACATTTTAATGTGTAGGTATATTTTGAATTTTACAGCACAATGTCGTTGAAATTCTTCAAACTAGATTTAAAAATGGTTCCGCGCCGGAAACCAGCAAAAATTGCCATAAAAATCGTCATACAGGTTTGCTGACAGCTTGCTAGCAGCTGTCAGCAAACCTGTATGACATGTACCATTGCTGTGTACAGTGAAAAACTCCTGATAATGCACAGGGGAACTGTCCGAAACATGTAGAATTTTATTCCAAAAATAAATTTGAGAAATTAGTGTATCTAGTTGGTTTTACTATAAGAATTTATCACGATGCACGGTCACTTTAACTTCAAAATTTCTCCTGTATTTATTAATCGTTAAATTTCAAAATCAATTAATGCCTTTTGATCGACCTTGATTGTAACTGTCCATTCTTTGCCGCAACTAAGGCCATGAAGCACAGTCCGTCATAACAGTTCAAATATTAAGCTATTCAAAAAAAAAATTGGCGTTTGTAGTTGCCGGAGTTTGATGTTCATGTTCACGATATTCCGGCATTGGTCCCTGTCTCGAGTCATAAGATTAACTTCACCACAAGCTAAGAAAGTATTTCTTTAAGACCCCATTTAATATCACCACCTTCTACACGCCTAGGGCTCCCAAGTAGGTCCATTTATTCTTTCCGACTAAAATGTTTAAGGCATTTTTATGTTTCCCATGCTTTCTTTAAGCCCAGCCCATCTTTTTCTCCACGTTTTGTTCACTCTGGTTACATTTTCTAAATAGCGTATATTATTAAAAAGCCAGTCGTACAATAATCCAAATGACAGATGGCCTTGTAAAGACTCAGGTAGTCAGCTAACGGCCTTTCACCGTGTAGACAAACATTCTATCCCAATTCTGATGTGCTTCATCCCCGTTGAGTTAGTACAATAGTAAGGAGCCTGGTGTATTAATACTTACAGTCGAACACAACTATATTTGCCTCTAGTATTACAGGAGGATTATAACAACGACATGTTTCGGCCCTATATGTGGGCCATCTTCAGGTTGTGACTGGATTTTCGGATCAGTAATACAGGAATGCGTGGAGCGTTCTGGGGGGGGGGTCGAGATCTCATTATAACAGTGGGTACCATGGCCACAGGTTTTTTCCAGGTGGGCTACCATTAGTGGTTTTGTAGTGCCCTTTTTTTCAAAGTGGGTACTACACTTATGGTAGGGATATAATATAAGTGCAACTCTTATGCTAGGGTTATAGTATAAGCACAAACATAATTACAATATAGGGTATACCTAGGAGTTAGCGTGCTAAGGTACTAAGTACAATAGTCCTGTTGTAATCTTAGTATTCTTCCGTATCAGTTTTATGTGATGCGTGGTGTTCGCATCAACATGTTTTAATGGTTATTCAAAAATATGTGTATTTGCACTGAGTTGATGTGGGGTTATTTTCTGGCGGTTGCTTCTGCTCGCGTAATGAGGACGATCCCAAGTCAGTTGATGTAGGATTTTTCGGTGTAAAAGGTGACTCTGAGACGAAGTTGAGATCTTCGCTCTCCTGGGATGTTAGGCACAATAGATTGGTGGTTATTTACCGACGTTTCGAAACAACCTTATCAGTCTCAACTTAAAGCTACAGTCTTGGAATGTTTGACCTTTGAACATGGGAACCTTAGGTTGTCCCGAAACTTCGGTAAATAACCACCACTTTACGCTGCGTAACATCCCAGTAAGAGCGAAGATCTCATTTACAACGCGACGGAAGTCTGAACTCACGCACTGAAGCAGGTTCAGCTCCGACTATTTGAATTCTTCCTTGTTAGTATTCATGCCATGAATGCACCATACTTACATTGTATTCATTTTCCATCAATGCTGTGTAATCTTAGCAATCGATATCGTCGTTAAATAAAACGCCTTTCTCTCTCTCTCTCTCTCTCTCTCTCTGTCTCTCTCTCTGTCTGTCTGTCTCTCTCTCTCTCTCTCTGTCATTGACATACTACTCTTATAGGAAGAAATGGTGTACGTACGTGTAATCAAATGTGTTTATATTGCTAGAGTTCAGTACGTCTATCTGATGGTATGATAGCAGATAAGGCAGGCGATGTGCATATAACATAACATTCATGCGCGTCCGTACAACCATTGTTGTAGTGGAAAAGCAATAAGTATTGTATATTCTGAATGTGTGTCTTTAGCCTTAGGTATGCAGCATGCAGTTCGCATGTGCCAATTGTCATCTGTGACCTTTCCGGCTCTAGAGCATTTTGCCACATTATTTCAGAAAAGGAGCGATTTTTGCGGAAGAATAAATGTTACTCAACACAAAATGTGTTTTAGATTTTCTGTACAATTTTTTTGTCTGAAACATTTCTCATTCCAAGAAGAATTCAGCGAGATATTATTAAATATGTATACTGGTCTCCATGTAAAGTACCCGTCATTCTTGTCCGATTTTAATGAAACTTCAATTCTCTTAGACAGTTTTTTTTAAAAAATATTCAAATGCAATGTTTCATGAAATTCCTTCCGGTGGGAGCCGAGTTGTTCCATGCGGACAGACCGACGGATGGACGGACAGTTCCAAATAAAATCAACACAATATCGGAGAAGCGAATTGTGCACATTCGCTATTAGTACTATTACTTCACTATTAAGTCCACATTCTAAACCTACACATCATTAGTCTACTTGTTTTCACAGCAGCCATGTTTGTTGTTCCGTGATTCATCGACAGGCGTCGCTGCTGAATGTTAAGTTAATCTGCGACGCTTTTTAAAGTCTCTCTGTTACGATATTTCGAATTCTGGCAAATTAAAATAATCCAACTACTGTCACAACTTTATTTTCGCCCAAAATACCCTAAAATTAACTGTACCGGATTAATAACAGTAGGCGTTCTTCACATTATATTGATGTGTAACACTACTGCCGTTGACTTTGTGAATAACACTAAATATAACAGATTCATTTAAGCTTTTATAACTGAAATATGAATGCCTACAGCAAGAAAAATAAATAAATATTACATTTATCTGTATATCCAAGACATAGAATCTAAATTCTGTGGTAAAACAAACGTTTCTGTCATGTACAGCCGAGCAGCGGATGATTGTAAAACATTTACGTAAAAAATACCAATTTTATATCCACGCACTATTTATTAAACTCCTACTTTATTGTTATGTTATAAATGTCATAGACGATTATGTGGAACCTTCTTAACTCTTTAGCGCATAGAGGGTCCTTCCTGTACAACCCTGTGCAACGCTCACAAATTCTACATTCTGCCCACAAATTGTACTTATGTGTATTGTATGGATCTCAGAACAAACAGCATTAACTGATTGGTTTTTATAACCGAGACGGAGTGTGCTTACTGCGCGGTAAGGAATTAATATTTAAATATAATTCAGGTTACTCTAAATTTGAAAGGTTTTGTTACAGAAAGTTTCATGTAGTGTCGCATTTCCGATACTTCACTCTCTCTTGAAGATGAAGTGTGATCATGTTCTGAGATTCTTCTTAGAGCAAGTTAAGAAATAATCGAAAGCTACTGAACGTTAATTACTTTAAAATAGTGGTTACTAAACACTGATCATTAATTACGGTATCCAAGAATTTTGTAACTTCAAACAAGTCTAGGGAATGCGAAAGAATATAAACCTCCCAGACCCTATTCTCTGCTAAATTTGAACAGCGAAGTCACAGGTACAAAGAACCCCATATTACATCTGCCGTTTTTCAGAACTTTCTTCTTCTGTTTCATCTAGGATCAGTCAAAGGGGGCTTCTGTTGTCAGACGACTTTAATTAAAAATTTGTCTGGCAGAAGAATCTGACATTTCAACTTCGCCTGTAATTTATGATTTTCCCACGCTTCTTTAATCCTTCCACCCACTTCATATTTCACCTCCCTAAGGCATAGGCAGCTGAATGTTGAAGTCTGATTTTCTTAACTGAAGAATATAAAACCAACTAGATGTCACTTATTATTTTATTGTACTTCTTATAGGCTCAACGTGTTTCGGGCACTACTATGCCCATCATCAGGAGCTCGGCTGCAACCCGGACACCACTCCAACCTACCCTCACCTAACCTCCAATCTACAGCAAACCAAGAACGAAACGACCGATGTGGTTATCAACATTATAGTCGCGAGCTCCTGATGATGGACATAGTAGTGCCCGAAACATGTTGAGCCTATAAGAAGTACAATAAAATAACAAGTGACATCTAGTTGGTTTTTTTTTATTCTTCAGTTATCACAATGATGCACGGTCCAACAAACATCAAATTCTGATTTTCCTCCCTGTCTTCCAGTGGTCGCTATCCAATAGGTTTCTTTACCAAAATTCTTTCTCGTTTTCCTGCTAAATTCCAGTATCCGGTTACGCAAAAAGCACATTTTGTGTAAAACTGAACGTAGTTACAATTTTCAAACATAGAAGCCTGCAATTTATACGAGATTATCTTTATGTATCATGATGTAGGTACCATGCCTTGTGTATAATTTATTACATATACCAACAAGCGCACAATATATAAGCAGTAATGTCTATATCGTACAGTATTCCGACATGTTTCGATGTATTTACTTCATCTTCAGGGATGTGATGAAAATAAGTCGAAATGTCGGAGTACATCACGAAATGTCGGAGTACGTCACGAAATGACGGAGTACGTCACGAAATAGACATTACTGTTAACATATTGTGAGCTTGTTGTTCTACATAATAAATTATACGAGATTATTAATTGAGGTTTATTTTTGTTGCCTATCCTATTATTTTTGACGTTGTTTGTACTGAAATGTATGCCGCAGGTTTCAGAACCCAAAATTATCTCTTAACTTTCGAACTAAATGGGCGTCGTAAAAAAATGCAATAAAAGGCCATGTCGTTCGCACATGCTTATTATTTTGACCTCTTCTGTCACACTATCGATATGGAGAGAGCTGAGGTAGAAGGAATTCTGTCTTAATTTTAGGCAATTTTGAATTCATTTGACGACGTCTTCACTGAGTTGTCGAGGTTCTCATTACTTTGATATACCGTCTTCAGGGGCGTAACGATGTAGAATTTGGTAAGTAGATATATGTGCCTACCAGAAAACACGGCTTTGAATATATCTAGATATTTTGTCATCGTTAAACAATAATATGATTCATTTAACAAGACATTTGCATCTATCATACAACTAGGTTCTACAATGGTCTTCTACTTCGATATTTTGCGTGAAAATGTTAATAAAAATTTCTCATTTCCTTCAAGCGCAGTGAAGAATTACTCCCACCATAACTCTTAATTTAACGACGCTCTGAAAATACTAGGTATGGGTAAACTATAAACACATTTTTGTACAAATATTTTACGGAGATTAGACTATAAATATTTTTGCTTGGAAAACGAGCAAGTAACATTCATAACAACGCTGTTCTGCTGGGCGCGTAGATGGACAATTAGCGCCCCAAATTTAGAGAGGCAGAGTGGTGGTCTTATTTTAAGGTTAGGATATCTTGTGCAGTCCGACACTTGAAAATGAAAATGGGAGGGGGGGGGGGTGGCGCAGTTGGCTGAGGCACTGCGCCGGAAGGTCGTTTGTTAGATTCCCGATTGGGTCATTGGGATTTTTCATTGACTCAGCCTGTAACAGAGATGAGTCCTAGGAGAATCTCCTGTGGGGGTAAAGGCGGCCGGTGCGTAGGGCTGATAACCTTGTCACCTTTTGTGCCAATTGTCTCTAAATTCTGGGAACCTCGACTTACTGGAGCCCTAAGGACCTGTCCAAGATTTATAAGGATTGCTTTACGCTCGTGGATCTGCGGTCGCTTGCTTCCTGGGGCTGCGGGTTCGAATCCCGCTGGGGGCATGGATGTCTGTCTCTTGTGAATGTTGTGTGTTGTGCAAGTAGAGGTCTCAGCGAGGGGCCGATCTATCTTCTAGAGGAGATCCCTCGAGTGTGTGTGTGTGTGTGACCAGGTACAAAAATAACACTCTTTATTTAAATGATTAGGTAGATGAGGTCAGACTAAGAATGAAAGAAATAAAGAAAGAAGGAAAGAAAGAAAGAAAGAAGGAAAAAAGGAAAAAAGGAAGAAAGAAAGAAGGAAAGATGGAAACAAAGAAAGAAAGAAATGAGGGGAAAACCTGTCTCGAAGCGTCAGGCTCAAATCTCCGGTGATGATGTGGAAGTACATCCCAGAAAAACGGAGACCTCAGCTGCACCGCTTACTGAGACTAAAAACTAACAAATACGTGTCTTTCTGATAATTCCATAGGCATGACAATCGTCTTTTATGTGCAAATTGCAGTACTCGCACGACAAAAACCACGACCTCTATTTCCCAACACCAACTGATATTCCAAATTCAAGAAATCAACCTGGCATGCACTGGAAAATACTCGTATATATACAACTGGTGCACAAAATCTCCTCCTATAAGTTTCGGCGCTACATGGGTGCCATCATCAGGGAATTTCTGATAATGGCATCTGTTGTTTGCCTGCATTTCAGTGCAGGTAAGGTTGGCTTTATGAGTCTCTTTTCACACTACGCACGGTACACGCAACATTACAACAAATTCCGATATTTTTATGGAGTCTGTCGTCCCAAATCGTTCACTGTCGACAGTCTTGCAAAGTCTTCCGTCTAACACCTGCAGTTTGAAAAAGAATAATGGTATTTACAGAATCATACTAATACGCTAAATTTATACATGTATTTTGCTGTAACTCAATAATACCCGGGGGTGCTGATAAGTCCTTAGCTCGACCAGGAAGGAAACAAACTGGGAAGTATGTCAGGGGTGAGCGCGATTTCAACAACATCGAGACGCGAGCTGTCATCAAGGTTTTTTTTTTCTCGCAAGGCAAGGCGCCGAAGAAAATTCACGCCATTCTGACAGAAACATTAGCTTGTCTCCTTCCTGGTCGGTCTAAGGACTTATCATCACCCCTATACATGCACTTGGGATGGTGTTGTAAGCATAGAATAATTCTATTTTATGTACTCTTATATATTTCGGACTGCAGACTTTGTGGTAGCCTTCTTGATTTTTCGAAGCTACTCCTGACCAATTCTAGAACCAAATCGCCTGCAGTAATTATCGCTTCCTTGCACTTTCCCTTACGTTCCTATTTCCTAATCACCAATCATTCGATTCTACAGTCATAATTTTTATCTATACTGTAGAAAGATATACCATGACTACATAAATTATAGAGGTATCTACTACGTAGGGAGTCAGGTAGCTTAGTCGTTATAGCGAGTGACTACGGGCTGGACAGTCCGGGATCGAATCCCGGTGGGGACGAGATTTTCCGCGCGTCCAAACCGGCCCTGGGTCCCACCCAGCCTCCTGTAAAATGGGTAAGGTTTCTTTCCCGTGTGTAAAGTGCGGCCGGGGCGTACTGCTGACCACTCACCCCCTTCTAGTGCCGCGGTCATGGAAGAGTAGAATTATACCTCTACCCACCGTGTGAGCCACACTGGGCCTGTAACGATATCACTTTACCTTTATCTTTATCCACTACATAGGAAGCGCCTGTGGCAATTTCAGTTTTAGTATTACAATATTCAACTTTTTTAAAAATATTATGAACTTAGCCTCCATAGCCAAATGTAATAAGAGACGTCAGTACGGTTCTTTCCCTACAATCAACCCTTACGCAAGCCACATCCCCCTCCCCCCATCGTCAGCATTACATATCGATGTTTCGGAAGTCACCCTTTTTTCCACCCTTTGGTTAAAACTTGTTACAATGCATATTTTAGTCTCCATTTTGCTTGCGTGTTTCAACAGACGCATAACTTCATATAAATATACAAGCAAATGTAAACATCGCGTATGAAGCATCATATTTTATACATCATGCAAATGGAAAGTCGTTTAGCTGTTTTGATTTTAAAAAGGGAATTGTTTAAAATATTTCCCTCCACTGGAATTTAAAGTTCAGGGCTATCTAATTTGCAAATAAATTAGCATAGATTTCAATTCTAGGGTGTGGTATCCCCATTGTGCTTCTAGAATACATAGTAGAAGAATATATAAGCCGTCAACACAAAGCTGTACTGTAAAAATTGTAAATGGCTGCCATTTACCAAAATCAATTCAGTTGAATTTTATGCTTATGTTCTTCAATATGGTTTAAATTAACTTTCTTTTACCGTGAGAAATAAATGAAGAATTAAACAGGAACCCCCAAATAAAATAGTAGAACAAGCAAACAGATATAAAAGGGTCCTTTATTTTGTCCAACTAACGCACACAAATTATTACAAAATTGTTAAAGAGTTAAAATCATTTAAAATTATAATAGTTGCTCCAACATGTTTCGGTTTACATAAACCATCATCAGGGAGCTCTCAGCCTGTGCTTCGCTAAAGTTACAATGTGGACTTCGGTTACATATCGTTATTTGAAGTTGTCGGAGTTGTGGCTGCAAATTTTGTTCAGTCTTGTTATGCGTTTGGATCGCGCACTAACTTCAAATAACGATATGTAACCGAAGTCAACACTGTAACTTTAGCGAAGCACAGGCTGAGAGCTCCCTCATGATGGTTTATGTAAACCGAAACGTGTTGGAGCAAATTTTTATGTTTTACTGACCGTGCATCTCAGTATAATCTTAGTAGTTAACCAACTTAATGCACAAATTTTTGTTTTATAATAAGTCTATTATATGCCTGTACATGTTTCGAGCACTATGTGCTCATCATCAGGAGGTCAAAATTGTATTATACAGCATCTGGTATCGTCGCACCTGTAGGTGGCCTTCCGGTGCACAGGTTGAGACAGTCCTCTCTAAACCTGTGCACGGGACAGGCACCCACAGGTGTGAAGATACCAGATGCTGTATAATACAATTTTGACCTTCTGATGATGAGCACATAGTGCTCGAAACATGTAGAGGCACATAATAGACTTATTATAAAATAAGAATTTGTGAATTAAGTTGGTTAATTACTAAGATTAGGTTGGAGAAACTATTATAATTTTGTATGATTTTAACTGTTCTACAATTTTGTAATAATTTGTGTGTATTAGTTGGACAAATAAAGGACTAATAGTATCAACATGCACGGTGCAACTACGAAGATATAGAAGGGTTTGCCTTCCAATAACTTCTCGAAAAAGGAATTCTAGAATGCCCATCGGAAATGCGAAAAAACGTTGAATTTTTATTTCTATAAAATGAGTTACACGTGCGTTGAAAATAGGAGCACTGCTTTATCGACTAGCAGTGCTACTTCTGTTACGTAAGGTCCGCGTATCGCATTGTAAAAATCTGCAGTGCAGAATGCTATCGGTTTTTAGCCGGGCACGGTTACCATACCACGACATATTGCAACATTCTACACCAGTGTTTCTCAACAGCCGGGCCGCGGCCCGGTACCGGGCCCTGGCATCAATTATACCGGGCCGCGAGAGGTTCTCCTGGAATTTGTCGTTTTAGTTTTCTAAGCAAATTTTCATGAATAAATGTTTTATAGTGGAAATATTCTGAGGAGAAAAATATTCGTGAATGTGTCGAAAAATTCAGACCCAGATGTTGGCGTGAGGAAACTACAATATGCTACAATATTTCATTAGTTCAGTGATTGATAACTAATTTAAATGTAATTTTATATTTGTCACCATGCCACACCGTATACATAAGTGTACTAATACTCTTTATGATGATGCCATAATTAATTATTAATCCTTATGTTAGTTTAATGTATGAACTTAAAAAAAATGGGAAGGTATTTACGTGTAAATTTGTTAGGACCGGGCCCTCGTCTTGTGAAAAATGAATTTACCGGGCCGCGGTCTCACAAACGTTGAGAAACACTGGCCTACATTATCTTGATCATACGCCAATATTTCAGAGTCTGATGCTTTAAAAAAATTTATCTACAAATAAGGAAAAAGAATAACATCAAAACGGAACGAGTTTAAATCCTGACAGTTCATTACGTTAACTGTCGGTGGCTTAAAGAATACACAAAAATTTCATAATTTAAATGTATATTTCGCAGACCAGCACATTTAACTGCCTAATACACTGCAGCAGCAGCATCATACAGGCACTTCATACACTCAAGTTGCAACATACGTCTGCGTACATCAACGTCACTTAAAAATTTATGTTACTGCAGCTGAGATGGCTTGTCGGTCGAAAAGCTTTGTTATATAATCACATAATTTTCTCAGGATATTCGGAGAAATAACATAAAGATTATAGTTTTATAATCGTTTTAATTCAGCACATTTGGTCCACATATCTTAAAGTTGATTCATAATTATTCTCATACAGTTTCATAATAAAACGTTTCTCGAATTTGACCAGAACAATATCTGTGATACATCAATGACAAAAACCATAAATTATAACCAAACTTTAATCATGAAATCGTATTTCCTTGTAATAAAGTTTCTGCTCTATAAAATGCCTAATTATTTCACGAGTATATTCTAATCTCTTCATTAAACCCTTCACCAGTCCTTATATAGTACTGATATGGATGTTACACTGATTTCGAATCCAATATTTGTAAAATACTAAGCATCACATTTGCAGGTATAATGATGCAAGATTGTTTTATTTCTTTCTAATTTCAATCTACAATGCAGCACACGTTCGTGTATCCACTCTCAGGAGATTAGAATTTCGTTTATTTTTATAATGAATAAATATGAAAATGTCTACAACTTGCAGGATGTGTTCTGTTCTCTACTAAAGAGTTTGCTTCTTGTTCCAACAGAAACTAAGCAAACTGCGTCTCTAGAGGCTCAGACAAAAGGATGTTAAAAGCACAGGAACAAGGACATGGTCATTCAAAATGTTTTTACAGTACTTCATAAAGTATAATGAGAAATACATGATGTAATTAATGATACTGAAGTACATCGCCTCCACTGGTCATCATCCTCAGATGTTTTAGATAATTTTTCACTGATTGTTGACACATGATGAATCTGCTATCTATAATATTTCTCAGTACATTTCTTGATTACACAGAAAATGAAAAGAAAAATGAATGTATTAGTAAATTTCCAAAATACGCTAAATGGGGGAAACAATGTGCTTATTTTACGATTCATATGAGTTCATTTTTCCCCTACGTCTTATCTAAGTTACTGGCGTACATAAAGCACTGCCATCAAAAGTTGATCATATTACCACGAATGTAATATATAGAATCACAGTGTAAAATTAGTATGATGGAATTTTCTGGACTTTATATTTTACAAAGGACGTAACCAGCATTACCTCCGCAGTAAAGTCTGAACACTGAGGACCTCAAAAAGCTGCAGTTTTCATTGCTCTATAAAAGTTTCTTGCCACATTCTTTAGCTTTGTTATCAACTCGTCGTGTAGTTTACATTCCAACTCGGTACTGCAGGATTTGTGACTCTGCTGTCTTTCAATACTGCTTGCACTGACTGCATCGACAATTTTGGTACGCGTTTTTTTTTTATTATCTGGCTGGATGGATACAACGGAGTGTAGAAAAAAAAAAGTAAATGTTTTTGCTCACATTTCGACATACAAACTTCATTTCTTTATAGATACTTGATTTGAGTGACGTAACACAGCTCAGACTCGAGTTATTCAATATAAAACGAAATTTAAGTAAATTAATTTTAAAACTTCTCAAAAATCGATTTAAAATATCAATGAGTCTATGAAGTCAATAGGTGTTGTATTTTTCATTTTGAGTTCTAGTAAATGAGACTCAAACTCGTCACATCAGAAAATTATAAATACTTGTTACAAAAACGTAAGTACTTAACATTTGGTACCAAAAAGTACTGCCCTATCCAATACTTCTTCCTCTAGCACGACACAATTTAGGAAAGGATTTCTAACAAAGAAGTGCGACATCTCAGCAAAACTGATAAATGGCACAGAACCAAAATTATGCCTGCAACTTGTTAAGGTCCACATAGCAGAGTTTGTTATAAATATAGGAAACAGCCACAGGAGAAAGGAACGAGTCGCTCTAATTCAATCACAGCACTAATTCACACGGAACCTAACTGGCAGACAGTAGTGTTCGCAGGGGGGGGGGGGGGACACACAAATATAACATTCAATATTACAGCCTGGTGTAGGCTTCATGTTCGCAAATAATGACCAGTATCATACGTCACAATGTTCCGTGTACCCTGTTTCCGAGAAACAAACGGTCACTAAGATGTAAATGAAGAAAATTATCAATTTCCTAAGTCTACAGATTATTGATTATATTTAGCGAGTTTGTACGCAACGGAATTGCACCTTACGTCTGTCACACTTTTATTGACAAGGCCAGGCACCTCTGGCGGCCTATTTAAAGCGCTGGTATTCACTCATTTCGTTAAATTACCACGAAACCTACACACACATTTCAGATTACGAACTTCTGACTTGCGACATCCTGTCGTCGTGCAGACAGTTACCAACACTTCAGTGCAACCTGCTGCCTCCTTCTACATTTACGTCATCTGAGGTGTTTATTTCCGCAAGGTTGTTCGGTCAAAAATTATGTACGCATTTGTACCCTGACGACGTAAGCAGATTGTTTATCCGAAACACTGGTAGCCACGTACATGACAACATGGTTCCATTGAACAAAATACCACATTTTAAATGTTCACCTCTGTGAAAACTTCAAATTACAAGCATATATATATATATATATATATATATATATATATATACATATACATGGATTCAATTTTTATCAATTAGTGGCAATTAAATTAAATCGTCGTTAATGGTCATTATTTGTGAGGAACATTTGACGTGGGATATGCAACGAATATATTCATGTCTATATATATATTAACCTAGAATATGTGGAAGTTCGGAATGGTAATAAGATTAGTAACTCTCCACATTTGACACTTATAAGGGAGCCAATGCTTTTTAAAGATGTGACGCTTGTTCGCCAATCAGCATGGTACAAGAAACAGAATTTTGATTAAAAGTTACGCAGTCACTCACCACCACATTTCACACTGGTTGATTCCCTCTCCACCTGATTCACTCATCAGAAGATAAAGACTACTAAAGCTGAGTTTCTTGGCTACAAGGCTTCATTTTCTCTATGCCAGGCTTAACAAGTGTCGTCTTTTTCATAACACGTAACCGATTTTAGTTTGTGAAGTAGGTGACATAACTGTTAAAAGCTTGATTTTCGATTGTAGTTGAACTGTACATGATGGAAGATGGGGATTCTGTCGCTATTGAACACTACTGCAGTACTACACCGGGTGTGGGCTTCATGAAGCCAATGATAAGATACGAAGGAATGTTCTGTAGCTATCGTTTACCTTGGTGTATGGACTTCAATTCCTGTTGGTGCTTGCTGTCCTGAAATTAATCGCGGACGAATACGAACTCGTTGTAGTGGTTCCAGCGGTTCTCCTCGGAGTCGACTCCGGGCTTTAGCTGCTCAGTCGCGGCCCCTCCGGCAGTCCCGGAGCCACAACTTCCGGCCAGTTTGAAGCCCTGCTCCTGGAGCATATCGAACGCCTGTTCGATGAAGGAGTGCTTGAGGAAGAATCGCGAGGTGTAGCGGTCAGTAACACCGTGGTCAGGGTCACGGCTCTCGTTCAGCGTCTCCCCAAATACGTCACGGCAAAGGGTCACTCGGCCACACACCAGGATGCGGGACAGCTTCCGGAACTTGACGTCGGCCAACCCATCTCTGCCAAAAGCGAAACTTCCTCGATAACCGACGGTGATGTATCCCGGAGCGGAACTCTTGGTACCGCCACCTGATGCAGGCACAAGAGAGCTGTCCGTGTACGACTCCACCGCCTCGACCATAGCCGGCAGGCGGAAGTACAGAGCCTCCTGTCTCAGACGCTGTTTCTCCCGGAAACTCTCAGGTAGTACGAGGGCTTGGTTACGCAGAAAGTCGAGGACGTAGCGGAAGAGAACGCCATCGCGGTCAAGGAAGTACTTTCCTTTGGCGTCTCGTGGTGGGGAAGGAGTCTTGCCAGAGAACATGTCTGCAAGCAGGGAGTCTGGCTCCCGTGTTAGGGTGCTGAGAGCCGTGGTGTAGAAGACGCCTCCCACATTGAGTTCCACCACGGGCGAGAATTCCGCCATGTCTGCAGTGGAGGAGTCCTCTTGCATGTCTGAGCCTCAACGACACACACCTTCCCTCTGAGCCATCACAAACACTTATGACGCTGCCAGCAGACCGTCCGAACGACCGGCTAGTGACTCTCTACTGCGACGCCTACCGCCTCTCCTTCTCTGAGACACACAATCTTTCTCTCTCTCTCTCCTTGCACGTCCTCCTCTTCGTCTTTCCCACAGCTGTCTCATTCCCCTTCCATTATAGTAGCATAGTTGTAGATTTCGACATCTATCAAACCCGCTCCCGTAAATTCAGTGTTCTTTTACGGCCTTGAAAATTTCGAGTTTTGTACCTTGTCTCAATCTGTCTTGCTCTCTCGTTTAACCATGTTTAGTGATCAATACAACTCACCGGCCTCGAGGAACGAGCAACCGGGCGCATCTCGGCCGCGCACCCAGCGCCAGGATGCTCCAGTAGTCACGCAGAGCTCACGCCAGTGTGAGATTCGTGTCAAACAATTCGCGATCGTCTTAAATTAGATAAATTCTCGCCAGACACTTCTGTGCTTAGTATTTCTTCCAGTCACATCACTGCCAGTCTACTGACCCATTTAATAACACAATTTGCAGAAATAATCTAATCGGACACCAAAATTTCATGCACCACCTCCACCTCCAACCCCCCCCCCCCCCCCCCCATCCCTAACACACAATCCATACAAAATAACAATCAATTTTATATTTAATACCTTCACATATACACGTTATAATTTTTTTTCCTTATTCTTGAACACTTTTTTTTTTATCATGCAAAAAACTAAATAAGAGGTGTACCAAAAACCAAACCCCACCCCCCCTCCCCCCCCCCCCACCCGTCCAATGACACTACTACACACTTAGTCAGTCAATGTCTATCTATATACATTCACTCGAGCAGGAATACTGCGTAGTATTTCTTACTATAATCATTATTATTGTTACTAAAACTACATTTATTACGTTTTGAAAAGTCCACCATCAAGTTAGATTTTGTTACGAGTAAAATACAGCAAAGTTTCGCTTTACATTTTAGTTAAATCAAATAACGTGTAAAATCCAGCATAACCGTAACCAAAGACCTGACCCATCCTAGGCACAAAATGTTACATGCATTCCTTTGGGTTTTCTAGATGCCTTATGACCGTGATAAGAGGATTATTTTGAGGCAGAATTCAGGAATTTGCCTGGAATTAGTGTAGACAACCGTTGCAACATCGATCAGGATGGGTCTAGCATTTCAAAGCATCGTGGTATCTAAACGTATGAACTTAACGTGTGCTTAAACTTCAGGAACTCCTAATTTTACCCACATAGTATATGTTTGATTATATTATGTTAGGTAACGTTAGATAAGGTTACGTCAAGTTACTTCAGGTTACGTTACGTTAGGTAAAGTTGTGTCAGGTTAGTTTAGATTGGGTTATGATGTGTCAGATTGGGTTAAGTTAGATTAGATTACGTCCCTTGGGTTAAGTTAGGTCAGGTTAGTTTAGGTTGGGTTATGATGTGTCAGTTGGGGTTAAGTTATATTAGATTACGTCCGTTGGGTAATTAGGTCAGGTTAGTTTATGTTGCGTTATGATATGTCAGATTGTGTTAAGTTGGATTAGATTACGTCCGTTGGGTAAAGTTAGGTCAAGTTAGTTTAGGTTGGGATATGATGTGTCCGTTGGGGTTAAGTTAGATTAGATTACGTTCCGTTGGGTAAAGTTAGGTCAGGTTAGTTTAGGTTGGGTTATGATGTGTCAGATGGGGTTAAGTTAGATTAGATTACGTCCGTTGGATAAAGTTAGGTCAGGTTAGTTTAGGTTGGGTTATGATGTGTCAGATTGTGTTAAGTTGGATCAGATTACGTCCGTTGGGTAAAGTTAGGTCAGGTTAGTTTGGGTTGGGTTATGATGTGTCAGTTGGGGTTAAGTTAGATTAGATTACGTTCCGTTGGGTAAAGTTAGGTCAGGTTAGTTTAGGTTGGGTTATGATGTGTCAGATGGGGTTAAGTTAGATTAGATTATGTCCGTTGGGTAAAGTTAGGTCAGGTTAGTTTAGGTTGGGTTATGATGTGTCAGATTGTGTTAAGTTGGATTAGATTACGTTCCGTCTGGGTAAAGTTAGGTTGGGTTATGATGTGTCAGATTGTGTTAAGTTAGATTAGATAACGTCCGTTGGGTAACGTTAGGCCAGGTTAGTTTGGGTTGGGTTATGATGTGTCAGTTGGGGTTAAGTTAAATTAGATTACGTCCG
>Ga0136643_10003671_pt1 | contig 20817 bp, 9 predicted proteins | sample TergutLab28metaG_FD_96883 | JGI IMG/M metagenome (GOLD analysis project Ga0136643, IMG submission 96883) | Labiotermes labralis P1 segment gut microbial communities from Petit-Saut dam, French Guiana - Lab288 P1 (version 3) (version 3) | ecosystem: Host-associated > Arthropoda: Insects >...
ACCCAGCCTCCTGTAAAATGGGTACCGGGTCTTTCCCGGGGGTAAAGTGCGGCCGGGGCGTGCTGCTGACCACTCACCCCCTTCTAGTGCCACGGTCATAGAAGAGTAGAGCTATACCTCTTCCCACCCTTTGGGCCACACCGGGCCTGTAACGGGATCACTTTACCTTTTTTTACATCCATAACTTATGATGGTAAATGATGCTTACTGACAAATATTGCTGCATTTGGATGATACCGTACATAGGATATCGCCATATTTATGTAAACCCCGAAATGTTGGCGATGAAAGACAGTACCAGTGTGTTAGGGAAACCTACGATCGCAGTTCAATGGACATTACTTCCTTGAAAATGTCCCCAGAGTAACGTGGAGAAACGATCTGTACAGTGTGTGTGCAATTTGTGCATTGAGATTTTGAAGTTATAATATGTTGATGTTTGTTCGCAACAAAAGGGAGTAAATACATTACATTCTGTTATGGAGAACCGGAGCACATTGGAACTGCCAGCGTTAATTACAGATCTTTCTGGAACACTTCATTAATTGTAAGCTGATTACACGCGAAGCAAATGTATGGATGCTATCAAGCCATTTTCAATGAACTAATCTTTAAACCTTTTAATGTTGCATGTAATAATTCATACAAAATTTTTAGTTATCTAGCTCAGTGCTGAATTAATAGACTCAATACATCCAATCTAACGTAACTGTCTTACTCTTTATTAGGTATTTTTGTTGATGAATTTCGGTGGGTCACAAATTTCGGTACGTCACGTGACTGACAAACGGGCCAATAATTTTAGTAACGAGTTAATTGCACACTTATGGCTAAACGCCTTGCGGTCGTTCGGCTGCGTTGTTTCTACGTCAGAACAATATTGACGATTTTTGTAATTTGTGGTTTAGGTGAATTACTGCTGTTTTATTAGCCTTTCAAAACAATGTGGCGCCGCCTTGTAATAGCTTTGTTTACTTAAACGTCTTAATTGCTGCGAACGTTGATCAGAAAATAAGTTTACATAGAGTTTAAGTTCTTTTTTCATTTAGAACACTCACAATGCGTGAAGTGCTTACTTAGTTGTACTGCTTTTTCACTACTTTCGCACATAGTCGCGGCCACAGCTGAGGCATTTATAATACCCAGGACCGAGATTGTCAATTCCATGCTGACAGAAGTACGTGTCTTGTGTTTGCCAGTCATCGTTGCCTTTTAAGTTCATCGCCAGCAGCATTTACCTCAGCTCCGGAAACAGACGGTGATCGCTCGGCGACAAATGTCACTGATGTAACACAGTCGGCGTTGGTTCTTTCAGTCGCGAAATTACATGCCATGTAAACGTATTTTCTGACCGACCCTCGTACGTCTGGTACGGAAATCCGCATCCCAGACCTGCATGAGGAATGGCCGTGTCTGTAGAAAATGTCTGTGGAATACAAATGCTTTCATTAGAGAAAAGTTGCCTTTTTAAGAATGAGCAGCGTTTGTTTAGCCCGGGGTTTGATGTTTTCTGAACGGTGAATACACGTACAAGTAGAGTTGGTTTGAAACAACGTGCTTGACAAGTCCACGTTCGTTGTTTGCATTACGTAACGTTGAGATACCACTACGCGTATTTGGAGATTGGATAGAAAATGTCTGCTTTGTCAGTAGGTTTATCAGAGTGTAACTTTTCATCACTGCGGTGTAGGCTGTCAGATCAGACGGCCTGCCTGAGACTAGAGGGCGTTCACTGTCTCTAAAGTCCGTAGTTTACATCTTAATGTTGCCAGATCCGCTGTGTTACACGTAAATCCGCTTAGCGTTTTTGAGACGTTTGGTTTGATTCTACCAATTTCTATTCTCATAATCGCATATTGCTACCCATGTTTCATATTCAGAAGTTCGCTGTTCGAATACGGGTTGATCTTGGTTATTCCTGCGGCCTCTGATGTTCTTTGTTGTTTACTCAGTCGTTCGTGCCTAGTGTCGGAACTAACATGCTGCGGTTTTCTGCGCACTCGTTCTACCCAGGTCGCCATTTGTAATCACTCGTGATCACGTTTACTTATTCAGAAGAGACAGGGGTGTGATGCAGACCGTCCAAACAGCAGCTGAAGAAACGACAGCTGCTTTCTTCTGCTAGTACGCACTACCATTATACCAGGCAGAGAGACAGTGGCGTCGATAAGGCCGCTGCAGACCTCGCGGCGCGGGGACCCAAAACGTATAGAATACAAAAATTTGTTTTTTTTTTCGGACTGGTTTGTGGTTTTCTGACACAAGGCAATATACTGGATCCTTGTACGAGATATGGAAGTGACTTTGCTGATAATTACAAGGGGCCTTCGACCGGATTTCTGCGCTGCTGAATGGAGAATAATTCAACTGGAAACTGGTATTTAGATCGTTGCTGCTATTTTTACGATGTGTTTCGCAATTTATCCTCTGGTTACTTTAAACGTACTTGTTATAGGCCTACTATGTAAATCTGTGGTGGGGAATAGCGCAGCTAGTAGAATGGCTGGCACTGGGCCTGAATGAGCGGTGTTTGATTCCTGTAAGAAGCCGAGACCGCAAATAGCACCCATCCAGCAGCCATTTAGCGCTGAGGTGAACTCTTCGAAGCATGAAATTAATGTCAATAATATAAAAAGTCTTTTCGTACTTCACAGTGAACACACTGCTTCTTCATTATAAGGAACAACTTACTAATGCTGCCGAGCGGCATTTTTGATTGAGAATCGTATGCAGCGCACAGCTAAACTTGGAGGGAAAAATTAGAAGTTTCTTAATGTTAAAGCAATTTGTATATATAGTAACCACGTTGTTTGAAAGTTTTAATGGTGCTGCATGTTCAGGGCTTACTGGTTAAGCACCAAGGGCTTTTTAAATTCGTAAATAATCACCGTTAATGGCAAATGCGAGAAGCAGAACGTGAATAAATGTATGTTTAATATGAAATTGTGATTTCATTGTATTCTTTATTTATCTGAATTGTATTGCTAACTCGCTGAAAAATACTTGTTTGCAAGGTGCTGCAACTCGCTGAACCAAGCCGTTTTGCACACAGTAATGAACCGTAGTTTTCCATAAAATGCGAGGAATTTGTTGAAGAACCATGGGACTGGTGGCTTCACAACAAGGATTCTGCTCACTGGAGTTACATAATTCTCACAACAGACTGCGATTAGTTATACAGCGTCTTTCGATTGCTCTCTGTTGTGGACATGTGAGTTTAGTGTGCCATATGAATTGAATATTTAAAACAGCAATTCATATTTATTTTGGTGAAAATGTCAAATGACGAAGCTGCTGATGTCTGTAACATAATCTGAGGACGATACCGCATTATCTGATTTCCAGTATCTGGAGTGACGGCGGCCTTGCATGTGCTGTAGGCTGTAGCCCATACGAGCCGTTGTAAATGGAGTTTCATTTGTCAGTCTGCTCAAAATGTGCATTTTTAAATACATGTAGGCCAACTTGACAAAGACCGAAACACTGGACACGGGGCAGACCAAGGCGAACTGCAGTGGTCCGACTCACTGCTTGATAAGAAGTGGTTTACCAGCCCCCCCCCACCCCGGGAGGGGGTGGTGGTGGTGGTGTTGGTGGTGGTGGCCGTGGGTGGCTGGACACCAAGACGGACAAACTGTCAGCTGCAGAGTGATGTGAACGTGTTGGTAGTGTTCAAAGGGTTTCTGATGCAGGAATGGTTACGAACGAACAGAAAGCAGTTCATATCACATCCTGAAAGTTACTTCGTTTCTCGTCGCTACTTCAATATCCTGTTAATTAATTGTTATTTAATAACCATTTGATATAAATTGTTACAAACGTCCGGTTCTGTAAAGAAGGCTGACTGTGTGAAAAATGAAAAGCCTAATGTCCGTTCAAGGGATGTGATTTGAAATAATTTTTCACTTCTGATGTAATTTCAGTTTCCGTACTGGCGATTTTCTGCACCTAGATCATTCAATGCAACGCTACGACATGCACAGTAATTGATGTCGCTGTGTACATAAAGATAACTTCGAGAATTATTCGTACTCTTTGGTTCAGAATCTTTCGTTTTTCGGTGTAACCTTTGACGTTCAGAAGACTAAGACCTATAAACCCACATTTTACTTATTTCTCATAGTTTTATGTGGGTGTGAATCTTGGTCTCTCACTGTGACGGAGTTGGAGAATATTAGGACCTAAGAGAAAAGAAGTGACAGGTAAACGGAGGACTGCATAATGAGGAGTTTCATAATTTTAACTCTGTAAGTAACTATGGGGCGAAGTCCCTCTTAGGAAACTGGTACAGTAAAAATCCACTTATCCGAATTAATTGGGACAGCGAGCTAACCGGATATGCAGACAATCCGGATAATTGGATTTTTCTTTGAAAATAGGCTACATTGGAAGTTTGGAGTTCGGCTTTTACTACTTACAGTATGTACCTGCGTCTAAACCTATCGACCTTCCCTGATTTGAAGTTCTAGAAGCCATAACACTGTACTGTACTTGATCCGATAACCGGTAATTTCCATGGAAGTTATTTATGTAGAATTCTCGACAATTTTACCCGAAGGGCCAAGCCTATCCGTATATTTGGCGATCCGGATAACCAGCGACCGGCTAAATGTGGTTCTACTGTAATTGCCTAGCTGGCAAGAAATTCATTGTATTTTGTGGAACCTGAAGTTTGATGACCGGGCTCACAATAGCCCGTCACTGATCACAATCCTGAGTCAGATGATTTCAGTCCACTTGCTCCCATTCTTTTCCCTTCTGATCCGTTTTAATATTAACCATCCATCTGCACGCGGGTTCCACAAGTGGTCTGTTTACTTCAGGTTTTCCAACCAAAACACAATGTAACTTACATTTCTGTTTTCGTTGCCGTTCACATGCCTCGTCCGTCTTTTTCTCTCTGATTTTATCTTAATTGCGATTAGGACAACAAACAAATGGTGAAGCTTATTAAGCAGTTTTCTTCGGCCTCTTGTTACTTTCTGTTTTTTAGGTCTAAATATCATCCTAAGCGTCCTGCTGTCGAATACTTCTACGTTTCCCTCCCTCAGCGTGGGAGAACAAATTTCACCTCCATGGACGACAACAGTAAAATACAATAGTTCCATTTATATATTTATCTGTACTTTTTCAGGCACAAGACGAGAAGGTAGAAGATTTTCAACTGAGTGGTGGCATTCCTTCCCGGAATTTAATTTGCTCTTAATTTCTTCCCGAGTGCAAGTTTGAGCTGTTTGTGTCGATCTCAAGCGTTGGAACTTTACCATATTTTCAAAGGATTTATTATAAATCTTTATATTATGGTTGAGTCTTGACTTCTGGTGGAGAGACATGTTGTTACCTGTATGTACTGTAAGGCTGGACCGGTCTCCGTGGGAATGCTTTTATTTTATGTTTTCTCCCATGAAATTAAGATCATCAGTACGGACGGACAGACACGACGAAGGTAGTAGTTGGTTTCGCAATTTTTCGAACGCGCCTAAAACACTTTCCATATGCAATAAAGTCGGTCTTTGTATCCTATTCTGGATGCGAGGGTTATTGACGGTGATGTTGACAGTGATGTGGGCCTATTTTGAAAACAACTAACTTGGGGCTGAATACCAGAGGGTTATGGAGCTTGTATCACAGTGAAAATTCATATAAGACAGCTGGTTTGGGTACCTCACATACTTCGTGGTTACAGTATTAGATGTGGTCGTGTACACTGAAAAACTGCGTGGGTCCAAGAAGGGTGTTAAGGGAACAACGGTAACAGTGATGGGTATCTGTCCCCGCACTCTATTTCGTGCGTAAACTCGGTTGTCGGCTTGTGAAACTCGCAGATTTGTGTCTTCTGTATGTAGTAGTAGGCCAAGTACTATATAACTGCGCAGATTAACATAGCTGGAGGTGGTTTGGCCACTGCATACAGATCTTGCATTCTAAAAGAAAACTGTTTTGAAGCTTGTGCATGGGGCAGAAGGAGAAAAAGGTGTGGGGGGGGGGGCTCATTAATCTTCTTATGCTTATTTTGCCTCTGAGATGATGTTTAGGCCGAGACGTGAATGAAAGTCTCAGGCGTGGCATCGGTGCTGCAAACGTCGTAGACTGGCTGTGTCTGTGTGATTCGTATAATGAGTGTAGGTCAGGGACTCGAAATATCGCCTGAAAGCTGTTTTTCACAGCAGATTTTACGAATTTTGTGTAGGTTCACCCAAAGTCAGTACGTCCTTTGCAATTCGAAGTTTCCGAAACACTTCTGTCGCCCAGAAACTGTCAGGTACCAACGTAATATCAGTCAACTAAATATTCAGAAATGACCATTTTCAATGCGCGGCTTTAGTTGCAGGCATAAACTACCTGTTTACTTTATGTCTAAGCTATGATCTAACGCTTGCATTGCAATGTAGCCAGTGCACCGCAGATTACTCCTGCATATTCCTGTGAACGTTGGTTGCAGTAGGAAGTTTATCGGTGCATTCAATTTTCGAAGTCAAGCAGCGTGTAAAACCCAATTCGATACCTACAGGGATCGCTAATAACACTGAGATTTTAAGTTTCTGCGGCCGTGGTTGTGACGAGTCTCTTCCTCTGGAATTTGATACCGCGCCTTCTGGTGGATAAGTACTGATGTTTCAGAGGAACATGTGGCCTTTATCTTTAGGCTAAGAAATAAAAACTTAAAGTAATTTGAACTGTACCGTTGGTTCTGTTAGGCCGAGGACTGAGGTAGAGGGTTGCTCCGACACGTTGGTACTTATGGCTACACGGCGACGTATTCTAGCAGACAATAATCCTCCTCTTTAATAACCGTTCGTGTCTGTAAGTTTTATTCATAAGGCATACATAATTACAACTGAACGTTAAAAATATCCCAGAAAACGCGGATGGGTTTTGTATGCAGTAGAACGAAACACGGTACCAAGCACCGCTTTTAACTTCCTGACTAGCGAACAGTTCAGTCTCAACAAAAGTTGACGTGTCACGCTGCATAATGACATTGTGCTTTGCTGTTAGATTGGCAGTAAAAAGGTTGTGTGTCATATTGTAAACGGGAACATTCTTTGCAGGCGTGAGAAACCAAATTATTTTGGAAACTGGAAACGTGCGTTTAATTTCCCTGCCTTTTACTCGTAATTTGATCTCCACATTTCCTCGCAGAGGGAACTAAACATACGGCTACTTTTCGCCACCTGATAACCTTTCTAAAGTACGTAAATCAAAATACATTAACAAAAATAAACGGAAAGTACAGATAAGGTAGATAAAACCTCGTGAATGCTTTGTACCATTTTGTTACTGAAATGTAAAGACTAAACTATAAAAAAGCACGATTTAATCTGTCGCAATAATCCTATATGTATTCGTTAAGAAACTTAGTTTGTCACCTGAACTAGAACATGGAGGTTGTGTAAGTGCAAAGGAGCGAAGTGTCGAGCAGAACGTTTGGACCTAGTACATTGAAAGTCAAAGTAGATGGAAAAACTGAGTATTGTGGAACTTCATAGTTCGAATTCTTTAGCAGATATTATTAGAAAGATGAAGTTACGGAGGAGGAGGATATGGGCGGAACATGTAGCATGCAGGGTGTCTATTAGAAGTACGTACAGAATTTTAGCAGGAAGGCTTCAGGGAACGGACCGCCTGGAGCCATAACATAGATGGTAGAATATGATGAAATTAAAATTACTACTCAAGAAAGAGCGTGTACGGACAGGATTCAGTTTGTAGAGGATGAGGTGTCGTGGTTCGCTATTGTGGACGCCGTAATTAACCTTCTAGTTTCATAAAGGCGGGGAATTTCTTGTCAGTTTTTACAAGGGCCATGTCCCATTCAGTTCTTTGCACATTTTATTTAGAAACGGATAGGTAATGGATTATCGGGAAATCGTCTTCAGTAGTATTCCAACATTTGCTCGTAGAAAGACCTCCCTTTTCACATTCTTCTCAGGTTTCATGGGTTAAGCTATTTGGCCTGTTACGGTTCTCCACTGATTCCGAAATCATAAACCCTCAGATATTTTAAGTTATAAAAGTTTATCACTTCCAGTTACAGCTAGTTAAAGGTCAAAGAGCTTTATGTGCCTTTACTATTATTGGCTTGATTTTACCGAAAGTGAATGTGATCTAATAATCTACGCACGTGTTGTACAGGATGAATGTGAACGATGTTTACACTTTCAGTATTTATTCTCTTAAAAGTCGGTGTTGCACAGTAATTTTATAACACTGTATTAGACGCTTGGTTGTGGTCGTCCGTGTTTGATTATTTTCTTCAATTCAGGAATCTGAACAAAATGTGCGACACAATAATACTATAAAATACCAACACAATACGCTATTAAAAACGTAGTTATTAAAGGTCCAGCATGTTTCGGCGGGCCGCCATCATCAGGGATCAGATGAGTACCAAAAGGGAGCGGTGTATGAACTAATGTAAAAGCAAAAAAGAAAACGAAAGAAAGCTTATAACTATGAATTGTAAAACAATGTATGTCCCAGATGATGGCGGACCTCTGAAACGGTTGGGATCTTTAATAGGTACGCTTTTATTAGTGTGCTGTGTTGGTATTTTATAGTAGTATACTTCAGTACACGGTCACCCTGTGCTACGAAACTGTGCAACACAGTGTAGTCTCCAGAAAAATGTGTTGGAGTGCTGTTACAAGGCAAGTTTTGAAGTGCACTGTGGAAGAAGAAGAAAGCCCTGTGAAGTGATACGAAGACTCCTGACCGTGGTTCTATGCCAGCCATGTCGATCACCGTATTCTTGTTGCGCTTGGCGAATTAGCCGGGATAATGGAATTTCGTTTTACTGTACCAGAACATAACTGTGTAGTCCTCTGAAGCGCATTGTGAATGGTGTTTTCTCTGAATACCATCGTTATTAGAGTACGAACATCCAAACGAATGATTCTTGTGAATGTCCCTTTTCTTTTATTACATTTTTTTCGTGTTGTTTTTCTTTGTTATGATTATTGAGGACATTTATTTTTCTTTACCACAGCCCAAAGTTTTTTTTATTGTGGTTCTTGTGATTTTCGTTTCTGCTCCATTACATTCCCACGTTTTTTCTCTGTCCGTATGGTTGTTGAATATGAATTGTTCCGGAGAAGTGGATACAACGAATCGAATCATCGGTGTGGAAATGAAGAACCTTGAGAACCTTGAAGGAGTGTGTAAATCCTCACCCGGTGACGCAGTATAGTGTGAATTCATTTCTGTGGAAGTATTTCGCAAGGACAGTTAGCGTAGTAGTGTATAACGTTTACGTTTAAACAATCATTGTTGAATCTGATGTACCGGTAAATTTATTTTAAGCGTGTGGAGTAATATGTAATTCGGAAACGTAACTAGAATAGTTTAAGCCGCAGGATCCAAAATAGAATTAGTGTCGAACTTAATACGCAGTTTCAGCTTAAGGGCGTACAGCCGCATTGTCGGTTGCTGCGATTACGGAAATACTGAGTGGAAATTGGGAGATTATAATAGGCGTATGCTTCGTAGACCACTGGGGCTATACTTTGCTATTTTGGAGGTGCTTATTTACAAATTTCGGCTTGGACATTGGCTACCTTGACTGAGCGTTCATGGTTTTTCTCAGTACTTCCAGAAAGATGCGGAGATAGTACCCGGTTAGGTCACGACCTCTCCCGTCCAGATCCTATCCAATTCGGTATTCATCAGTCATCTTTCCATTTCGCAACGCTGTACGTTATCTGATACTTACCGCGGCCTAACACAAACCGTGAATAGATTAGGATGTTTGCAGCCTGTGTGTTATTTCATCTGTCATTACAGAGGACAAATTAACTGGAATAGACACAAATATATTGCCCTTATTCTATCAGCTGATGTTTCATTTGGCAGTCGTATGCAGTCTGGATGAGATTGTAATGGCTTGACGTCTTCACCGTTTTGTGGCGCGAAGCCAAGACGTTTTAACAGCTCTGAGACTATTTTGTACCAACTCCAGATACAAGGTAGAAATACGATGCATACAGAATTGCATGTTGCGAATATCTGGATCTATGAGGGATGGTGGAGAAAATGCGTGGGTGGCTTCATGATTTTTACTGTTCATCCTATGGTTTAGAACGATTAATTCAGAGAGGATGATATGGACGGGTCACACAGCGTACAAGAAGAGACGAGAAATGTAGACAAAATTTTAATTTCGAAAAGAAAGGTAGAAGCCACATTGAAGACAGAGGCATAGCACGGAGTATACTATTAAAGTGGATCTTAAATGAATAAATGGAAGGTGCGGACTGGTTTGAAGTAGTACAGAATAGGGTCCGTTGATGGGATTTTGTGAATTAAAGTAATGGATATTCATGCTATATAAACAGCCGGGAATTCTTTACCAGGTGGCTGACTATCGGTCTGTCATTTAAGATTTTTCATTCGTCGAGTGTCATAGTGAAGGTATCGGCAAAAAAAAGCGTCGTCACATTTCACATGTACCTTTGTGGAGAAACTCGTCTTTACTAATGAATGTTTTGTCCATTTCGGTAATGAACGTGACGCTGAATCTTTCGACTGTAGGCCTTCATCCGCCGTAGGTGATTGATGAGACAGTCAAATGCATGGCAGTGTTAGGTGCGGAAACCTTGTCAGAGGCCTCGCGTGTGGATATAACTGCGGATTACATCATGAGTGACGTCACGATGATTTCATACCGGTTATAAGCGTGGCGTCATTGATTATGGTGTCAGTTACCGTAGGTGTAGGCAGATCCATGTTTTGCCAGCTGCAAGTTAGAAGGCACCGTTCGCCCACGTCAGCTGCGGGAGAGAATTTTGCCCTTCAATTCGCCACCTTCTTTTTTCTGGCACAGTAGCGGTGTCACTACCGTTTCTAACCATTTTCTTTCCGACTAAGCCGAGTATTTTATACCTCTCGAACGCTGGAATAGCGGGTTCGAGTGCGAGTGGATGTTTTTGTGTATATATGCATTTTCTGTGTTTCGTTGTACAGGGGAAGATAAGAATTGCGACCGCCCGATCTCCGTGCAAGTACAATTAAACGGTAATATTACTCCTGTGAACTCTAGATTTTTCACTCCGTACATTGTGATATAATTGTTGCAAATTAGACCAACAAAATCCACACGCTTTAATGTTTGAATTTAACAAAAAACAACATGTCTCGGGCCTCACGAGATCATACAGTGATGATCTCACCACAGTTGCAGATAATAGTATAGCCTAGTTTTTTTTTTGTATCACTGCCCTCCCTGATGATGGGTCATTGGGGCCCGACGTATGTAGGAGTTCTGTAAATTAAAACATTACAGTTTGTGCATTTTATTGGTCTGATTTGTAGCATTTACCCCTGTGCTTAATTAAGCACTACGCCATGGAGATATATTGGGTCGTTGAGGTTCAGATCTGAGTATTTTTATTTCGACACTAGATGAAAGTGATTGGTCAGCTTCACTTTCTGGCCGCTTTACTCCCCGGTACCCACGGAGTAGGAGGCTGCATGGGCTCCGTGAAAAACAGAAAAGTCTCTTCCATTTCCGGGAGTTACGCCCCAGTTTTCCTGTCGCCGTGTATGTAGCCTCGCTTATATCAGGACTGAGCTACATTGGAGCCCCACTAAATGCCTGAGGGTTCATAGTTCAGAATTCTGAATCGAAGCAGGCCAAGGAGACTGGTCCGTGAAAGGTGAACTGAGTTTCTTGTCTTGGACTTAGTCGGTGGTGATTTAACGTAAGAGTGTATTAGAACTATCAGTCGTTGCTGAACATGTATTGTTGAGGCGCGTTTGCAATGTGCGAAAAGCGACCACTAACTTCGTCATATCTGTCTCTTCGTCTGTCTGTCTGTCTGTCTGTGCGCATGAAACAACTCGGCCCCCACTTGATGGATGTGATGAAATTTGATATATGAGGATTTCTCGAAAGTTTGTGGAGAAAATTCAAGGTTCATTTGAATCTGACAATAACGGGTACTTAACATCAAGACTCACGTAATACATTATTGCTCTTACACGGCAACAATAGTTACGCGAACGCTCCTGAATGTTACGCTTTACGTACATTGCCTATCTTCTTTAACACTGTGTGATGAAGATACGAATGTGACTGGTTGAATTCGGCCAGTTTGTAAACGTGAAACCAAAGAATGTCTTGGGCATTTGCGGTCAGCATAGTAGATGACCCGACATTGATTAGACTGAATTACCGATTATGTTAACCCTTGAATCTGAAAGTAATCGAAACGTGTTCAAAAATGTAGTTTCTACATCCTATTAAGTACAAAAGCCTACCTGTTAACGTTGGTTAGGGACATAATCACTGTTGGTGCTGAGAATTACACGAAACATATTAATGCATTGTGTGGGCAGAATGTAGATTTTTTTTTAATGTTAAATGTTGGTACACGTGGGCCTAATTACTACTGTACTTCAACGAGGTAAGCATTATTATTTTCAGAGAAATTGTTTGATGTTCAAAGCGTTACTTTCATTCGAAGTTTTTATGAAGCCTGATGCGGGTGTGTTTGTGTCTTTGTGTATGTTACGTGTTTGCGATTCTTTTAATGTGAATCAACACACGACATTGTTTTAACTGCAGAGCTAAGTTGGTAGCACTGAGCTGTTCGGAAATGTGGGCGTAAGTTATGCTAAGTGAAGGAAAGCAGTGGTCGTGGACTACTTCCATATACTGTACCAGAATTCGATTGTAGGTACAGAGGGTGGTTCCTGCAGTTCTGTCAGGATAGAACGGTGTCATTACACCAGTTGGTTAGGACTGATTTTCATTAAGGTGCTAGTGGTATAAGTTACGATTTTGCAAACTGACTACTAGTGGCGCGGTCCCAGGATTGCTCTCTTACCTACTGTGCGGTATGGAAGGCAGAAGGTTGTGGGTCACATAAAGTGAGATGGTATATTTACGTGATTTAATTCATGTTCTACGTATTGCATAATATTTTTTACCCAAGAAGATAATAACTGGAATTGCGATGCCCTGCTTCAAGGACCGAGCACGGTAGCGCTTCTGGTCTATATTCTGAAGGTGCTTGTTTCGAATTTTAGCAGGCATACGGACTACTCCAACACGTTCTTTGTGGGTGTCCTCAGTCCGTCCAGGATTTTTCACGACAGCGTTCCAAATGGACCGCGGCCACTTCTGTATCCTTTCCGACTACGGGCATTCCCCAACTTACGCAGAAGTTACGTTTCGGAAGATCCGGCAGATGTGGAATTTTGCGAAAGTGGAAGTTGAGTAAACATTTGGTGAACTGTTTACTACTACAGTTACTCAAGCACACAGGGCCGTGATCGGCCGCAACATGACCGCCCCGCCGCCTTTGTTATCGCCCAGCAATATTCTTCCTCCACATTCGTCTCATTGCGCTTTTGTATCCACAAGGAAAAATTTTGGTGGACGGTTAACAAAGTTACGTATTTCAGTGTTTTTTTTTTTTTTTTTTTTTTTACTTTTTAAAAATCGCGTAAGTCTGAAATTGCGTAACTGGAAAACGCATTAGTCGGTGAATGTCTCTCTAGTCACTAGTTCTGCAATTCAACTCTCTGTATTCTGATATATTGGCAGGGTCGGTAAGTAACCTAAAATAAATACGAGATTGAGTCAGATGAAAATCTTGGAAGGGCAGAAAACAAACTGAGATGCAACTGTATGCAGCGCTGGGCACAACTAGTTGTCAACATGGTTTAGAAGTTTACTGTTTGTGGTAGGGTCAGCAGTATGTGGAAAAATGAGAGAGCTGCACCGAACATATCTGCGCTACAGAGGCTGGTAACATTTTTATGGTTTTTATTTGACTCACGTGCCATGTATTCGGACGGTTCATGAAAGGACTGGATTGAGGGATGTCCCTGAAGTTTGCGTAGTTCGTTTTATCGGTAAAATAATTTGACCGAAATTAGTTTCCAATACTTTGCGGGAGATTCAAATATTACTCCGAAATTTCTGGGTAGCGTCTTGATGTCATGGTGAAAGCACCCCCAAAAAATTGTTTTATGCTCATGGCCTTTATTACATGTTTAACGCTGCGAAATAAGGCATTTACGCTTTTGTTTAGCTTTCCAACAGTAGTTTGCCCACACATTAAATAATGTCAAGATGATGGATGGCCGTGTAAAATTATAAAAACTGCATTTTAAAAACACAGTTGTAGCTCATGTTGGCAAGATTAATATAAACATTTAAGTGCAGGGTACCTGAATAAAACAACGTCACAGAGTAGCCAATTTGGGGCGATACGTAGGATCGGTTTCTCTTAAACCCAAATGTTCTGACCATTTCTACCTTGGTATCTCTTTCGAACCCGTGTAACCTCTGCATTTGACGAACGTCGTTAAATAACTATAATCGGTCCTTCGATTTACCTTCAGTTCCTCTTATTTGTGTCACATTTTAAGTTTCAGACATAAATGGTTTTTCTGTAGCATTATTATTATTATCATCATCATCATCATAATCATCATCATCGTCATCATGGTTACCACCACCACCACCATCATCATCATTATCACAGCGGAATGAAGTTCAGTTTAAAAATATATTTTTTCGGCACACTGTTGCCGATATGAGCCATTATATGAGATAAGTAACAGAAGCAAATGGAATGCATGTTTACTGTGAAATAAAACCTGAAAAATTTGCTACCCATATGGAATTTGTTGAGGGAAGTATAACGCCCAGAGGCGTCCTTGCCCATAGTTCACTCGTTTCTCCTGATACTGTGCACTGTTATGTACATTTTTTCGTGTGAGATTGTGTGAGATTTGAAAGATTTCACGGCAGTGAAAATTGGGGTTTTGATCGTCTGGGTTATGGCCCCCTAGTAATGTACTCGTGGTTATAACAGTTTCGGTGGTAGTTGTCTGCTGTTCCCGTCTACACTGTAGGAGATGGAGTAATTATATCTTTCTGAAACATTCGTATCCACCGACTTTGTTATACAGGGTCACAGCGCAAAAGAGTGTTTGGATTGCGACTGGACGTCGTCGTATTTATATAGTTCCGATTTGCCTAGAGTTCAACTTGCGCCGGACAATCCGGAACGTAACTGTTGCCTAAGTCTGGGAGCGTCTGTAATCTAAACACCAAATTAATAGTAGATTGCCGCAGTATTGGATGACCGTTTAAGTCAATCATCATAGGCGTTGTTACGCCGTGAAAGGGTATTAATGACCTGTATTTCACGAGTTGTCGGTTAGCGACGAGCGCATTTATATTGAACATTATGTTTTCATATGCAGTGGGCTGTTAGTTTTCCGTAATCCAGGGCGTGGTGCTGAAGGATTCGCATCTCCCGCAAAAACAAACAAAAAACTGGATGACCGCCCCACTGGATTATTGATCCTAAAACTATACCCACAAGAGCCGTGCTGACGCAAATATTACCTTCGTCATTCATCGTGGATGTTTCAAGTAAGAACATGAGCAGTGTACGTCTTGTCAGACGGAAGCTACAGAACTGAAATCTAAAGCTGTTGTTACATTCTTCTGGGGTGTGACGCTGCACTTTCATTTCGGCAATAACGTGCAGCCTTATTCTACAGCGATTTCCATTTTAACTGGAAGAGAGGTTTCTCTGAAAGGTTGGAAACCTTTTCGGTCAACCAGTGTAAACAGTATCACATCCCAGGAAATCATAACCCTGATACTCGCCGCCTTGAGAACTTCACATTATACATATTTCCCAAAGGAGAGGTTAACGAATGTACCGAATTTTAATGACATACTGCCTGGGGTTTGGTGTTAATGTGCATGTTCAAATTTAGTAGCTGAGAAATAATAAGAATTTATAAGGTGTTACAAAACAGTTTCTTTATAAAGTATATACGCGATTGCATGAACTAAAAGTATTTTTATTGACTTCAAATTTGGCAGGCGGGTAATCTTAATTACGTGTATTAATTTTAGAGTTTGTAGGACTGTTGAAGAGGAGATGAGTCCATCGTTAACTTATTCACTTTCTCCTGAAGATATGGGAAACTTGAGACATAGCCACACCACGAATTGGATCCGAACCTGCTATGCCATTTGACAGGGCAAACTCTGGCCCAGTTTACTCGTACTTCTTCAAGCCAAGACAAATTTACTGTTAAAACAGGATTCATTTCACAAAGTCTTCAGCCTCTGATCCAGGTGAAGTTAGTGAGGCTAGGCTGATAAGTCAGGAATGTGCGCAAAGTCGTATGCGCGTAGGTCGTTGTGTTTCTGCAGCCAGAGCGGTAATGGTGCCAGTATTCATCTTCTTGCGTAGTAACTGCAGTCACATGGTTGAAGTAGGAGGTCCTTAAGGTTTGTGAGACTCGCGCTGAAGATTGTCATACAAAATGACGGTTACTTTGTGGGTGTAATCCTGCTATAACCATATTAAAGTCTTCTGTAGGCAAGGGTTTCTGTAAAATGTTAACATTTTCTATTTTATCCTGTTTATTGCGCTCTTGCTGTTTACGTTTTCGGCGTTAGTTAAGAGCAGGTTATCTGATAAGCATTTGGTTCGTTATTAAAACCTGTTTGCAAGTGTAAGTAACAGAGGCTTACAAAGTCGTGGCCACATGGATAAAACAATGACGGTCAAAGTGGGTTTACCTGTGTATATTTTCGGTATCCTTCTTTCTGCTGCCATAATTTAGATCGCTTATATATAATCACGAAGAAGTTACGAGCAGATTTCAGTGGAGGAATGCTCGAGTCCATTCATTTCCCGTGTAGTCTGAATTTAACCTTTATTTATAATTTAAGTCGCATTTTAAACAAAAAAAACTTTAGTGATTATGTGCGTGTATTTGGCAGAGTGAATTACTCTGGTGTGTAGTTTTGTCAGTGAAAGCATCTTACGGCGAATTGAATGCAATTACGAATTATGTAATTTGTATGTGCGGGCACGTATAACTTAAATGATGAAAGCGGGAAGACTGAGGTGGCTGGACAGCTGTTCAGAACACGTGAATGGCATGGCAGTAGAAAACTAACCTTAAACCAGAGGGTACTACAAGAATAGGGTTACTTAGTAGGAGGTGGCCTGAAGGCACTGAGCGAGACCTGCGAATTCCTTAGAATCCGTGGATGGCAGGAAAACCCTGGGTAGGAAAGAGTGGAGGAGCATCGTTGAACAAACCAAGGACTACACCGGTCTGCAGTATCCAGGGGCTTTTTAAGTCATAATTTCTCTAGGGGCCACCATTGTTATTAATTTCCGGGGTCGTCAAAACACCCCAGCTACGCCACTGGTGGTACCATGGAAGAAGAATAAGAATAGTAAGGAGAAGAGAGAGAGAAAGAGAGATAGAGAGAGGAATGAAGAAGGAAACAAAGAAAGTAGAGACATTAACATTATTTTTTCCTAGGATTAACCGTGCTGGCACTTTCGTAGCAAAATTAATTCTAGCCATCGTCTGAACAGGACCAAAGTCCATTCCTCTTCAGAGTGATTTTTTTGTAAGCAGCACAGACACAAAGAACGGTCTCGTGCATTCCCATTAAAGGTCAAGATTATGATGGCTGTGGATGAAACACCCGCATTATTTGACAGCTTTACTGAAGTAAGCAATTTTTTGTACACCTATTAAAAGTTCGCGTGACTGGAATTCTATTTTTGTTGTGTGCGAGTAGCGTGAGGCAGTGTTTGTCAACCGGTGCTTCGCGGACCACAGTCAAATGCTAATTTAGGCTATACCGGTCCGAAAATTTAGTATCATGCAAGATTTTGAGGTTTCCACTTCTGTGATATTGAGGATTCCGGTCTTTTCGGGTGTTACGCCGTGTAGCGGGGTTAAGAGATCCCGACGTTTCGAATGAACGTAGTACTTTTGTTTTCCTCAACATTTTGAGATGAAGGCACTAACTTTCATTTGAAACGTCGGAATTTGTTAACTCCGTTACACAGAGTAACATCCGGGAAGACGAGCGTCTATAGTTTACGTGCATATTGTACAGTACCACATCTGATAAAGGCGGGAGAATTGCGCGGATGTACAAAGTACGTGTACTATCCATCTGGCATCGGCAAGGTCTTTATCTGCCTCCGCAAGTTCCTATCCACATCCTCGGATATAATATAATTTATGTTGTAAAAGTAACGGCAGCGGCAGTCCTTTTGTAATGGAATTATTTCAATATCAGTTGAATCCCTAAAATTCATCTTTATAAATTTCTACATATTACGAGATGGGAGGGAGATATTAAAAATTATACATCGCAATGAAAAAAAAATATGTAAAAATTTGTTTTACTTAAGGCACATCCAGAGTTATAAAGTAGTACCGTTTATTTTATATTCAATTACTGGGTAAAAATTTTAATTAAATTAATGTCTGCCTCGTGGGCTAAGAAGTTACAAGTTATTATTTATGACTGTCAGCACTGCACCAAGCACTGTCAAAAATAAATGATTGTAGGCAGTATAGCTCAGCAAACTCGGCAGCACTCTTTAATAATAAAATGAAATATTTAATCTCGAGCTTACGTGTCTGTTTCGGGAGAACGCTATTCAGGAAAACAAGTGTCGTCAGTTGTGTTTTAGAGGTGCGTCGGTCCTGAATAACGCGTCCCTTAGTGGAGAAGCTTCTCTCAGAGGTAGCGCTCGATGCCTGGATGCCGTGAATGAAATAGGCTAACTTCGTAATTGTTGGGAATTTTTTTTCTCTGTCGTTGACACCAGGAAGCAACAATGTCGCATATTTTAATAGGCTTAATCTTCTGACACACCGTCCATAGTGATCAGTGACATCGTACATGTTAGACTCCAGTTGAAATGTGATAGCACACGGTGACGCACGGGAGGGGAAGTGGAGGGGAAACTGGCGAATGGAGTGGGTAGCCAGTACCACTCACACTACCTCGGAACATGGTGTACACAGCATTACTGCCAACAATAAAACCTGATGCGCACACCTCGGCTGCCAGTAGTCGACTGAATTGACGCCTCCGCCGATTGAAATGGACTCGTCCGTTTCGCCGAAAGATGAAATCTGGTTTCTGTGCGTGTGCCATCACATTTTAACTGCCCTCTACAGCCGAAGAAGGTGCATTACCGGATGAATTCTCAAATCGTCGAAGTTTCCCACATCCTCAGTCCTATCCGCAGTCCGTCCTTGTATGCAATTTTGATTCGCCGTCAAATTATTGGTGCGTATATCCGCGTCCGCGCGGGGCTCTAGGTATGGTGGTCGTGGCAATCCCTGCTTTATTGTTGCGCAGTCAAAATTTAGCCAACCTTCGCGAAATCTGTGACGTACCGGTGAAAATAATGTCACTCCGCCGTACAAGGAAGCAGCATAGAAGCGCAAGGTATCCCACAAGTAATTGCGTGTGACATAACAAGGTAGGTCTCTACAGTGTTAATTTCTCATGAATTTAGTCCGCTCCCATGACTCGACTTTCACTTGCTGCTGTGACAGTCACACCGGCTATGTCGTTATGGCAATAACACACCCTTCTTATTTTTACAGTAACACCGTTCCTGTTTTTGTAGCAGTAACACCGTCCATGCTGTTCTGGCGGTAACACTGAGCATGTTATTGTGGCCGTAAATTTGCCGTCCCAGGCCGAATGTCTTAATGGTGCCACGTGAAAACCAGGAAGCAGAGTTGTTTTACGGCGAAAAAAAGTTGCTGCTGAAGTGTTAACCTAGAATGTTCGAATTTCCGGTTGGTTTATTAACACCGGAAGTACGTTGAAAATAGTATCCACTATCTCACTCGCCTTGTGATGACGTATCCTTCAGGAAGTTCAAGTGGAATTGCATAATGAGAAGTCGCCATGCATGGGCCAACAACATTACTTAATTAGATACATTAATATACGAACATGTGGTAAACCTACATGTTTCGGGTTTCTTCGGCCATATTTGTATATCTTAGCATCTAATTATAGTGCAGATGTTGATATATGGTGTCTTGTATTACTGCACGGAACATGGATAATTTTAAATTTGCATGAAGAGAAATTTCGTGATAAATTTTTGGCTCCAATATCGGTATATTTCATTTTATATTATGTCTAGAACGTTGGGTAGAAAATATTACGTGGGGTGTCATCAAGTTCAATGCGACTTTGCACTGGGGGGTGAATTTTCTTAATACTTCAAATAAATTTTTACAGCGTAAATGAATAAAATGCTGAATAATGTTTTGCTGTGTAGCGTGCGGTGGACATGGCACCGGCACTTGGAAAATCCACTGCTTTTTTACTGGACCGTGAGTCAGGAAGTGTTGGTCAAATGACGTGGGTAGTGTAATGTTCGAGCTAATGACATAGGGATGGACTGATATCCTATAATTTTTAAGGAAAATGTATGCCCCCTCTCAGAAGTTCTGTGTGGTTGTGATGTCGAAACCGGTCCGACTGGCGTACAGAATTAGCGTTATTTTTGGGAAAATGTGTTAAGTAGTACGTTTTCTTTCGGTCCTGTTGACAGATTTAGCGTAATTTCTCTTATAATGTTACGAAAGAAGACGTTTGTACGAGAGAGAGAGTCAAATGAAAACCTTAAAAGTACTATAAAAGTTCGAAACGCAAATCGATTGTCTTGTAAGTTGACAATGATACTCATGGTTTGAATAGTGGCCGACAGGTGGCAGTACGGTGCAGGAATGCAACACGACGGCGCAGTAGTAGTGTAAAGATGGCGACGCCACTTGCAACATGCACCAAAGAAGAACAGCTTTCTCTCAACCATTTTTTAAGTAGTGAAGGGGTGAAACCCATCGAAATTCATCGACGAATGAAAGTCTAGTATGGTGATGCATGTCTGTCACTACAGCAAGTGTGCGAGTGGACTAGGAAGTTCATGAACGGCATTAGTTCTGTAACAGACTCTCCTCGACCTGGTCAGGCACACC
>Ga0136643_10003672_pt1 | contig 20816 bp, 10 predicted proteins | sample TergutLab28metaG_FD_96883 | JGI IMG/M metagenome (GOLD analysis project Ga0136643, IMG submission 96883) | Labiotermes labralis P1 segment gut microbial communities from Petit-Saut dam, French Guiana - Lab288 P1 (version 3) (version 3) | ecosystem: Host-associated > Arthropoda: Insects >...
GACCTGGAGCCGCTACTTTTTTCATTCAAGTAGCTCCTCAATTGACCTCACGAGGCTCACGAGGCTGAGTGGACCCCGTTCCAGACCCACTACTACTCAGAAAATCTGGTAGCGCAGGGGATCTAACCCGGGACCTCTGTATCTGTAGCCAGAAACTCTGACCACTAGACCACAGAGGCGGTCCAATTATATATGTATATATAACTCAATAATATATGTGGATTGTTTTATTCTAAATATATATATTTAGAATATGACAATCCACATATATTATTGAATTTCGCGTTTTTTCCTAATTCTTTACACAATAAACCTTTCAGAAAATGGGTATGTCTATTTTCCATCACTTCTTGTCTGGGGTTGGATTAAAACTGTATGAACCAAAAGTAGATTCGACCGAAAAACGTAAGTGTAAAATGTAAATGGTATCCGTTTGGCAGTTTCGCAAACAAACAAGCCGACGAAAACGACTCCCCAACAAGCTTTCTTTTTGTGAGCTTTGCAAAAAGAACGTACAGAAGTCAGTCAGCTAAGAAGTTAATAAGGAACACGATGTGGCAATTGGTTGAGCGTGTTCCAGCGATTCATTATTGGATCCGTCAAGAAGGCTCAACCAGGCTTTGCCTGCCGTGCAACTCTTTTAAATGCATAGGGTAACTTGGGTAGTTGGTGTCGCAGGAGGGTGGTAAAGCCGAACAAGGCTTTGTTAGATACAACCGCTTCTGATATTACACGTTTCTTGCTCTTCTGATTCCCCTCGCGTCTAACAGGTCTATAAAACAAGGCTGTTCCGCCCCCTGTAGTTTATGCATATAAAAGTATCATTACACACCGTAAAACATCTTATGCTTTGTTCACGTTAACTGCAGCATAAATGTCAGCATATCCGAGCGGTGGCTATAAATGCCAGCCTATGACTGACAGCAAGGCGGGGAAATTTTTCATATTTTCTCAGAAATTTGGCACCAGCAGTGACGGTTCTGACTCGAAACTGGGAGGCACTCGTTTCGAATCTAGACCAGCTAACCGGCCACCATAACGGTTTCTGGTGGTTTTTATCCGTCCTTCCAGGCAAAAGCTGGAATTTGCTTTTTTACTCCAAATCTTTTATACCTCATTATTCATTATCCACACACTCGCCGTCACATAGTCTGAGTTACTAAAAAAGCCACTAAGGTAAGTAAAATACAAACCTGCAGACAAGATTATTTCCAATTATTAAGCAAAGCATTCAAACAAGTCCTATGAAACATCCGGGCAATCAGTGCAGAAACAGAAAACTCAAAAGAGTGTCAATAAGATAGTCAATTGCAGCCGTCTGCAATGAGCCCGCGTTCGAGACCCTGTGCTATTGACGTAACTTCTGCTCTCCTCACCTTGCGCTTCCCAAAAAGCGGGAATGGAAGCCATGTTAACAAACTGTGGGCGGTTGGGTGGTTGAGATATCCAGATGCATGGCTTAGCTGCAAGAAATCAAGGCACGGACGGCTTCGCCAGTGTCTTCAATGGGATACGCTCCGGCGAAAAATGAAGTAGGTTCTGTAGGAAAGTTTACATTCAGTGATTCCACAATGAATTGTTAGTGATTTACCAAAGTTACGGCGGTACATGCTCTGGGACTCACCCATCCACCTATACAACGGGTACCGGGTATCTTGCCCAGGGCAAAACGGAAGGGGCGTGGCGCTGATCACCCACCCCCATCTAGCGCCGAGGTTAAAGAGTAGAACTATACCTCTACTCCTTCTCTGGGCCTTCGTCGCCTGTTCTTGGGTGAACTATAAGACACTGGTAGAATGGTCCACATTCTCGTTGTACGCGGCCATGAGTTTCTGAGTACCTACTTGTAGGCCTATGTCTCCCCTCGGTAACACAAGCAGCATAACCAACCGCCCTCAGTACTTGACGCATGTTGACAGACTGATGAGTACTGTCAGAACTCATGTATCCGTCACATGCGCATTATGTATTCCGGAAGTGACGTTTCTGAAAAATGAACCTTCGAATTCTGTGATTGGTCAGGCCGTTGGTACAGGTAGGGTACACCGCACAATTACGGTTAGTTAAAATAAATTGAAAATTCCCTGCTAGCAAAATGTTATTAGCGACAGACGCTAGAAAAGTCACGTACGGCTTTGGATCAAAACGATACTAGCCCAGACTATTCCTAAATTAAGGAAACAGAATTTCGGGTTCGTCCAAGCGTAACGTCCAAATTGCCTTGTTCCGCGGAACGAATAACATGTCACAATTCTGAACACAAAGATGTGAAGCTTGAGAAATTATAGGGGTTGTTTCCAATATAGGGTGAACACAGCTGCACTAGTGAACACAGCTGCACTAGTGAACATATGCCACTTACAATTTTGTCAGAATTTAATTTTACAGTATCTTCATTTTCAGCTACAAACTGGTGGCCACATATGATATTTATTCCTCAAACTCTTGTTTATAACAGCCAGCATTTGACTGACTTGATTATTAATTAACATAAGAAGTTTTACGAACTATGTACGCTATGCACTAGACTTACGGTACAAGTACATGAAGGATGGAAAAGGGTGTAAAGTGACGCAGCGGTAGTTATTTTAGGGTACAAACGCAGCATTTTCCTGGAGTTATTAGGAAATGACCAAATGCCTTAGAATAACTTGCACCTGACACCTGATTCGAACACAAAACAACACAAATTCAAAGTGAAAATGCTACCCACTCATCACCGACGTTTCGTGTATTCGGAGTTATATCCATGCTAGCTGATATACGCGTTCTCCGAAAGGGCCGTTTTACGTTAATTCCAAAAAACAACATTATAAAAAACAAAACGATATACGCATTTTTTAAATGTCCTTTAAGGGGCACATATGCACAACTGCTCTACACGTCCAGCTAGGGAACACGCTGTATGTAACAGCCCATGAGGAAAACAATTAGTCTGAAAATCAACACTTGCATCTTCGAGGGACTGACCTTGTGTTTGGTTGATTAACAAATGCAAGGTGGAGTGCAAAATGCAGTCGCCTAAACTGAATGATGTATCGCTGGGATTTACTGGTGTTTTGGACATAAATATACCTGTAGGTTTTATAGACGGCAGGAATGTCTTGACTTTCAGCTTATCAACAAGGGCTCTGCATTATGAAGACACATGGAAGAGTGGACTAGTGAGTTTGTTCAACCCTGTGAGAGAATGCTGACTGCCGCTGGGTGTGGATGGTAACACGATATACCGACATCCTGCGATCGTTCGTTTCCAGAGATTTCTCTCATTCCTGTGGCCAGTGTAACAACACACAGTAGTTCCACTACTGCATTCCATATGAGGAAGAAACTACCATGATCGAATGCTGAAATATCGAATGTGACATGCTGGTATTTCCTCAACGCCCTAACCTACCCAAAGCCTGTTGCCCTAGCACAGTCTTTATGGGTCTGCAGGGGAATGGTGTTCCGCAACAGAACTTTTCGACAACCGAGAATGTGTCAGAGTAATTTCGATAGTGCTCGAAAAATCTTTATCCTGAATCTCAGCCTGTCTAGACCATCTTGCAAAATCCCCACATGAAACACTGACGCAATTCAATGTTCAATTCCCGGCAGGGGGCGAGAAATTGCTCTCTTCGCCAAAGCGTCCAGACAAGCACTGGGACTCACTCAGCTCCCCATTCAATGGGCACCTTACTGGGGATTAGAGCGACCGGAACCTGAAGCTGACCACTCACCTCCATCTAGCCTCGAATGTAAGAATGAGTGGAAGCTATACTTCCATTCTCCCCTATGCACGCGTGACGTGTCACCTTTGTCACACAATACGTAGAATGGAATGTTCCAGTTTCGCGAAAATGGTATGTTTCCATACAGTGCACTTTTAAGAAGGGGATTCACTCCCTTGTTTATTACTTACTCTGTCACTGATGTAGGTTCCCGTGACATCACGTAGATTTCATCAAACCTGCCGATCAGATCGCACCCTGTTTGAAGGGCACTAACATGTACCATAAATAACACAACTTTTATCCCGCAGGAAATACTAGTCTATAATACTAAACTGAACGTATTTACAATGTGATCTAGATGGGGAAATAATTTAATTCCAGTTGAAGTACTTGGATTATTGTAATACATCGTGACAAAATTCTCTACTTTCATAAAAACAGAAGGCGCATTACCTTATTCAAGAAATCCCCACATTGTACCCCACATCAAGATACTCGAATATTGTTAATCTTTAACCCCATTTTCTCTAATATGTCTTCCCCTTTTACACATAAATATAGTTTTAGTCCTTTATATTTCATAATGATGTTGGCTCTATCTCAGCTATATTTCCAGACTCAGTGACTTCAGGTAAAATGGACATAGTTTGCAGGCCAGATGCATGCGACAGGAAATACACACCCAAGTGAATGCAGGTTTGGCAGCTGTGTCACAAATAAATACCTCGAATTTAATGTGAACACCAGCTTGGAAGCGTCCAATTTAAAATAATGGCTTTTTTACAAAATCCACGAAAAATTTTCGAAATACAAAGAACAATTAGCGATATATCAAATATTTTAAGAATTCTTCCTAATATTTTGTAGAGAATGGAAGTATGTTGGATGTCAATAATGTATAATGTACTATATTTCACGTTTCAAAAGACGCTGCCAATGATAAGACGCACCCCATAATTAGCAACGAATTTTTGAGGATAGTGTGATTTTTGGAGAGATTTTTCAGGAAGCAGTGCGTCTCATAAGGCGGACAATACGATAATAACGCAAAATCATAAACCCTAGAATAATTTCCTGAGAAACGAAGCCGTAAAAAACAGTTCTGAGGCAGTAGACAGGAGACCGACGGCCCCTACAGCCTTGGGCCCTATGATCGCGGGATCGAATTCCCCTCGGTGTTCAGTTATGTAAGCATATTTTTCTCTGTTATGTTTGGCAGTGTGAGAAGGTGATTTGCTAAGAGTCGATTCCTTGTCACAGGAGGTCTATCATACTTCTAAAAATTCAGGTTTCAGAATAAACGCTGAATCAAAACAGGCCGGACGGAATAGTCACATGTCGCTCACTGAATTCACTAGTGGCACAATCCAAAAATCGCCCATTTGGAGTTAATACTACGATTGTGCTCAAAAATGTGACAACTACATCGGACAATACTGGTACCTGATGGGGTAAGTTTCAACTAACATATGTGCCGGTTATGGCAGTTACTGAGTTGTGTCAGTATTGCATTCAGTGAGCGGTATGGAGTCGTCGAATCTTAATTCAGTGTTGTAAAATCACGTGCCAAATCACAAGAACCAGTGAACTATAGCTGTCTGTCTACACGGATTCTGACAGAGTGCTTTGTGCGGCACTCTGAAACAGTATCTTCCGACGCAAAAACGATACCAAAAGCTATTTTCAACCAAACGCGCCCGTGCACCTATTTGAAGTAACGAACCAATTAAAGACTTCATTCCAACCCACAGCAACGGTATAAATTACACTCGTAAATGGAGATCTTGGATACAGCTTATCGGACCAACAAGCAAGAGTAAATGGGGAACACTTAGATGTAAGACAGTGTCACTATAAATTCCGTATCGAATTACACACGCAAATTAAATGTTAGGACTATTAAAAGATTTTGGTTTTCCTGAGAGATGGAGGTTTTATCAAGAGTAACCTCAAGATGAAATCTTTGTTCATTAATTCGTCCATCAATCTGCATCCGCCCTGACACAGGAGGCTCCACAATGACGCGCAAGCTCGGACGGTACAGGAATGTTGATTTCATCCTATAAACTGCCATGAAAACAAAGAAGAGGGATAGAAGTATAGCCCTGCTCTTTCTTTAACCCCGTCGCTAGATGGCGGTGGGTGGTTGGCGCCAAGCCCCGGCCGCTTTATACCCGGGAATGACCCGGCAACCATTGCATAGGAGGCTCTGTTGTCCCCAGGGCCAGTCCGGACAGGTGCGGAAAATCTCGCCCCCAACGGCATTCGATCCCCTGACCGTCTATCCCATAACACAGGAACGATGACTACCAGAAAATGAAGCAACATATTTAATTAAATTTGGAACACCTCAACATGAAAGATTAAAGTGGATGAAATGGGCTATATGGCATATGGACACCAGAATAGGTGTTCCATACAGTTTGAAAAAACACGATCCAAATTAATGTGCGTTAAATCAAAACGAACTTGCACAGCTCTTCAGGAAAACTTTTAAAAGCGAACCTAGTACTTCCAAAGACGTAAAGCGCGTAAGTAAACTATATATTCTTGCCAGGATGAACAACTTCATGCAGAAGCATATGCGCGACGGGAATCGAGAATCAGAACCACCAGCCAACGCTGGGGCATTGATGGTCGTAGTGGTTCACAATAGAGGAACACTTTGTAGAATAGATTTCGTAGAAGGACAAAGATAAAATCACGTGTACCAGAAACTGACGTCGACGCAACATAATGTTGAGTTAGCTACTACGATAACTCTTTGAAAGGTTAGGAGAGCAAGGGCTCTCGCCATCTCACCACCTTAACCTGATCCAAAAGCGTAACGTGACGTAACGAAACCCTCCCATTTCTTACCAAGTCTATGTGAATTAACCGAATCTAAATCAGAACACCCGATACTTAAGCAACTTAAGGATACAAGCAGACTCGTGCAGACGTTTGTGTGTACGTAAGATCGAAGACGTCGAAAAGCAGGTAAATGATGCCTTTAAAGACATGGGCTTTTCAAGATCGGCATGTACTACCGCATATTCTCGAATCTAATCCGCACTCTTTTTACAGTCTCAGAGGGCTAAAAAATCAGATGCGGATTAGATTCGCGGTCGTGAGCTGGATTTTGGAAAAATGATACAGCCGCTGTACGTGCCATAAAAACAATACAATACAATACAATAATTATTTTATTTATAATATTATATATTATATAATATTTATAATTTATTTTTCATCAGACTCGCCGTCATCACTCATAACTGAAGCGTTATCCGTCACCCAGTCACTATCATCTTTATCTTCACCATCGTCCTCCCATAGAATATCATCTTCGGATCGGTCCAAAACATTGCTTATGCAACACTTCTTGAAAGATCTGACGATAACATCCAACATCCAATATTATTCAATCAGTCTGCCTTGAAGGCAAGGGGCGGTTGAAGGAAAGGTGCGGATTAGAACCGGGGACTAACTTTTTTTGTTTTTTTGTTTAAGAAATCGGCGGATTAGATTCGGGGGAGGATTAGTTTCGAGAACATACGGTATATCAAGTACGTTTTCGAGTAGGATGGAGAAGTCAAATGAATCTACGCAAAGCTAAAAAACGACGCTGGCGTCAATGATGGCTCCGACGATAAACATGTAGTACGTCTATAGGACAACGGCAACATGACGGCAGACACTCAGTCTTCTGTGTCGTGTGAAAACAGAAACTAAATCAGTCGTAAGATCAAGGTCCCACATCATGCGCCGGGCATTCAGTTGGAATTGCCATATCACAGGGATTTAAAGAGAGGACTGCCTGAAAAGTGTCTCTGGCTTTGTAGTGGTATTAATGTAGGAATTCTACATGCGACGCGGTAAAAAAGAATCCAGTAGACTAAGGACTTAGATCTTCTGAGATATGACCGTTAAACCACTGAAGGTAGAGGCGTTAGGTTCCTTCGGAATGTCGAGAACCCCGGCGTCCTGAACCAGAATAAGAGATTCCTCAACCACACCTACGTGAAAACCCTAAGACTCGTAACCAGCAGGCTATTCGCACTTTCACCAAACGCAACAATGTAACAGGATAGTTTTGTCTCATCTGATACAGAAGTTATAAAAATTCTGGTCCAACTACAATTATTGCTAAAGGCCTCTGTAATTCGAATAATTAATTACAAGTTAATTCGTGTTATTTATTTGAATTCGACATGCAGATAGCACCTGCTGTTTCATGACACCGCGTAATCCGTACACTAGGAGGCTACAAACGTTACGGAGGAACCTGCTGCCTCCGTCTTCAGGACACAGACATTAATCTGTATATTCGTCGCGAAAACATACTGATATAATTCGGCATATTTCAACACTTTACTCTGTCATCGCAACTGTCTTGCATTGCAGCGTGCATGAATAAGGAGCAACTGGAAAAACCAAGCCATTTGGAACAATCTTGTGTTAGATTCCAGTCGGAATCCTTCGTAAGATTCCGCTCCACTATTTGCAAATTGAGGAGTCTATACGATTCATTTCGATACAGCGTGCACTAGCTACTGAAATGAGTAGTGTTGGAACGCCGAGGGTTGATATGCAGTTCCGCAGTTCGTAGGAAAATCTGTCACGCTAGCAGCCACCTCCGATTCTCCCTTGCGTTGAGCAAGGCGTTTTAATGATCCATTTCTCAACATCCGATGGGACTGTTTCAAGGGACTGTCCCCCACGGTTTGACGTTCCATAGGGGGAGGCGATTTCTGCCGAAAGTATGTTCTTTGTTGTGCCAAGGGATCATTTCTATCAACAGAAACCAATCCTACCTACTAACTCTACGAAGCACATCCCTTTTTTGGGGAGCTAGCTAAGACCTCAGGCCAGTCTCAGTGGCCGCGCGGTCTAAAGCGTGGGTCTATTGTCGCTCGCCTGCTGAGACTGTGGGTTAGAATCCCGCCGGGTGTATGAATGTTTGTCTGTTGTAAGTGTTGTGTGTTGTCAGGTAGATGTTTCTGCGGCGAGCTGATCACGTGTCCAGAGAAGTCCTACCGACAGTGGTGTGTCGTTTTGCGATATCTAGATATCCTCAAGAATGCGGACGCCATGGCCCGCGTTGGGCCGCTGCGCCACAGGAAAAATAAGTCCCCATTTAGTCAATAACTTCGCCGCATTTCATGGGACCTGAAAGTTCATGATCATGTTCACAAGTCCACGCAACTTGTCCATATCCCGAGACTGACCAATACAGTCCACATTCTCCCATTATGTTTCTGTAGGAGCCATTTCCGAATATTGTACTTGCTTCTGCTATTGGGTCTACGAAGAACATTTTCCTCCATGTTTTCCCACCAAGTTCGTGTATGCATATATCTTCTCCTTTGTACCTACCACATGAGCAACGCATCTCATCGCAATCGGAAACATTTAGAATGCTGTCATCTAATAGTTGCACAATATACCGTCCGAAAAATAAACTGCACGAATTTTTTGGTGCACGCGTTATGCGGACTATGTAAAATTATACTACTAGCATCGAACAGGCGTAATATGGTGGAGAGCACAACCAGATGTTTAAGAAACGCGTCATGTCAACAAGGGTGCAAGAAAGGCCGGATATTTCTTTCCAATCTGACAGAATACAGGCTTCATGCAACGCATTCGCTATGTGGAGCTGATCATTTGATTGGATCATTCTAGTTAGTTATATACCTCTATAGCATTTCAAGATCTCCTAGTAGACGTTTTAAAACTTGGTCGAAAAGTTACCAATGAACTGGAAAAATGGATATGCATATATATATATATATATATATATATATATATATAAAATTTAGGGAACCGGAAAATAATAACAGCAAGCACAACCGGAAGTCCGAACCGAAGTTAAACACACATTAAAAAATTGCCGAAATATCACCTCATAATGAATTCACATATCTCATGCAGATATGAACAACCCCTCACAAACTATCTTTAATTTGGTCTGATCTATTTTAAACTCACTTCACCAAACCTAAAAGAAAAGAATCTGCATTTAACTTAGCACATCCTACCAACAAAAACAAAGAATTAAGACCACACAGCCTCTATCTCACCTGCCCTAATCTAACATAATTCGACCTAAACCAATAAAACTAATACCAACCCCAACCAAATTCAGCCTAATATAAAGTAACGCAAGCCAACTCACGTTAACCTAACTTAACCAACTTAAACTTACTCTCACATAACTGAAGAATAAAAACCAAGTAGATGCTACTTATTACTTAGCTATACTTATGATAGGCTCAACATATTTCGGGCACTGTTATGCCCATCATGCACTCCGGACACTTATCCAGCCTTCCTGCACCTAACTTCCAACCAACAGCAACCCAAGAACCGGACGGCCCATGTGGTAATCAGCACTATAGTTGTGAGCTCCTGATGATGGGCATAACAGTGCCCGAAACATGTTCAGCCTATCATAAGTATAATAAAATATTAAGTAGCATCTAGTTGGTTCTTATTCTTCAGTTATCACAACGATGCACGGTCCATTTTTCTTTATTCACCTCCCCCACCCCGTGGCGCTGCGGCCCAACGCGGGCCATGGTCTCATTCTTGAGGTTTCTATGTCACACACGACGACGCATCACAGTCGGTAGGACACCTCTTGACGCGTGATCAGTGCGTCACAGAGATATCTAGCACACAACACTCACAACAGATAGACATCCATGCCCCCGGTGGGATTCGAACCCACAATATCAGCAGGCGAGCGGCCGTAGACCTAGATGCACGGTCCAGTACACATCAAATTTACTCTCACATAACCTGCTCAAACTTCACCTGATCCTTCTTTATCTTATCTTACGTAATCTAAAGTAAGGTAACCTTCAAGGATTGCATGGCCTTAGGCCAACACTATTAAATGCGGGCTCCCCTTTACAGCCCAACTGTAACACGACACATTTCCTCCTTTCTTTGTTCTACGCAGCCTTGGTTTATTGTTGCTAACGTATGGAAAAATATTTCATTCCTATACCAAATATGCAGGAAATGTTCTCAGTTTTCCCCCTTATGCAGCAAGAACCTCGACACATGAGAAGAAAAGCCAAGCAGAAACAGGGGTGGAAATTGTCTTTCAAATCTTCTTGTTTCTTCTTTGCTTTTATGTCTGTTTCTGCCTTTGTTTAGCCTTCCCTTCACTTCCCTTCTCTTCTGTTGTTACTGGTTTGATTAATCTTCACATTACGGAACTGGTTGACATCTCACCCCTACCAACACAAATTCAATTTGCCATAACAATTTCTGCTACTCCAGTGTGGCCAACATTCCCAGTCGGAGGTTCTGAAACAGCAATTCTTGTTCTACGCTGAAATCAGACCAGACAATAAAGACTTCAGCTTGTGAAATGGTCACTTCAGGCGAATACGGGAATATAAGGGTGACCTTCGAACACTCCAATATTGCAGCCTTTAAAATCATGACATTCATAACGACGTTTGGATATCTTTCGACGCTACGCAAGGTCTGCAGTTGCAGTAGAATCGTGAAATAACCTATGAACCACAGCCTACGGACAGCTCGATCTGAATAGTAACTGGGCTGTGAATCGGACTACCAAAGAACTGCGGTTGGACCCCCCCCCCTCCAGGCGGGGAGAACAATAGTTCTGGCTTCTGCAAAGCGTCCACCTGACATAGGGGCCCACCCATCTTCCTATTCAATGGGTGCAGGGAGCCTTCCCTCCGGAGATACAGCGGCCGGAATGTGAAGTAACACACCGCCAGCAAATGCTTAACTTAAGAATAAAACGCTATACCTACACTTCCCCATACGCCTTCAATGTGTGGTGCTTAATTAAACCCAGAGACAACTTTACCTTAACCTCTACACAGAAAAGTGCGTGCAAATGCTTGCTTCACGTATATCCGTGTAACTCGCCGGTAACTCACTACTTTATCGGATCGAAAAATGGTAGAAATAAATTCTGTTGAGAAAATAAAGCAAATTTTGCACTCAAGATACTTCTTCTATGTTTGTTACGGATTTCGCGTTAAACACGAGGAAGCGAAAGAGCCAGAATTGTTCCCTACATTTCCTAATTTGTTGCATTTAATTTCAATCTTCTGTTGTCACGGATACTATAAATGACGTCATCGGCTACACAAAAGAAGAATGAGTAGAATGACACTTGTGAATGTAGAAGCCGGAGTATCATATCTATAACTCACTTGCTCGTCTTTTGTATCTTTCTGTGATGGTCCCCCCCCCCCCTCTTCCCTCATATTCAATCCGTCTCTTCTCTTACACTAATCTCATCTTCAATCTCCTTTCCACTTTTGTCGTCGTTTCGCATTGTTCGCGTCACAGATTTTCATTTAATTTTAGCATTAGCAATCTCCGTCATGTCCCATTACGATAAAGAAATGAAATATAGGAAGAAAGAAATAAAACATGCGTAAAGAGGAGTAACCAATAATACAGACTGTAAAAATGTCAACAGTAGCGTTAATAAAAATAAACTCGCAAGTATTGCCATACTCCACCCAGAACGAACATTCATGTATACACAAGAATTAGTAGTAACTTAGGCTCACTGACACTGCAACATGTTTCGGCATTTTGTACTACCATCATCAGAGAGTTAATAACACGTCAGTCTAAGTAGAAAATTCCGTAAGTTTTCTCTCTATTTTCTGCGTTATATAACATGTTAAAATACATTTTTAATGAATAATGTTTTATCGAAACATGTACCTTGATTCAGTCACTGTCATTTCTAACATGCTGTACTCAAAATATTTTTCTTAATTTACTGCTGAGTAAATTAAGAAAAATATTTTGAGTACAATATTTCTCATTACTGGTATCTTTTCACGTGTTATGTAACAGAGCAAGAAAGAGAAAAGTTCCAGCAATTTCCAGTGTTAGTCTCATTTGTTTTCTCCCTCATGACGGTCGTATACAGACTATAACGTGCCGGAGTAGCAGTATGTGTAACAGACACTACCACAAATTACTACGCGTACATTGGTGGTCCATTATGAGCATGGTACTCGAGGTACACGTTGAAGTACGACCACATCCAGCAGAACCAGCGCACCACACCACATGCAGTAACATACGTCTTGTTCTCCTGAAGATGGGCATAATGATGCCCGAAACATGTTGAGAAATTGTTAAAAATAAACATCTTGTTGGTTTTCTCCCTCACTTCACAACACAAATGTTATCGCCATGTTGTCGTCAGTCCCTCAGTCCAATGCCAGTCAGATAATATCTTTAGTATAAGGTGAACAGTGGGGATTAGTTTTGTTTCGATATGGGATTTGTGTTTTTATAATTTTAACTGCCTGGATATTTTATTGGAAAGGAACAGATTGAAGTGTCATTCTTACATCTCATGCGTTCTCCGAGTTTGATGCAACTGTAGGATACCGACAATTCATGCACGCAGAATGGGCGGTCTCTTCATACCAAAAGGACAGGAAGGCAGAGGTTACACATAGTTATGCTTGAGTCTGACGGCAACTTAAGACTTGTAAGTGCAAATCACATAGTGATCAGTACTAATCCAACTCCCATATTCTGTAAACAACAAAAGGAACTCCACTGAATTCAAATGTTAAACTTGAACTGAATTCAGTTCATACTTATCTTATGCTGCTCCTTCTCCTCTTTATTCTTCTTTCATTTCTCCTACTTACTGTTCTTACTCATGTTCCTATATCTCATCGTCTTCCTTCTCATACTCCGTCCTACCTCTTTTTCTTATTATCATGACCTTATTTTACTTCTTCTCCTCCTCTTTCATTCTGGCTTCTGTTTCTGGTTGTTCTCATTCTTGTTCTCCGCACCCTTTCTCCTGTTCTACCAGATCTGATGCTGATCAGTGAATCGTTTCGATAACGAAGAAATTCATCAGACTGAGGGTTTCGGCCATCGCAAGACAACGTACTACAAAAACGTGCAGGATCGAGCAAATTCTAGGTCTCAACCACGGCGCGATTGCCTTATATCGCACCGATAGCAGTATGGGAACTTATCACAGGCACAAGTAATTTTTGCCTGTGATATGCTAGTAGAGTTGAGTGGTTCCTGCTTTATTTAGAAACACTTCTAAATTGTCCCGCTTACAAAGCAAGGAATATCGAGGTAATACAGGGATGCTGATAAGTCCTTAGCCCGACCAGGAAGGAAACAAGCTAATGTTTCTGTCAGAATGGCGTGAATTTCCTTCTGCGCCTTGCCTTGCAGGGAAAAAAAACTTTATGACAGCTCGCGTCTCGATGTTGTTGAAATCGCGCGCGTCCCTGATATGCTTCCGAGCTTGTTTCCTTCCTGGTCGGGCTAAGGACTTATCAGCAACCCGGTACATCACTGTAGAGCAGCAAATAATAAATGGACAGAATCAAGTGTCTGAAAATAGAATGCGACCAGGTAAATCGTGATGTGCCTGTTCTTTATAATTCATGCTGACGAAAGTGTTCTAAGCGTACAGTTATATTGCGCCTTTCATGTGTAACTTCCTACCTCATTTCCTGTATCTTCGTTTGAACATCTGTGAAAGCACAAGTTTGGGCTAAAATACTTTTTTGAACAGAAGATGGAAAAATATTTATCCAGAACAAATAAACGAGCAGCTGAATGAATTTCTATTAAAAAGTTCTGGGTATGAAAAATAGATAATTAAATAGATTATAGCGGAAGAACGTTGATTGAAAGAATATTGGCTTCCTGCATTGTACATTATTCCACTACCGCTGTGTTGCTGTGACAATAAAAATCAGTATATTCTAAATGCGTTAAACAATTGAAGAAAACACATAAACTGTTGCACAGGCAACTTCGTGGAAAGTATAATGGTGAATTCAGTGGTGCTCTATACAAGCTTAAGATTTTTAAATTCAATATTAAAGGAAATGTTCCCACAGAACATAAGATGTTTATTTCTCTTCAATAAAGCTAACTGCTAACGAATTTCAATTACACGTTGATGTTCAGTGCACATCTGCTTCATACACGAAATGCAGCTTTGAAACCTCCGATCGGCGTAAGATTCTCGTAAGCCTTACATGGCCTATTGCCATGGATGATACACTAATTGTATTACGAAACTTCCATTCCACACCCTTTTAAATGATCATTTACGAACCCCATATTATTTTATGCCATTCATTCAGCCCAAGCATTTGAAAAAAAAATCCATTAAATACACAAACAACCAGTCTATAAATTACTGTGATACTGTATATAGGGAAGTTCAGAATAAACATGGCACCCAATGGACTCAGTGTGAAATCGAAGGTAATGATAATCTCAAGAGAAGCCAGGAATTCTACACAAAATATTTGATATCCTTTGTTAATCCGAAAATGGTGCAAAGTGTCAAGTAGAGGGAGAGGTAAACACGTGTTCCGCTGAGACTGACAAGTACATGACAGAGTTAATATTTTACAAATTTCCCCCTCTGTCTTGTCAATCAGGGGACTAACATTAACAGATTAGAAGACAAATGAGAAAGGAAGGAAAATTACCACTCTTAATTCCATTCATTATTCACCACTTTAAACAAGGATTTAATGTAAATTTATCTTCATGAATAACTCGGTAGGCGAAGATGGACAGACAGGTAGGGATGGGGAGGAGTTCCATTGGGAGTAGCATGCACTACCGCACACTTTTTGCGGCGGGAGCAAATTGGCTTCTGAATTCATAATGTGGTTACCCCTACTAAGATTCATAAGCCTAGTAAAGACTCTGTGGGGGGTTAATGTGAACAAGGGTACTCTGTTTCAGAAAGAAATGGCATTGTGACAGTTTTTCTCCCAACACATTCTACGTCACGGCACATCAGATTACAAGCTTAAGTCAAATTTTCACGGCATATCAAATCATGAAGTTTAAAGTGGTGAAGGTGTGTACTTGTATGCCATGTAATATTCGTGTTGTTCTTCACATTTTTGTGTGTTTTAATTTCTTTATTTTATAAAATATGCATTAGGCCTACCGTTTATAGAAATATTAAAATCATTGGAGTTACAGTAGGCCCATAAATAAACAAGTTAGTGTATTGTGGCGCAATCTGTACAGACCTAGCAACCGACCTACTTTGGAAGATCAGTATATATTGCGCTGGATTGTGGGGCTGTTGCTAGGATACGAATAGAAACAAGCTATTTATAGCAGCAGATAATAACCATTTTTGATAAAATAAATTTGAATGATGAACCTGCAGAGCCTAATTTTATTCTCCTGAATTGCATACGGGTCCAGCGCGCGCTTGGAATTCCGATTGCATAGAGTAGATACGTGAAGAGTCATGTGCGCAGAAACGGAGGTACGTCTCCACATACACTGTTGTCACTAAAATTCAATCGAATCCGCAAGAAAAAGAAGGCAGAAATACTAAGTGTTCAAGGGTTTACAATCTCAGCAGTCAGTAACAATTATTTTACAACGCGAGGTATTACGCGAGCATTGATCGCGTGTTTGCGCATACCACACGTCAGAACTTCCGACGCACAATTCATATCCAAAACTACTAGACGAATTTCGGTCAAATATGGTATTAGAATCCTACACTAAAATTATACGGCAAATTTAGTTTTGGTTGTATCAATAAAATATAGGCTACCGTGTAAAAAAAAATTTAAAAACTACTGGTACGTGTAAGTAGCATTCGCAATAACGTTAAGAACACTCTGATTTTGCCACACAGTGTGTTTCGTATGATGTTCGCAATAAAAAACACGGCTAATTCATTCTCTTGTCTGCCTTACCACAAGTCCATGGAGTCTTCCACAGTGAGTTCTCCACAGAGTGCGATCTAGTGCTTCCTATTTCAGCTTCCAGTACACTCTTTTTTCCTTATGGCCATTCAGTTGCTTCTTACGTCTTCTTCCTCGTCTTCCCGTCACTTCTATCTTTCCTTTTAGAAGATAGTTTCTACGCAAGATGTGACCAATCGAGGCAGTCTTCCTTCTTTTCAGTGTTTGTAGGAAATTCTTCTCCTTTTAGACTCCTTTCAGTACTTTTTCACTTCTCCAAACCACTATTTCATTAAATATAAGTAACCGATTGGTCCTTGAAATAGATATGAACTATGTTCTCTGTGATGCAGTACCTGAAGTTTTGTACCTTACGTACCTGTTCATTACATAAATATCAGTCTTCTTAGGATTACACTGAACTTCTGGCACTTTTCTAACAGATAGGTAATCGTATTAAAAATGTGTACACGATATAACAAACCTCTAGGATCTACAAATTTTTGAAACATTTTTCGAAGCGATGAATTTTCAATGAAAACGGACTCTGTACATTGTGATATCAGTCGGCTGATTAGTTTTGTATTATAATAATGAACTCAAGGCCAATTAGTATGCCAAATAACAAACAACATGTTTATAAAATAGTCTGCTTTTATCCATTCCGAGTTTATGGAGGCTGAAGTGTATCATACTTACTGATGCGTGGTGACGTTGAAGAACAGATGCGAAAACTGTGGAGCAGAATCCTCTGGACCATGCGGCGCCGGGAAGCTGAGAACTAACATTACCGGTTTTCGAGAGAAATACTGCTTAGACTGTCTCAAGAAGGCCACCGAGTCGTTAGCAATCAAGTCGGGGTAGTAGTCCTGAAAACACAAGATTCTCTTGAGATCTCCGATCTTCAGGGATATTACGCAGCCTATAGTAGCAAATACTGACCAAAGTTACAGGACAACCTATCGGTCCCACATTCAAGGGTCAAGAATTCCAAGATTGGATTTCTTGACCTTTGAAGATGGTACCTATAGCTTGTCCTGTAACGTCGGTAAGGAATTACCACTATACGCTGCGTAATATTCCAGAAGAGTGCAGATATCATCTACTTAAGTGGCGGTCCGGCCATGCACTTTAATGGCTAATATTCAAATTGCCTTCTGAATCTTCTCGTCCTTCCGATGTAAGTCTTGGGATCACCATTACAGCAATATAATGAAAAATGAGCCGTGCCAAATATGAATAAAGTACAAGTGCCTATAAACCGAAATGTAAGACTGCATTAACTTTTCTCCGTAACATGATAAACAGAACTCAACAATTTTCCTTAGCAATCATATGTATGAAGATGCAAACACAGATTTTACAGTTTATATCTTCCACTGAATACAGTGTCACTGACAGGTGAGTAAATGAGTAGAGAGCACTGAAGACGTATTACTGACAGATGAAAACGAAAGTACTCGGAGAAAACCCTGTACCATTGCCACTTTGTCCTTCACAAATCGCACATGGACTGATAGAGGTATAAACCCGAGTCTCCGTAGTGACATGTCAAGACTAACCGTCTGAACCATGGCACGGCCCTGTGGACAAATGGTTTGCTCAGTTTTTTTAAGCGTTTTTATTTAACTGGTTCGAGAGATTTGAATTTTTGTGAAGTATCTGTAACTATTTACCAACATCACAGGGTAAACCAGAATGGACACGCAAGCAACAGAATGAAATTAATCAGCATCTCATCCAGTATTTGCACAAACTTTCCCCTGAACATGAGAATCGCATATTTCATGTTTTCGTCGAATTTATATACACATACATTAGTGGTTTTATGAGAGGACAGTCAGTTAGGGAGGAAGTAGTCGCTGATAGAATGTCATGTACAGAAACTAGGAGTGCAGTGCTTCCGGAAAGGCAATTGAATGTTCAAGATAGAGATCCGATTATTACTGTTACGTTTATGAGAAAACGTGTGTTATTATACACTCGTTTAGGTCTGAACCTGCAGATACCAGAATGATCCGTAACGGCCCATGCACTCACCTTGTGGTAGTCGGCGCCATGTTTGATCTTCTTTCCATTCAGGTTGATTGAGTAGTTGTAATAGCGAGAGTTCATAATGAGTCCTCCCCACTCCCGCCACCCAGGAGGAATGTAGCTGCCGTTGTACTTGTTCAAGTACTTTCCAAAGTAACCTACAACAAGCATACTTGCCCGTTAACAAACGCAATTAGGCCTACTTGCGGAAAAATCCCTATTAACTGGATTTTACTACGTTCAATAAGGTACCAATAAATAACACTGAAACACACTCACGTACTTTGCAAAATATCCTCACATTGAATAGACTACGAGTCTAAACATTCGTCAAGTGTCTTTTACCCGATAAATACAAACACTTACATAAATTCTCTTATAACTGACACTTAAGATACCAAATACTTAGTGTGATATCTTCATATCGGGCGCCTAACACGTTCAAATATTTTCCAAAGTATCCTAACACCAAGCACTGAAGGAGGCCATATATTTGCCATAACATCCTCTACCTAACTCGTACAAAGCCCAAGCATTTACCTCACCAACCTCTTACCGACATTCAGCACGTTAAAGACCTTATCAAAATATTCTAAAATTTGACAAACACTGTTCTTATAACTTATACTCCACATGTTCAACTATTTATAAAAAAATATTCACACTTGGCAATGCACGTGTACAAGCGACTTGGGAATGAACAGTGTAAGAGGCAAACACAGTACTTAAGCACAATTCGTCCTTCGTCGTTGCTGGAAGGAAGCTCATGTAATGTGGGAAGATGATTTACAGAACGCAGTATCTATAGTCAGTGTACGTGAATGAAGATTTAGAGAGAGATCATTATTCCTTCACTTACGGCAAGTATATGAACGCACTGTGAAGGCAGAGAGTAGGACATTAGAACTAGTTGTAAGGATAATTACTGAAGAGATTTTAACTTGTACAATAACTAAAATTACAGAGCGTTGCTTATTTACAAAATTCTTTCTTTCCTTCTGTGAATTTCACGTCACAATAAACCATGACTCAGAGTATGTCAAGATTCCACAGAAATATAAGCACATCAATTATGTGATCTAGAAACTAGAGGCAGCACGCGTGAGAACCCGGGCCTACACAAATTCTGACCAAATGCGACCTGATTCTAGAGATATAACACTGTTTACGGAAACTCCAGTCCAAAACCGGTAAGACGGCAACCGTCCTGAACATGACTGACAGACCAACAGAAGTATAAAGAATGTTTCCACAATCAACAGGCATTCTAAAGAAGGCACCAGTCGTTACATAGCAAGATATTAGTTAACATAAGAAAGAGAATTTGTACTTATTCATTCAGGTTCTTTCATAGTCTTGAAAGTCGTTCGAAACTGTTCAGCAACACAGAAGTCCCCACCGACACTGCAGAAAAACCTAAAAACTCATAAAGGATTCGGTGCGTGTGTGCGCGAGTGTGTGCGTGCGTGTAAACGAGGCTTAAAACGGAGACCATATCCAGAAATGAGCGAGGAAATAAAACGTCGATTGACTGTCTGAGAAATCGCTTTGAAGTCCAATAAATCTCTACACCAAAAATGCCAGGCAGGATCCAATAACTCTTGCAATAAAAACTAAACCTCTCAAGAAGTTCCGTAACGTGCTCTTGTTTAATTTATTGCCACGAAGGTTGCTTGCAGCCAATAGCAGTAACTGGTAGTTATTTCTATTGTTGTATTCTTACACGTTGTCTTGCGATGTAGTTCATTTCGGGACCTATATCACAGCATGCAAAGAGAATTAAAAAAATCTATCTTGTTGCTGCCTGTAACCATGGGGGCAATTTAACTCCTTCATAGCTATAAATTCCAAGAACAGCTCCGTCATAAAGTCCTAAAGGTCCAAACGAAAGCTTTTGACACCTAGCGACAATAATTGCGTGTCACAGGAAAAATCCCCAGAAGCTTTCATGCTTGCCTGCTAAAATAAAGACTGATCTTATTTGATATTTGAAGTTTTTATTGCGATGAAGATTCATACTTGAACTTCTGGAGTGTGACTCCGTGTAGTCTGGCAGGTAGTACCAACGTTTCGGAAGAAGATACTGCCTCCCTTTTCAGGATACACCAGCATTATATAATATTTGAGAACCTCATATCATACAGACTACCAGGCTGCACGGTGTCGTAACTTTCTGTCCGTCTGTCTATCTCTCTACCTGCCTGCCCATCTATCTTTACCCATCCATCCACCCACCCACCCACCCACCCGTCTACCTACCTACCTGTCTACCTGCCTATCTGTCTGTCTGTCTATCTATCTGTCTGTCTGTCTATCTATCTGTCTGTCTGTCTATCTA
>Ga0136643_10003673_pt1 | contig 20815 bp, 12 predicted proteins | sample TergutLab28metaG_FD_96883 | JGI IMG/M metagenome (GOLD analysis project Ga0136643, IMG submission 96883) | Labiotermes labralis P1 segment gut microbial communities from Petit-Saut dam, French Guiana - Lab288 P1 (version 3) (version 3) | ecosystem: Host-associated > Arthropoda: Insects >...
CATAACTCCGTAACCGTCCAAAATCGGACACATGTTTATATGAACTTTTTTGATCACAAAGACCTAGGAAATCACCTCCTGCAGTTATGCCCTAAAGTCGTGAAACACCCTGTATATGGTACTCTCATTCATGTGTCTTGATATAGCAGTTCATACCTACATTTTTTAAAGCATCCTTTAATAAAAATTTTGTTTGCCTTATTTGCCCCATGCATATTACATGTCTTGGTAATGTCATCCATGTTTTAATCACCTTAACTACCATATTGGTATACGGGATGTCTTGTGATGCAAAAAAAGGGGTCCCCCAAATCCAGCAGTTTTCAGGTAAAGAACACAGGTTTTTCTTGGTTTCCCTGTGTCTATAAGCAAATGCTGAGATGGTTCCCAAGATTCCAAGTTGCCACTACATGCTTCTCATGTTACCCTCCCCACTTCAATTTATTAGTAACCAATTTCATATTTTGTATACATGTAAAATAACCACTGCTGCTGGGTGACAACCCAATTGCTGTTAATAAATATTATTATTAAATCATCAACTGTGAACATGAAACCCTTAGATACCATTTTTTGTTTAATAACTGCTGTGCATTTCTTAAATCCCACCACACCTGTTTCTAATTGTAACTCATGTGCAGTATATGTAATTAAGATAGAGATTACAACAACATGATGTATGGTGGGATATATGCCCATGCTACCTTTTCGTGCAAAGCTGTAAGGATGAACTTAACACCATGTGCCATATGCAACAGCTGATGTAGGATGAGCAAACACCAGAATCATATTAAAGATTTCACCCGTTCCATGCCAATATATATTTTAATTAATGAATTTCATTGTAAATAATGAAGAAAATTTTCCAAAAATTTATTTGTTCACTGTATTAATACAGCAAATATGTGTCGAGGTGATACAAAATACTGTATGTAAAGTGTTTATGGTATTGTACACTGTAATACTTTTGTATACTGAGCATACTGTGTATATTTTTTAATGTCTGTGACTTATTCCATATCCTGCTGTCATTTTGACCAACTTGGGGATCCATGGAATGTATGTGGGTGTGTGTGTGTGCACGTGCATTTGTTTGTATATATGTAGGTATGTATAGTCCATAGAATTACCAGTATTGGCCTACCTGACATATTTGTACTCGATTTGAATGAATTGTAGTCTCAAGAAAAACTGTTCCACATTTATCTTATTTTGGGCACCAAGTCATCATATGCCGGTATGTATAGAATTTTAGTGAAAGAGTGGAATTTCTGAAGCTAATTACACAGTTTGACTGTATAAATATTTTGTGTATTGTTCCATGATGTTCCTAGTGTTCTCTCTAGTACCATACAAATGACAATTGTTCCGTCTGCCTGTACTGCCACTAAATTGACTATAAACGGCTGGTATACTGTGCCATAATGCTTCTAGTATTTTGCCTAGTATCACATGGAACACAACTATTCTGACTGACTGTACTGCCACTAAATTTAATACACATGCTTTAAGTGTTGGTACTATAGTAATCTTTTTGTACCTGTTGCTTGATCTGTTATCTTTCAGTACTCGAAAGGCATCACCTGCTTGTGGCATCAGCTATAATAAATTAGTTGCTGACTGCGGATATCTGACAGAGGAAACTGAAAATTTTAAACAGTGGATATTACTTTGTTATTCTTTTAATAATTTAAAGTTAGAAATAACTTTTACATGCACAAGTTTTTAGCATTTTATTCTTCCAAACTTTTGGGATTGACAAAAATACCATATTTACCCAGTGTAAGATAAATTGTTTTATAATAAATCATTTGAAGAAAGAGGGCACACATTATAACCACACACAAAATTAAATGTGTTCTGTATAGGTATTATACTGAATTTTGAAGATTGTACAGGAGGGTTTGTTGTAAATTTGAGTATGTGTGGTAGATACCAAATAGATATTTGTCTTGAGTGTCTGTACATAGTAGACATAAGTGTTTAAAAAGCTGCAACACCTATTATTGGAGGTAGCTGATATTGAATTATAATGAAAGTAGCATAATGAATGAAGGGCATGTAATTTAGCAATGTTGTAATATACACCTACAGTTGTAATTTGAATTTACATTTGCTTTTTTTGTTGGAAAAGTATTCATAAAATATACATAAACACTTTTTTGGACAGCTTGTTCACCTGTTTTTCATATTACACCACGTGAATAATAAAGAGACTGAGAGTAGTATCCAGCTAATGTTATAAAACTTGTATTTGAGCATAAAATAATTCAGGTGAAAAATTTTCATATAGTGACTCTTTTGCTGTCACTAGTACACTGTAAGTAAGGTAAAGGTATACATTTGGAAAACTTGTTTTAATGACATGATATGAAAAGACATATTTGTAGAGTACGGAGCTTAAATTGATATCTTGCCCTCATAGTGCTCATTATACCATGACAATAAATCACAGTAATCCAGCATGTGTAGAATAATAATCTAATTATTATTATTGGATATAAATATAGACAATAATGTAAAAAACCAAGAACTTTTTTATTTTAGGAATTTTCTGTTAATGCTAATTAACATAGCATGATATTAACCTATAAAATGTAGACAAAAATAGCAATATGCTGAAGTAACATTGTGCTTCAACTGGTGAGGTTTGCTTAATTAGACTGTGTTTGTTACTGATCTGAAAAGAAATTTAAAAAAAAAAGGTATTAATCATTTATTAACAGCCATCAGTACTACAAAATAGTAAGATTTTAATATTATCAACCTGTTGTATTCCTTTATTTGCTCAGCATGTTAATAAATGAATCATGGATTAGAATTTATAATTCTTTCTGTTGCAAGTGTGTTCAAAACTGTGTGCCAGTTAGCATACCTACTTCATTGTGGTAGATAACATGAATTCTGAATGAATTATGTGAATTGTATTGTAACACAGTTTCATTGAAGTTTGGTAAGAGCTGAAGATTCTGGCAACCTGTGCATTAAAAAAATTGTGACGAGTGTCAAGGAGAAGTAAAACAGTAGATACATTTTTAGCTGCTCAGTAGGCTACATGTTACTACCTGGCCCAGCAAAACTCCGATGTAGAGTGCACATGGAAAACAAAATTGGTGAAGAGGGAAAATTATTTAGAATGCCTTTGTTGCAGTGAGAAACCTTTTGTTTACTTGGAAACTGCAACAGTTTCTATTGGTATATCTAATGCCAGTGATCGCAGTGATGTTTTGTTGAAAGAAATAAAAGAAGTGACACAAACTTTGATTATACTTACTGTACACATTACATTTGTCTGATGTGGGGGTCACAGTTTTGCATCATTGCCATCTTTGTAATTGCTGACTTACCAAAGAATGCTTCAGATTCATATTCATGCATTCAGTGATGATCTAGAGTCTTAAATATTGACATAATCACTAAACTGAACTAAAAAAATGAACCCACAAACAATACCTCATAATGAGTAAATATACAGGGACATTTTTTATGTGACAATTCATATCACTCTTCACTTGGTCATGTTGCGTGACAGCAGTCAGTACACCACTTGCTGCTGTTCCAGTACAGTGTGAGTGAGAGTATGTGCATTTTAGTTCAATATATTGTAGTTGATACTCTGTTTTTTCTTGTCATATTTAACCCTTTAAATGACAAGTTAAATCCCATCTGCCATTTGGTAGCATTATTAGGAGCTCATCATATTCTCCATGTTAGCAGGGTAAGGGTTAAAGAAGATGCGGTTAATGTTCTTCTTCGGTTCAGAGACACCTATTACATGTAACTGCAAGTCAAAGTTTTTACATTGAAGTGAAGTTTTCCAAGTTACATGTATCAGCAAGATGTGCTGTGCAACTGACAAGCTCCAATGCTTTGTTATAGCCATTACTTTGAAATACCAAGAAAAATGTACACAGCTGGTGTGTTGCTACATTTTATTCTACAAATATATTATTTCTCAAAAACTGAACATGTTTCCCTGATCTGTGGTACATCAAATCAGTACCTTAAAATAAGCGTTGAGCTCTGTCACAAGTTTGGCCTATTCTATAACATTAATGTTGATTGTATGTAGTTGGGATTGATTATTGGGCATAGCACATGGAGTCTCCCTTAATTGCTGGATGCCTTACATGTGTGTAATTTTCTGAAGAACTAAGTAGAGATTCTGTAAACCTAAAATTTGTTGGACATAACCTGAGAGTTTCTCATCATTGCCTTTCATAATAGGTAACAATACCACATAACAGACTTGTAGGCATGTTTATGACATTGACATCGAACTGAGAGCTAAAGACTGTTTTTGCATGGCTACTGTTTTGTTACTTTACACTCTCACTTACTTACTCCATGGTGCAGAGTCCTTCTTGAGAAGCTAACTGGTTTGCAGCTAGTCAAGAAATTCCCCGCATTTCACGGAACCCGAAGGTTCGTTACCGCACTCACAAGTGTCCACCACCTATCTCTATCCTGGGCCGGCCCAATCCAGTCTATATACCCACATCCCACCTCCTGGAGGTCCATTTACACTCTAGAAAAGATATTTCCATTACAAAATTGTGTACTTTTCTAAGACCCATTACCATAACATCATTTACATAAACAGAAGCAAATGACACTTACTTACTCCATGGTGCAGAGTCTTCTTGAGAAGCTAACTGGTTTGCAGCTAGTCAAGACTAGTGTTGTCAAAGCCTCAAGTTAAAGCATTTGACATAGTTATTATGGAGATAATGAAAGTAACAATGACAGCTTTTGGGCTGCCTCCACTGACATATAGTTAATAAAACTAAAGAGTGGGGTGTCCTCCAGTGACAACATTTATACCAAGTTGCATGGCAGTTTTTCTTAAGGTGTTAAAAGATCAGGTCACATACCTTGTCATGTATTTGTATTGTTTTGGACTTCTTTTTGAGCGTTCATTGCTTACCATATATCTGATGATTTTAACTTGCGATAAAATTTCAAGCAAATTCAAAATACATGTATAATTTAGCACAAATATCTACATTTCTAAAAAAATTGAAGGTAATGTTGCATCAGTAGTGATAAATGAAGATTAAATTCATATTACCCGGTAATAAATGAGTATAATTGTTCGAATAATTGTGTACAGATGGCGCGTGTTGCCATGATTTGAAGTTGTGTGGCATGTGCCTTGTGTCGTTTATCCTAAGACGGAATTTGTCTGTGATCCGAAGCACTGATAATCTGAAAGCAACAAGGCTGACAACCGCCAGGGTCGGCGTGTGATTCGTGACACTGGTTGGATGAAATTTACAGCCAGCCTCATTCGGTGTTGTCCTGGCAGTGACCGTTACAAGGACCGAGCCGTGTGTTACTCTACGTCATAACAAGCGACGTTGGCGTAGAGAGACAGCGGTGGTTTGGTGTACCTGTTACCATGTTCTGTGATACAAGGTGACAGCAGCGCGAGTCACTCAGTAGTGCTGTGTGTGTAATTCGAATATGAATTACAGTGGTTGTGTAGCTGTTTGAAAAGCGTCAATACCAAGTTTTCACAAGTGAATAACAGTGCAGTGTGTTAATGTTTGGCAACAAAGACCCTCATGGTGACCGAATAGTCGACGTACTTGACTTGTATGTGTAAACTGAAAGCTGCGGTAAAACAATGTTAAAACAAAGTACGTAGAGAAATACACTTGTAAGACAGGAGCGGCAGAACCGGTTACCGAGAGTACAGGTAAGGTAATGCATGCAGCATAGCTGACGTATAATGCTTGTTGTTGTCGAAATACGCTCGTAAAGGGTTCATGTGTACGGCATTTGGTGTGTGTGTGTGTTTAACTCCTCAATTATTTAAGGCACAGGGATAACTTATAATTATGCATAACATAGTTGACATTAAAGTCAACGTCTACCAGCAAATGGAGTTATGCATGAGTTTTGTAAGACTTCCCTTAAACAGCGATTCTTTAGCTACACAGAATTAATTGGTTGGTCGTTGTAATGGAGAGTGCGCGTTTATTCCGAGGTGGACACGAATTGTTATGTTATTTCAGGATTCATAGCTTGAGACATAGTTGGCCAAAATTCCGCGGTCTTTGTGTGTGGAACGCTTCATTCTTTGGCTTTGTAATCACACAAGGTAAGGCCACTGCAAACCCCCCCCCCCCCCCCAAAAAAAAAGTGACCAGCAATTTTAATAGAACTTCAAAAACCTGGCAACGTAAAAAAAATGTTGAGAAACCATGCTAACAACATACCTGCATTCTGCCGTCGGCTGTAGGTAAATTCCAAGTCGAGGAAGAACTGTTTGTTGTGTCAACTTCTCGGCTTCAACATACAGGCTTCAGTCCCAACAAAAGTGGCACGGAACAAAAATACGCACGTACCAGTTATTTATCGTTTGTGCCATTTTCGTAGCGTATTGTGGGACTTAAAATCTATGAAAAAGGTATACAAATATTCCAACAATGTGGGAGGTATCTCAAAATATGAGTCACCAGAAGGGTGACAATAAGCAACTTCCACACAGGATCCACATATATTAAGGCACCACGGTACAAAATTTAGTTGCATGGGCAACCTGGCGCCCGAGATTTGTGCACATTAAAAAGTGAATTACAACAACAAATACAGTAAATTACGGTTCGTTTGGAGGTAGCCGTACATTAGGTGTGGAAAGGATTGGAGTCTAGAGGAACAAGAAGACCCATTTTGGCGCGTTTTTTAAAAACAAAAACATGAAAGTTTGTTCATATATGAGTATCCACTCTTCTAACAGTTTTCATTGTGACGCTGCGTGATCCCGACCTCAGCGCCGGACTAGTCTAGTTCGCAGTATCATAATTTTAAAACTGTCCAGTTCAGAATGTTATCTTTTGGTGGCCAGTGATGTTGGCAACCAAAAATGCCGCCAGCGTGGCTTGATCTACGGAGCAATATGGGCATAATGTTGTATATTAACGTAATTTAAGTTGTACGGTAAAAATTGGTGAGAACTTGTAATTTCAGATATATTCCCCCTGTATTCTGTACCTCAGATCGTTCATGCAGATTTGATCTCACTTGGTGTGGGAAATGTGGGCTGGTTTCTGATGATGTGCGTTATCGTACTTGTAAGATATTTAGCGCCGAGAAGTTTTGCGATTTTAAATACTGAACGTTAAAAAAAAAAATTGATAAACTTATTACAGAACAGGATAGAAAGAATTATTGTAGTTTGGAGCCCACTGTGTTTTCATGAGCTTTCGGTGCGATCTTGAGTTCCTCACACTGATGCGTAGTTCAATACGCAGTTTTGACATTTGTTTCCTGGAGACAAATTTATTTTTGACATTAACCAACAGTTTCAACGCTACATTACAATCATCATTCCACTGCTAACAAAGCTAATACACCGTGTTTTGTTCCTTACACTTGTATACAGTACCATATGAGAGGCGCTGGATGTATGTTCTGCTTGCTTGTAATGGACCGATATAAAATTATCATGGAGGAAATACAAAATAACTGATGAACCAACTGTTATAATCGGAAATCCACGAAAAATTGGTCAAAGACACCTGCATAGTGCCCCATTAGAAGTTCCAGCTTTACTGTAACACACACTCAGAAACTGTAGAGTTACTATTGTTATGCAGCTACTGGATATTATTATTGTTGCTGTTGTTACGGTTGTTAATGTTCTCTGAAGCTGGAAGTAAAAAGGCCAAGACCTGATGCCTACCGCTCATCTACATGTAGTGCCTCTAGGAAAAGGTATGTAGTCAAACACAACTAAGTCTAGTTGTGTTTGACTACATATCTTTTTCTAGTTTCACACACGCAACGAACGGAGATGACACACTTCCTAGACATGTAGTGCCGTTTATCTCAGTATTTAACCAACTTGTTGCACAAAATTTGTTTTAAATAAGTTTTTATTTCATGCCTCTACATGTTTCGAGCACATGTGCATCAATTTGGTTAAATACTGAGATGAATATACTGAGATGCACGGTCAGCAAAACGTCAACAAATGTAGTGCCGTGTTTAAAGATTACTAGAGCAATGCCTCCACTCCCTGGTGCTTAATTAAGAACACAGGCAACTTTACCGTTGTTGTTGCTGCTGCTGCTGGTGGTTCTGTTGTTGTTGTTGTTTGTATGATTTTCATCATCATTGTATTCCTATCGTTCTGCTGTCACGGTTTAGGCTCGTTGACATGTTCAACGTAGAACCAATTCCAGAACACTTAAAAAGTATTCTGATAGACAGTAGGCTCATATAGCCAATGTAAGGTCTGTAGTTACACAGGTCAGCAGAAGAACACGAGTAGACGTCCATGCCCTGAATTTGGTGGTCTGTGTGCCATATTTGTACAATTAAGTTGGACAGATTTTTACTGAAAATTGTGTTAACAAATCAAAAAGATTTTGCTTCATCGACTTGCTTGTAACTTTGAATGCTGAAGAAACGTTTCCTGCAAACTCAGTCAGGAATGTTTATAATACAGTAACTTACAGAGTGAAGAGTAAGAAAATCGTGACTTCAGTTATGATCGAATTGCCGTTTCTTTACTCACACCGTGCAGCGGACTGTACCTGTTTTTAATCCCCCTTCCCTTTTCACTGGACAGCGTTTCAGCTACAGAGCTTGAGCAGCGTAACGAAACGGCTGTGAGTGATGCATTTGGAAGGGCACAGAAGGAAGAGGTTGTGGACTGTTCTCAGGTATGGGGTCATTATGTCATCTGAGAACTGTCGGTTGCCAGTTCTCCCCCTCGTCCAGTCCTTATGCTGTATTGACGTAGCCGCCTCAGACGGCTACCCACAGGCGCGTCGAATTAGCGGCGGGAAGTGACAGATGATAGTTGTCAGATCAAATAAGGATGGTTGAGTTTCGGGCACTAGACGACAGGACTGACGAACCCATGAACATTGTCAGTCGGAGTTGTAAGCTGCTGCGGGAATAGAACTCATACCTTCCCTAATGCTCTTTCTGGGCCCGTTCTGTAGGTAAGGGAAGCAAATGGGATAGATAAGAGAGGCAGCCAGCGGCCACGACCTGCAATGTGCCTGGACCACAAAACACTTCACTCGGGACAGTCGGCTTATGTATCCGCAGTGTAATCTGTAACCTTCTGAATACAAATTTGAACCAGTAATATGGACCAAAGTTGTATTTCGTTCCTCAGATATAAGTATTCTTGTGAAATACAGAACCAGTATAAAATGGAATAAGCGTGTTGGTGCAGCAGTGATGCACACAACATACATTTTGCCATAATTTATTGTCTGTTTGACCAAAACAAACATTACACCTCATTGGAAAAGTCTGTATTCCTTGTGACGGCAAGTGCCACACCAGTATATTTTTATTACATGCATTTTATTTACGTTCAGGTTTTATAAATCTATATGTAAATAAAGTGTTGCATGTTTCGAGTATTTCCTTTTACAGCAGTAATTATTTTAATGTGTTATTTAAGGACGCTGCCGGATGGTTTGTTGGACCCGAACTTTTCTTGGGGGTCTCTAGGCAGAATATAAGAAGAAAGATGAAACGCTGGATGGGGATAAAACAGCATCTGGTGTTGTGGCGTGGTCCTTGTAGTACACAGAGGCAGGCTCGGGAATTGATCTCTGGCCCTGACCTGGCTACAAGGGCCCGATTATTGTCCTTTAATAGGACACAATCCAGGGTTGTTATTGGCCTGCTTACTGGACGTAACACCTTGAGAAGACATTTATATATAATGGGGCAGAGTATTAACCCAATTTGTAGGAAATGCGGTACTGAGGAGGAGATCTCAGTCCACATTTTGTGTAAGTGAGGCCGTGGCGTCACTCAGACATACACATCTGGGTTCCTTCTTTTTGGACCCGGAGGATATAGTGCATCTAAGTATAGGGGCCATCTGGAGCTTTGATAAAGGAACAGGGCTCCTCTAACTTAGTACAGAATATGGGGCACAAAAGGCCTGTCTTAAGGCCTAGGTGCATCAGGCCCGGAAGGGCTCGAACCCAAATACCATTCAATTCAATAAGGACGCTGCCTATTGCGACGATTATATACCGTTGAAATAATCTTTATACATTCTTTGAGTTTTTTCTGCACAGTGAATTTAGATGCCCAAAGTAATCCCGAGCGAAAAGTGTTTTCTTTTATTAGAGGAAGTAACAGGAGGGTGGAGAATATTACATAGTGTGGGGCTTCGTAATTTGTATTCAACTGATATTTTAGGGTCGTTATATTGGGGAGGATGAAATGGACTGAATATTTAGCTTGCGTGGGAAGGATTAGAAATGGAAACGGTATGTATTAAGGAAACCTCAAATGAAGAAGCCGCGTAGGTGGCATACAGGGGTGCGTAAATCCCGGGCGGTTAAATTTTGTACCGTGGCCTCTACTGTTTGTGAGTCCTCAGTATGGAACTTGTTTCATGTCACACCCACCTGGCGCCTAGAATTTTGAGGTGGCTGCTAGAGTTTTGGAAAAATTGTGTAACCCTGCTGGCACAAGAACGGTCTGATTGGGGCCCGAAGACATAGGAAAGTTTTGAAATAAAATGCGTGTGCATCCTTGGGTTTTAGCTAGATGGACGTGTCTCCTACAGTGTTGACAGCACAACGGCATATTCACCGCATTCGGCTTTGCCGATGGGCGGTTTGTGAAGTCATAGTGGAGACGCTGCTGACAGGGCTGGCATTCATAGAATGCCATCATCAACCTGGAGCTACGGATCACAGTTTTCTTAGAATTTGTGCTTTGGTTTTGGAAGTGCATAAATGTCAGCACTGCTTGATTATAGTACATAGGTATCATTAGAATAGGTTTGTAACCCGGGACATGGACTTCTGTTGGAGGCAACTTGCGTTCATGTGACCCAGCGGGGTTCTATAGTGTTGACGTGTATGCTAGAAACATGAAGCGCAAGAGGAAATGGGAGACATTGGTAGTGTACTTTACGTCACTTTGCACCAATTAGTCACAGGTAACATTAAGTTAAAGTGCGGTCACATAGCAGGCTGGCTGAACTATCTTTTCCCGCGCAATCTACTGTAACGTGAATCATGGTATTGAACATACTTTGCTGCAAAGGTAGCAGCTGATAGTTCGTTGCGGCTTGATTTATCTCGTATGTGTGGTAACAGAAAGACACCTAGCACGTACTAGGACGAGTTACTGTAAAACCTGAACTTCGAACCTCGGAATCCTGAAGTTACTCCTTTTAAATCATGTTTTACGGTTCTTTCTAAACCCCAACCTTGTTAGCTATTTGAGTGGGTCCGATTCGTTTAGATATCAGTATTCTACGCACGAATCTACCAATGCTTTTTTTCCTTAAGACGTATGACCTTGACAGTGGAGACCTCCCCAGTTCCAGTCTCGGCAGATCTAAATACATATTTTACGAACTAGTTAGACCATCTATGGAGCCAGTCCAGTTTCCTGTGTTTAACGTGTAGGCAGCTTTTTGCCTGGGGATAATTCCGACCGTTCGCCCCCATTTCTTGCCAAGGTGGAGAATACATGGAGCTGTAACTCCACACATCGTGTCATATGATTGCAGTCGTCACTGCATTTACATTGACTTCCTTTCGTCCTTCCTTTGCTTGTAATGCTCTTCCTCCATATTTTCTTTCCTTCATATGTTTTGTTTAACCAGTGTTCAACTATCAGACGATATTCTGACGTATATGCTTCTCAGAACTGTAACCGAACATGGAGTTCATATCCCAGACAAGCCACGTTTAATGTGTGTGATTATAGAACTTTTTTAAGATTTGATTTTGACAGTCTTTAGGTGCATCATCCCCGTTGTGTTTTATTTACAATTAAAAGGGGGTTCTTTTGAGTCAAAACACAACATTTTATGTTGTTATCTTTATTAACAGCATAAAATAGTTGTGTTTTTGACTCAAAAGAACCCTCTTTTAATTTGAGTTTGGCAGTATTGGAAGCGCAGGTGTTGATCTTGCAGCTGTGTCTTGGCCTTTAATTGGGAACGATCCTACAACTCATAAAGCCTTGCTTATTTCTGTTAGAACTGACATTTCAGTTACTTTTACGGCGAAACAAGGCCATCCGAGGTTACTTTGGAAAGAAATCAAAGTTTACTTTTATTCGACCCTATATTTAGAGGGGGTTGGGCTCTTAACCCTTTGATCCGAAGTCTTACGTGACTTCCAGGTTTTCTTGCTGTGGGCGCTATTTTCTCATGGTAAATGAATCATTTTCGCCATTGAGGACTTTGCCATATTCTCTAAACCTGGTTGGTCAACCAACGACAGAAGGCTGTTTTCATTGCCAGAACAACACAGAAGTTGACACATTTTTAAAAAATGTCACTCATGGAACACGCATACTGTTGACGGTAGACATGAGTTAACAGTGTTCTAACCAGTCGGTCAACGCAAGCACCAAAGACGGTTACATTTCTGTCATCGTCGAACAAGTTATAGCCACATATTCCTAAAAAGTCCGTCAGTTAGTGATGTAACGAACTGTAATGGCTTTGTAGCTACACCAGTTACACGACGACGACGATGATTATACTTGTGATAACTTCACGAAGATTCACACGTTGTCGTCACTGTTCGTCGGAGCACATAGCCATTAATACCCCGAAGACGGAATCCGTGCCTCCAGCATTATTGAGCTATGTCGTTTATCTCGACTTCTCTGTCACCCACTCCGCCTGCCATAATTATATTTAACGGCGTTCTTCCGTGTAGTGGGAATCGTGAGATGAGGACAGGTAAAATTCGCGTCCACAGTGGTGGGTCTCGAACATGGGCCGATTGCGGCCGGACGCAAAGCTTCGTTTACTCAATCAAGAATCCGTTCCTTTTTTTAGGTGAGATCGTCGGTTTCGGCCTGTTTTACTCAGCAGATGTAGGGTGTGTGGACAAGAAGCTTGGAATGTAATTACATTGTGACCAGCGAACTCGTGACATCGTATGATATTTCATGGCTGCAGTTTATTAAATAATCACGAACTGTTCTTGTAACAGTTCGTTCGTTGTCACGGTCATATCAGCACAACTACGTAACATTACTAATGTAGTTAACGCGTGTTAAAATTAGTCTCCCAGCTGGTGGTTCGCGGACTGCTGCAGGTTGGCAAGTTCTGAAGTTGATAATGTTGTACAACTGTATGTTTAGGCCTATTGCTATACATTTCCTAGCTACGAAATAGATTGTATTGAACGTTACTCTTATTTTATCCTCTCTTCTTTTGCAGCGGTTAAGGATGATAGGCCTGAGGTCTTCGCTGTTCCGGAATGTTGAGTGGCGTTATTTTGTAGTTCATTACCAAAGCCGCTCAACATCTTCAGAAGAGCGACCTCAGCTGCATCGAGGCTGAAGCGTAACATCTCGCGATGACAGGCGTAGTACACTGTAATACACAGGATGATTCGAAAGTAAAAAAGCCTACTCGAATTTGCTTGACGACAATTTCATATTATCCATTGTTGCATCAGGATGGAGCACCACCTCATCTTGCGCTTACTTTTCGTGCGGGGCTTAACAACCATTTTCGTCGTCGGTGGATTGGGCGTCGTAGACGAACAGAATGGCCTCCGCGAAAGCCATAGCCTACTACAGTTACTGTTTGTGTGGTTGGACCAAAGGAGAAGTATGCCGATCAAACCCAGGAACTGTTTTTAACTGGAATAACAAATTCCAGATACTTTTTCCCCGTTCCTCTTCACCTCTTTAGGGAAACGTCGACTCCGTGTGTCCTTCACATTCCAGGAGTGTGTGTGAACATGCTGTGCTGAACATTGAAACTTGACATCAAATTGCAGTGTATGGATCTTAAGATTGTGCAAGATTTGCAGCAATACAGCACTTCGTTTAAGAGACAGTGATCCTGTAGTCGAATAGATCACCGTTGCAATAGGAAGAACGGTGAAGATAGGTGAAAACGTCACGGAAATAGATCAGTGGATCTACAGAAAGCAAGAAAACGGGAAAGATCAAGCGGACATAGAATTAAAGCTTATTGGTCGATGCATTAACGTATGTTGGACGCAATCTGTTTAGACAGTGTTAGGTATGTGCCACCTGCACACCAGCCGTCCTTTTCTCTCTCCCTCTCTCGCCCTAGAAAAATGCCTTGGTCATGCCTTTATTAGGACACATGTCTGATTCCTGTCAAATTGTATCCAATTTATCAGCACCCTATAACTCGGCGGTATATACCCCGCGAACGTTGTCCACTATCGCAACCCAGCCAACTATTGAAAATTCTGATGACAACTTGCAAACTTGCTGCATTGCATATTTTCTGTTTGTGTTTGTATATAATTTTGCTTGTGCTTAAGTTTGTGTTTGTAACGTTAACGTTTCAGATAGAAAATGTAGGTGTTAATACGATGTATTTTATGCCGTATATCAACACAGCCGTTTCCAAACTTGTTGCACAAGGTTACAAGTGGAAGGACAATTTACGTCGTGCGCCTGTTCGTCATTGTGACATAACCGCCACAAACATAACAACAATGACGCTCTAATAGCATAAGAAAACTACTGAGCACCTGGAGTACGTTTGCAGCAGGACGACAAATGGCACTATTGATAATACATACGCGCCGCAAAACATGCATACAGCCTCCTTAAACAAGACAGGTGCCCCGAACGCCGCGTTTCAAAACCTATAAAATATCCACAGTCTCAAGGGAATCAACTTGCATCTGAAATTATGTTTCTCAGTAAATAATGTGTTCACATTCATGAAATCAGTTTGCATAACTGTGTTATGGATGTGACTTGCTGCATTGTGGACTGCGGAGTTCGATCCCGGAATCGGAATTCTTTGTCTCGCCGCCACGCCCAGACGGGTTTTGGGATCCACCAAGCCTGATAACCTCTTGCCTTTTATTATTACGCTGTCGTTGTAAATAAAACAAACCGACAGTTAAGCTTCAATAGTGCTGTTATGTGTAAGGCAGCACAAAACAGTTAGCAAACTGTCGTTTCTAGGTTTTGAGTTTTTCACAGCGGGGAAAATTTATATTGTGGTCATCTGGGCTGTGACACCGTGTAGTCTGGCATATAATACATTTTTCTTCAGCCCATAAGACGCAGGCAGTGACAGTACAGTGTCGTGCCTCAGAAGACCGCAGTATTTCAAGCCTTGGCAAACCGTTATCAGGTGCGTCGATTGAATCACGTAAGTTCAGTGAACAGATAAAATGGCTAACTTCCGTACCAGCTGTCATTACCATCATTATCTTCAAAGTGAAGTACGAAATAAACCCCAACAAGGAAGCCTTTCTTCGATGTAATTACCACTTAAAATTCAGCTTATTCTAAAGGCTGTACGGATGTGATGTAAATTTCCCAGTTACATGTACAGCACGTATAATATTCATTGCAACATACCGAGCAACTTGTTGCGGTAATGCTGTAGACTTGTACCCAGTAGGCGCTCATTTCGGTTCTGGTTCAGGCTATTGGCAGATTTTTATTTGTTGTATTCTTCAGTGTCCTTATGCGAATTCAGCATACCACTTGAAAATGTATTTGTTTATTTCATGTAATTCATGCGAACGAAGACCAACAAGATGTGCTTCCCGTGCTTGAATCTCGCAGATTCTGTACGAAACAATGCAGAGCGCAGTTGTGCTGACTGGACTGTGTGCGTCTGAATAAAATATTTGTGCGGGTTATTGGGCTTACAAAAGAATGAGTATTGTATATTATTATTATTATTATTATTATTATTATTATGTGCCTCACCAACAGTTTCTTGCTTTTCTCACAATTACTGTACGTCCTGCCACCTTTTGGTGGAAAATAGAAACATGCGTGTCACTTAACACAGAATCTACATTGGGAGAATGTACAGTGAAGAATATCTTAATGCACCATATTGTTGATGGTTTCGATATCTCATTTACATTAAACAGGCGTCTTTCGACATCCCGTGACGTCATTTACCTGATTAGGTCATTAATCATTTTAGTGCAATGTAACAGCAGAAGAGTTGTGTAACAAATAAAGGTATTTCCTACGTGCTGTAACTTGCAAAGATCTACCAGCATAACATGTTGCCTGTCAACTGTCGGTTCCTCTTTATTTTATCTCATCGACAGGTGAAGCGATTCCCCAGTCCTTGCAGTGACATAATGTAATGCAGGCAAGCTGTCTATACACCTCGACTTATTTTTATTTCCAAGGGCTAGAATTGACTGGCCTACGTGTGAATTGGGTACTTTACTATGAGGATGAAATAAAGAATAGCGCTGAAATTAAAAAGACTGGTCTTTAGAGAGCTGTTGCTGCACAAGCCATGAAGCCATATGGGGGGGGGGGATGGAACTATAGATCCATTTAGCCCTAGATTGAGGTAAGTGACCAGCTTTGCGAACGTGATGTTTTACCCTGTGGGAAAAAGACCCTGGTACCCATTATACAGAAAGGCTCTGTGGGCCCCAGAACCGGTATAGGCGCTTTGGAAAAGAGAATTTCTTCTTCATGTCGGGAATTGTGCCGCGCTTTCTCGGCTGTCAAGCCCGTAGCCCACTGAGTATACCGACGACTCTGTTAAGAGAGAAATGTTTTCCTTAGCGACGATGTCAGTTGCCAACATTATACGTACAGTGTCATTGGTAGATGAATGAAATATGATTATGAAACATTGTTAGAAGAATACTGTCAAGAAAACCGAAGTACTCTGAGAAGAACCTGTCTGTCCCGGTTTTACACTGCCACCACACATCGCACATGGACCTGCGTGGGATCTTGGTCTACAAATAAGTGGTATATGCTTAGCTTGTACTAAATACTTGTGTGAGGTGCCACGAATTAACAATCTGCAACGTCGTAAACAATAGGTAAAAAAAACTATTTGGAAGTCCAGTAAACACAGGAATGCAAGAGAATTCCGGCAAGTTGTTTGTAAGTTGTGAAACATGATATCTTGACTTCGGGGAAGGAACGTAAAATATAAGTGACTGAAAACTGTGTGCCGAAGAAAATACTTCTAAATACACGTACGTTGTCAGCAGGCAAATTAGACTGCTAAAATCTAGTCGGTTTATTATTATTATTATTATTATTATTATTATTATTATTATTATTATTATTATTGACAGTACTAAGGGCGATAGTAGTCGCAGTTGTGGTGATGGTGGCGGCAGTAGCAGTAGCAATAGTAATACTTGTAGTATTAGTAGTAGCAGCAGCAGCAAGAATAATAGAGAAACTTGTGAATATTTGGACATAAAAGCAAGAGTTTAACAGGAGGTTGGAGGAAGTTACATAATAAGAAACATAAACCGTTTTCATTATCTCACATTACTAGGAGTAATAGAGAACTGCCGGTAGGTGTGACACGTAGCATGCAGGGGAGTAACCGAGAACTGCGTATTAACAGTGCGTTGGAGAAATCTCCTTGGAAAACATTAAAATAATTTTATAAAGATGTGAATGTGGCTCCTGGATTCACGTGGCACCCAACAGGGGCCACTGTTGGTTTTTGTGAACCTTGGGGTTCCATGAAAGCAAGAAATTTTTGACCAGGGCATATAGACTTTTTATTGAATTAACTGCAACACAGAATTGTGACAGTAACAACGACGGTGGCGGTGATGGCAGTCATGGAGAAGAAATGAAACTAATGTGTCAAAAAGGTTCAGTGTGTGTGCCTGCGTGTAGGTTAATAATAAATCCGTGATAATGGAAAGGGAACATGTATGTTAATAGACGTTGCAATCTTAGGAGACAGAAATGTGGTTAAAAAAGAAGCCGAAAAGATTCCAAAATATAAAGACCTTACAATAGAAATACAGCGCATGTGGAATGTAAAAACAAAGGCGATACCAGTAATAATAGGGGCGACTGGGACCATTTCAAAGTCATTTAGAAAATACGTGAGCAACATACCAGGAAAACATAAAGTCAAGGAACTACAGAAAACAGCCATATTGGGCACTGCACACGTACTTCGGAAAGTACTTATGTAAAAGTACAATAGATTCAACACTGGAACTAATGATATAAGCACCATGAATAGTAACAACAGAATAGCTGCAACATTGTATTCTCTAGGGACATAGTTTGTCTTAGGAATATAAGTATAAATACCCTGCATAAAGGAGATGATGATGATGATAATAATATCATTGTAATCACCCAGTAAATCTCCATCATGGCATCGTACACTAGAACTGCCAAAGAACACTACATTCAACTTAAGAATCTGTGATACAGGTCACTTACACCTGTCTGCAGGTTTAAGAATGACAGTTTCCATTAGTCCTTCGTGAAACAACTTTTTCATTACTGTGTGCTTGTGCATTTGTAAATATCCGTTGTTAATACACTTGGTGTCTAGTCAGTTAATCCTATCTGTAATAGTGAATGAGTGATCGAAAATTAAGGAAATGTGACTGTGGTGCGTTATTAAAGGCAGCCAGTTTTAGTGAGATGTATTTTATACTTCGAATAGCTGTGTTTCAAAACGACGCTTGTGACATGCATTGTATTCGTTTGTAACATCCTGGAACGTGGATATACCGCAAAGACATCCCGTTACGTTTATGGTTGTGGCTGGACCCGCAGAGAAGGGCCGTGCGAGGTTATCTCGTAGCCTGCAGGTAGGTCGAAAAGTAGAGGGGACTCTAACTGTTGCCTGTTGTTCTACACACTGAACTGTTTGTACGCTTGGGTGACATTTTACAATTCCCTCGTCGTTTTTCATGTAAATTTCGAATTTTCTTGGTACAGAGGCTTAGAGGGGCAGTAAGGATGCTCAAGAATAGCTTGATCGAAAGAACTAATCAAACTGCTAAACAATCAAACAACGAAGCCATTTTTTTCTCAAAAACAACCCGACGGTGTATCAAAATATATTTCAGTATTTCACGGCATATCATTAACCTCTTAAAGCCAAATACTTATTTTATGTACCGCCAGCTTTATCATTCAGAAATTGTTTGTTCTGCCCACATTGCATTTATGTGTTTTGCGTGGATCTCAGAACAAACAGCGATTATTTCTGTATACAGCATTAGATTATCGGGTTTTATAACCGAGGCAGAGAGTGTTTGTTGCGCGGTACGAACTGGCCCTTCAAATAAGACCGATACATTTTTGTCCTTTAAGGGTTAACTTATTATTTTAAAGTTTTCACTCCATTCGGGCTGATAGGCCTACAGGGTCTTAATTGTGGGTGTTCCATCCCGTTTTGCTAATATAACACTTATTTATTGTCCGTCTTGCACAACAATAATATGTGAAATTATGTACAATTAACCTTTAGACGCCTAACATCAACTGTATTTGACGTACCGCACCGCTAACCTCTAAAGTTGCATTTTATATATTTATTCAACAAATATAGGTACCGAATATTTTAAACATGGTGTATAATCTCCGTTTTTTATTCTCTTCAAAATGCAGTTTGTTTCATAATTCTAACATATTTGGTTCCTGTATTATTCACATTTTATATACAGGATGTGCTAAAATTTAAAAAATAATTTCGGCGCCAAAAGGTTAATAAAGCTACATGTTTCAACCCCTTGGGGTCATCTTCTGGCTTATAAAATATGAATCATACAAGGTACATCTGAAGGAGTTACCTACGGGATCCCGTGGTTTACAGTGCGTTAGTTATAAAATATATGTTATAAAAAGTTGGTTAAAATACAGGTAAAGATCATACGATCGTGGTGAAAAAGTGGATCGTTGTTGCAATGCAATTCGTATGATCTTTACCTGTGTTTTAACCAAATGTTATAACATGTATTTTATAACCAACGCACTGTAAACCACGGGATCCCGTAGGTAACTACTTCAAACGTACCTTGTATGATTCATATTTTATAAGCCTGAAGATGACTCCAAGGGGTTGAAACATGTAGCTTTATTAATTGTACATAATTTCACATCTTATTGTTGTGTAAGACGGACAATAAATAACATTACTACAGGGGACTTGTTTTTTTCCCGACGGATGTCTTTGTCTCTTCTGCCGCTACTTCGCAGCTTGTGTGGGGGGTCGGATGAGGTGTATACTTTAATACGATAAACGGGGCGGCAGTACAGTAACCGCCGACAGTTGTCAAATAAAATGACGACTGTGTTATTGATTGGAAGAAACCCGTTGGTTTGGAAGTTCTTAGGCAGACGAACGGAAATGCGGATGCGATGTCCGCTTGAATGAGGAAGGTAATCTAAAAATACGAATGGGTGATGAAGTGTGCGTGGGCTGGTACAAAAGTACACGACGCCATGTAGCTTGATATCGCCATGGGTACACGTGGACGTGATTTTTAGTCGTGACTCGGTGTAGCTTCAATAGCTGTACGTAGATACGGATAGGGCAACCTGTGCAGTGACTAGGTTACGGCCTGCAATGTCTGAGGAATCTTGATTCGGTTCCCTTCAGAACGGATAGTTGTATTTCTTCCCCAAAGCGCCCAAACCGGCTCTGAGGCTTTCCTAGCCTCCTGTTCAATGGGGTGAAACTGATCACACTCACTTCCACCTAGTGCGGGGGTCTAGAATGACCTCCATTTTCCCGTACACCTTCATGGCCTGTACAGAAACAGCCCTTCGTTATGAACTGAGTAGATGGAAGTACGGTATGCTTATGGGTGATAGTCCAAGATTTGAACTCGGAACTGTACAAACACAAAACACTGGTGCTGAACAATAATTAGTGCTTGATACACGTGATTAATTTTGAATATAGTCATAACCAGTGACAACGGAGAATGGAGAATAAAATACAACAATGAGTTATATATATTGTACAAGGAAAGTGATATAGTAACATACATTAAAATTAATCGATTAAAATGGGCAGGACATGTTATTCGTATGGAGGAACAGAGCGCTACACGAAGAG
>Ga0136643_10003675_pt1 | contig 20809 bp, 14 predicted proteins | sample TergutLab28metaG_FD_96883 | JGI IMG/M metagenome (GOLD analysis project Ga0136643, IMG submission 96883) | Labiotermes labralis P1 segment gut microbial communities from Petit-Saut dam, French Guiana - Lab288 P1 (version 3) (version 3) | ecosystem: Host-associated > Arthropoda: Insects >...
CCCCCCGAATATGCTTTCTCTCCCTTTTCTTCTTCCATCTCCTACATTACATTCTAGAATTTTTTCCCTCCATTCCTCTTTTGATTTTTTTTTCTTTGCAGCTTTCACCATGGGTGTTTTTGCCCCACTTTCTCCTGGTTGCACGGTCTCTCATTAGCTCACTCATCAAGCTGTATCCTTTCCTCATGCTGCATGATGTCACATCTCAGAAAACAATATCAGTATTCCTCATAATTTCATTCCTTTATATCACTTTGGACAGTCAAAATGACATTCTTTTGTCAGTTGTGGTCTGTTTTACACACTAGTTCGAAAAAGGAAACGAAAATCATCAATTGGGAACAAGATCTTTTGTGCACCACAGAATAGTATCGGCATTTAATAGAGGAGAGTTGATTAGTGGTAGGATGTCATATATAGTTCTGAGAGGTCACTGGTGTAATATCATTATTGTGAATTTACAAGCACCAAGTGAGGAGAAAGTGATGATTCAAAAGAATGTTTTTGTGAGGAATTAGAGCAGGTTTTCAATCATTTTTGTAAGTACCATATGAAAATTCTGTTAGGAGACTTTAATGCAAACGTGTGGAGAGAGAACATTTTCAAACCGACAGCTGAGAATGAGAGTCATTGTCAGGATAGTAATGATAATGGTGTTAGAATAGTATATTTTGTCACATAAAAATATCTAGTTAAGAGCACAATGTTCCAGCACTGAAACATTCATATATACACTAGACCTCTGGTTGAAAGACTTGCAACCAGATTGATCACATATTGATAGACAGGAGATGGCATTCGAGTATACTCGATGTCAGTCTTTTAGAGGAGCTGACTGTGATACTGATCACCATATGGTGGTTACAAAAGATAGGGAAAGATTGGTAGTAAATAAACAAGTAGCACAGAAGCAGGAAGCTAAATGAGTTGGAGGTTAGGAAACAGTATCAGATTAAGATCCAAACAGCTTTGGAGAGCTGAAGTGATAGCAAGGACATGAATAGGGCTTGGGAGAACATTAAAGAGAATATCATAACCTCAGTTAAAGAGAGTCTAGGTCTGTACAAATTGAAGCAGCGTAAACCATGGTTTGATGATGAATGTTTACATTTTTTAGAACAAAGGAAAGAGGCTAAAATGCAGTGGTTACAGGATCCAAACTAAAGCAATGTAGATTATCGAAACAGTGTAAATCGTGAAGCTAACAGACATTTCAGGAACAATAAGAAGAAATATCTGGAAGCTAAAATTGATGAACTTGTAACTAACAGTAAGATAAAAGATATCAGAGACTTTTATAGGAAGGGTTAGCAGCCTGGAACTAATATGGTATGGGATGAGAAGGGTGATTTGGTTACAGACTCCAACAGTGCTTTTGGCGAGGTGGAGGAACCATTTCTCTCAGCTTTTGAATGTACATGGTGTTAATGATGTTAGGCATACAGAAATACATATAGCAGTACCACTAGTGTCTGAGCCAAGTGCCTTTGAGGTTACGATGGCTATTGAAAAACTAAAAAGACACAAATCGGCAGGTAATGTCCAATTCCCAGCAGGATTGATTAAAGCAAGGGGTAGAACAATTCACACTCAGATCTATAAACATATTAATTCTATTTGGAATAAGTGGAATTACCTGAGGAGTGGAAGGAGTTGATAATTGTACCTGTCTATAAGAAGGGTGGTAAAACAGATTGTGGTAATTATAAATGCATATCATTTTTGTCAACTACTTACAAATTTTTATCCAACATCCTGCTGTCATGATTAACTCCATATGCAGAAGAAATTATTGAAGACCATTATAGTGGATTTCAATGCAACAGGTCAGCTACTGATCATACATTCTACATTCATCAAATACTTGAGAAAAAAATGGAAATACAGTGAAGTAGTACATCAGTCCTATATAGACTTCAAGAAGTCTTTTGATTCAGTTAGGAGGGAGGTCTTATATAATATTCTTATTGAGTTTGGTTTCTCCATGAAGCTGGTAAGGCTAATAAAAATGTGTCTGAATGAAACCAGTAGCAGAATATGGGTAGGCAAGCATTTGTCTGACGTGGTTCCAATCAAGAATGGTTGGAAATAAGGAGATGCTTTATTGCCATTGCTTTTCAACTTTGCTTTAGCGTATGCCATTAGGAGGGTTCAGGTAAACCAGGATGGCTTGAAATTAAATGGTATGCATCATCTTCTAGTTTATACTGATGATTTAATATATTGGGTGGAAGCATACATATATACTATAAAGAAAAACACAGAAACTTTTGTATTTGCTAGTAAGGAGATTGAACTAGAAGTATATGCTGATAAAACTAAGTACATGGTCATTTCTCGAGATCAGAATGCAGGATGAAGTCACAGTTTGAAGATTGATAATAGTTCCTTGGAAAGGGTGGAAGAGTTCAAATATTAGGGAAAACCCTTAATGTATCAAAAGTCAGGTAGAAATTCAAAGCAGATTGAAGTTAAGGAATGCTTGCTATTATTTGGTGCAGAATCTTTTGTCTGTTGTTTTGTATAGGTGTCACACTTGGTCGCTCACATTGAAGGAGGAACATAGGCTGAGGATATTTTAGAATATGGTACTCAGGAGAATATTTACTGATGTAACAGGATAGTGGAGAAAACTGCATAATGATGAGCTTAATGATCTGTACTCCTAAACAAATATTATTCAGGTGATCAAATTGAGAAGAATGAGATGAGCAAGGCATGTTGCAGGTACAGGGGAGAGGAGACATATATACAGGGTTTTGGTGGGGAAACCTGAAGGAAAGAGACTACTTGGAACATCCAGGCATAGATGGGAGGATAAAATTATGATGAATCTTCAGGACATGGGGTGGGGGGCATGGACTGGATTGATCTGTCTCAGGACTGGGACAGGTGGTTGGCACTTGTAAGTGTGGGAATGAACCTTTGGTTCCATAAAATCCAGGGAATTTCTTGACTACCTGAGAACTGGTTAGCTTCTCAAGAAGGACTCTACTCATTGTAGTATGCAAGAAGTTCACACACTAGTTCATGTTCTGTTGCAAAATTGTATGATGTGAATGTGGCTCTTATTACTCTTCTGCTACAAGTATCAGGGAAGGTTTTGAGCCTTCACAGACAGTACAGTTTACACTGTTTAGAGTCTGCATAGCTATCCCCCTGGTTTTGAAAACTCTGTACCTCTTTTTACATTCTTCTCTCACTAGAATTTGAATTTGGGTTCCTCTGCACAGGGGAAGCAGTTGATTAGGCAGCTCGACGCACCTGTGTGTCCAGTACGTATTGCTGACCACAACAGGGTACACAACACATAGACTGACTTGTTGCATTCTGTTCTCTTTTATTGGGCTTGTTGGTGGAAAGCCATTATGGAAAACACATTTTTAATCACAATGGAGACTGTTTACCATTGGCAAAGTAAACATCATCAGAAAGTGTCACTAACTGGGCTATGGATAGGCAGTTCCCACTTCCCATCACATTTCCACCAGGTTAGTTGTGGATGTGACCTTGGAATAAGCCATGAGCACTTTGACATTGTGTCCAGTTCATTGTTTATTATTCATTCATTCAACATTACCTGAACTTTGGTATTGAGAAGGTTTCATGATATGACTGGAAAAGGTGCAGAGATGCCTTAAATTTGATCCTTTCTTCTGTTGAGTTTTTATTTTGTTTCTTAGAACCTCAAACTCTACCACCTGCCCACCTGCAGCCACAACAACCACAGCAGCAACAACCACCACCAGCTTTGACACTGCTGTCAGCCACACAGCAGCCACCTCCTCCACCTCCACCACATCAGAATGAAATAGGCCTTCCTCAGCATGGACCACCAACATGTCCACCACAACATGGTCCTCCACCAGGTCCTCCTCAGCATGGTCCTCCATCAGGACCACCCCAACATGGACCACCAGTACCTTCAAGTCATGGGCCTCCAGAAATTAACTTCAGCCAGCCTCCACCAGGATACCTTCCAACATTTCCACCGGGTAAGATCAGTCATTTGTTGTCGTCTGTTAAGCAGTACTGTTGTGATTGTGTACTGTTTTTGCTTTGTATTCTTAAGACCTGCGTTTGACTCCCACCCCAGCTGATACTGCCCAGACAGGATTTTTTCATTGTTTTCTTCAGTTCCGGGACTCATATTATGCCATGATTGTTTCCAGTTCATTATTCACTATCGCCCTTCTATTAGACATCTTGTAAACATATGGAGTTAAGAAATTATTATTAAGTGAACTAAGAGACACACAGAAGAACTGTGACTCTTCGTGCCAACTGAGTAGTGACTCCATTATACAGGATAATCACTAAGGGACTGGTAACAAGAAAGGCTGTGCTTTTATGAAACATAAACATTACCACCATGTTTTATAACCAAGATGTCACTTTAGTTGAAATAACAAGTTCAGTTAATAACGTAGGTGTCATCGTAATTGAACTTCATGTTCACTAAAAATGACACCTAGGTTCATCAAGTTCAATTCAATGTATTTGTTTCTTTCTTAGGTCTTGAACTTCCTGATCTGAGTAAACCACCTCCAGGATTTCCTTTACCTCCAGTAAGTAACCAGGTGCCCCCTGAAGTTTCAATGGATGAACTGATGCCTAGTGTACCATACTTTGAACTTCCTGCAGGACTCATGGTTCCTCTCATTAAGGTAATGTATGAATAAGGTTAACATATTGCCTAACCAAAGTACAGTGACGGCATGTCGGGGACATTGTCCAATTGAAATATATAGAAATCTGTGTATGTGTTGTGGTTTTGCATGGAATTGTGCTTAAAATAAGGCGCATCTGTGTTGTTTCCATATAGGCTGTATGTTTTTTTCATATTGCATCTTAGCAGCATCTTTCCCTCCCACATCCACTCTCATGTGCTGGTTGTGGAAGCTTGCACTTTCTGTCCCATGTTTATGCCCCATTTGTGTAACTAATTATTCAGTAACCGTGTTTTTGATTTGTGTGTAATGAAGGAGTATGCAACTTACATGGTGTTTGATAAGTGCAGAATTTGACATGCTATTTCCCAAGTACTTGTATTTCGAGATGGTAGAATGTACAAATTTGTGCAGACATGGGCAAGTGCTACCACGCAACTGATGTTGTGAAGGGGCAACAGGCAACCAAAGTCACAGTGCCATGTTCACATGAAAGCATGTATTCACACATGAATATACATTTGCACATGCTTACACAGGTGTGAGTAAACACATGTTTTAAACCTTCTGCTTTCATTATCAGGTACTTAACTGTGAAGACTAAGTATGAAGTTCCTTTAAGTCATTGATAACCAGCCCCAAGACCACAGTAAAATATTTTCAGCTGTAAAAGCCTGCAATCTCATTTTTAATAGCTATGGTGACATTTTATTTCCATGTAATGAATGCATGACTGTTTTCTTAACACACTGATATTTCTCTTTCCATGCTTCCACATTAGGTTGTCTGCTGTTGAAAAGGTTTTTTTCTTCAGCAACAGCATTATAAAAGTATGCTGATTTTTACTTTGGGTGGTAATAAAGCATTCTTTTTTCTTTGTAATAGAATTGAATTTATGGAACATCTTTCACCTCAGGCAAGTTTTGAAGTCCTCACAGTGGTGATGATGAAAATTTCCATCTTCAGGGATATGACATCTTGTGGATTTGGTAGCCAAGTAACATTCTACATGCTTATGAAAATGTCTGTCTTTGGAGATAATGATGCCATGTAGAGTGATATAGTTAAGCAGATTATACAGTGTCATATCCCAGCAGGCAGGAATATTTATCTTTCAACTTATCTTTGTATTAGAAAATTACACCTGACCATTTTCCATAGTACGTCTGTAGATACATGTGGACACATGCTGTCTTATTTTGACCATCTCTTCATGATCTTTTGTTGTAAAAAATGTATTTTAAGTGAAATAAATTGGTGATATTTGTTACAGATTGGCCATCAGTCCTGTGATCTTACCCCTCAAATGTGCAAGTTAACTGTAGTGTATTATATTTGCTTTGTTAGAATTTGGTTAGCTTGAGTTTGAGCAACAGTATTGTGATTGCAGCTGGAGGATGGAGAGTACAAGCCGTTGGATGCGGATAGTATCAGACTTCCACCTCCTGCCCCACCTAGTGAGAGACTGTTAGCAGCCGTGGAGGCATTTTATGCCCCACCCTGCCATGACCGACCCAGAGATAGGTAATTGTGATCATGAGCATTGTCATGATACTGCTATTTCTTGGAACAAAAGAGTTAGTGGTATTTTAAGGCAGTAAATAGGTTGTGCGATAGTGTTATGCCTTCTCCACATAGGCTTGTTGGAAGGGATATTAAACCATTTGTTGCTGAATGTCATCTGTAGTTAATGTGCATTGTACTGCTGAAAACACCAAGGTCAGCTAAAGATGACACTAAATACATGGCGATTGTGGGATGTTCTGGTATGGCCCTGTTGGATGGAAACACACTTGTAACTGGTGTACGGTGTCCACGTACATGAACAGGGAGTTTGTTGGTCAGTGTGTTCCATTTAATTTCAGTGCCAAAGGGATGAAGAATGCAAGAATAAAATTTCCTTAATATAATATGATTGGCAAGTGGACACATAAATGTGTGAGTTAAAGTATGTGATGATAAAGTCCCATGGTAAGCTGCAAAGTGGCAAGTTACAACTTCATGAAAAGTGTCAAGAATTATTGCAGAAGACTTAAAGTACCGTGTATTCTGTTCTAATGTAGCAGTGTGGTATTAATGAGAGGGAGGTACGTACAGTAATATTATAGGCCATTGTACTGCATTTTTACCCTATTTACAGGTGACGAGACTGTTGAATTGCTGGCTGTGATACTGTCATGAACCAACGGACATGTTGTATGTTGTGAAAGTGTGGCATTACAGTTGTTCTGTATTAAGATTTTTTTTTTAAATACAGTGAATACTACATGTACCACCAACTTCAAATAATTGAATTTTACCAACAGATTGTATTGTATATTTATTCTCACAAACCGGTTATTTTTCTGAATAGCAGTAACCGTTAATGAAGTTGTGTTATCTGTGCTGCGAGGTAGGAAGTAAATGTTTAAATGTTTTGTGGAGGAATTTCATGCTTCAGAGTGTAGAACTGACCATAAACATTCACCAAGGGACTTTGTTTTTGTTAATTCAACATTTTCACATAACTGATATCCATAATAAAATTAATTGTTGTATGTTTATGTGCAGAAGTGGTTTGAATTGGAAAATATTGGGTTAGAAGTTCTGCAGTGTTGTAGGTACTTGTTCCTATAATCTTGGGTATATGTGGAAATAGCTTTGCATCTGTTACATTGAGAGTTCTGGTGGTATTAATTTTGTTGTAAGAAAATAGATTACCTTAGGCCTTTCATTTTAAAGGGAGTCTTGAAACATGAAAAACTTATTTTCTAATGGAGAATTTCATTACCTTGTCATTGCATTGCAAACGGATTATGGTGCACCTGTGTATATTCAGATTTTAGATTACAGTCATGTGCTGCATAACAACGTTTTGGTCAATGACGGATTGCATATATGATGGTGGTAGGAATTTTTGGAATCTCTAGAAAAGCTGATTGTGGGGGAAAATTACTTGTCAGAGCAAATCTTCAATGTGGATGAAACCTCCCCATTCTGGAAACAGGTGCCTGAAAGGACTTTCATCCATAAGGAGGCCAAGTCAGTGCCAGGTTTCAAGGTCTGTGTGAGTACATTCTATGACGTTCACACCGTGACAGAATCACATAATGACGCATTTCACAGTATGTATCCCCATCGTTAAGCGATACATGACTGCATTTCCAAAATATTTGACAGACATCCACAAGTGAAGCACTGGGAAAGATGATGATGTAGCTCTAGTTGAATTATTAGAATATTTGTAATTTCCAGGTTGCATGTTATTAGTAATTAAGAAGAAAAGTAAATGGTTATTATTTCAGTTAATGCCTGAAAGTGATTATTCTGAAAATTATAACCTTGTCAGGTTTCTATTATGTAGCATTGTTTTTAGTTGAGATCAGTGAACTTAAGGCTCTTTAATATCCTGTACTGTATTGAAGTATGAGTCTTTATTGTACAACTTGTCGATTGACTGACCAGTTTGGTTTGTTGGCAGTGAGGGCTGGGAGAAGCTGGGACTTTATGAGTATTACCGAGCAAAGAACGCAGCCAGGAAAAAAAAAGAAGATGATATCCTTGAGGGTTTAAGAGACCGTTCCAGGTCACCATCGCCAATTATCCGTTTGAGGTCAAGAAGCCGTTCACCTCCTAAAAAACGATATCGGAGGTATCATAAAACTGTTCTATATTTTCTTCCTCCAACATCTTTGGTAATCCACAAGGTTACATAATGGGAATTCAGGGCATGTCGTCATGATTTTTTTTTTAAATTTATTTCTAGAAATCAAAAGAAATTAAGTTATTGTGCTTTTACAAGGGGGTGCTGATAAGTCTTTAGCCCGACTTCCAGATGTCGTAGGACAGGATCAGTAGTGTCATTGGAAAGAGGGGTCTGTTCCTGTGCCGAAATGCAAGTCTTTTCTTGTTACAGAGGCTGAAAGGAAGCATGTTGGGTGACACACGCGATTTCAACAACATGGAGACATGAGCTATCATCAACTTCCTTTTTTTTCCCCTGCAAGGCAAGATGCCGAAGTAAATTCACACCATTCTGAAAGAAACATTAGGGGAACATGCATCATTGTATGCCATCATCAAAAACTGGGTGGCCCAATTTAAACGTGGTGATTTTTCCACCTGTAATGCGCCTCATCCTGTACAACCCAAAACAGTGACCACCCCGGAGACTGTTGATCAAATTCACGAGCTAATCTTGGAAGACCTGCGGATTTTGGCTATATCAGTAGCTGAGCAATTGGGCATCTCATGTGAGTGGGTTGGGTCCATCATTCATGAAGATTTGGACATGAGGAAGCTCTCCGTGAAGTGGGTCCCGAAATGCCTCAATGCGGATCAAAAACATCAGTGGTGCCAGTCATCTGAGCAAATTTTGGAATTTTTTTGGCGCAATCCAAATGATTTCCTGTTGCGATTGGTGACCATGGACGAAACTTGGTTATATCACTGTGACCTGGAGACAAAGCGACAATGAATGGAATGGTAGCACAGTGGCTCACCCAGCCCCAAAAAATTCCGAGTGCAAAAATCCGCTGGAAAAGTTCTTGCTTTGATATTTTGGGATCAAGACGGCATCCTTCTCATTCATTATCTTCCAAAGGGCCAAACTATCAATGCAGAGTATTACTTATCTCTTCTGGTGCAATTGAAGGACATTTTGAAGGAAAAACGCTGTGGGAAGATCACCAAAGGGGTCTTGTTGCACGACAGTGCCCTGGCTCACAGGGCACTTGCAACCGAGAAGAAACTGGCCTACCTGGGCTTCCATTGTCTTGGTCACCCACCCTATTCTCCAGATCTGGCTCCGTCAGACTACCACCTGTTCCCTGGACTGAAAAAACAACTGAAAGGTTGCCATTTTTCATCCAATATGGAGGTCATTGCTGCCCTGGAGACCTGGTTGGATGGACAACCTTCTGAATTTTTTTTGAATGGCTTGCAAAAGTTAGAGCAATGGGCTAAGAAGTGTATTGAGCTTCATGGGGAGTATGTTGATTAAATCCCGAGTTTGTTTGCTGTAGCTTGTTTCCTTCCTGGTCGGGCTAAGGACTTATCAGCACCCCCTTGTAGTTGTTTTGACTATGTTCTAATGGTTATACTGTTAAAAAATCACAGAGAAGTTTGTCACATGTATGTTGATAACTGAATGGGAATTGCAAAGGCAATAGGTCAGATAGTAAATCAGTTGAGGGATTTCAGGTTTTCCTTTTTGTTTTATTTGTTTTTGGTCATGCTATTCTGTGCTCATTCGTTATCTTTTAAATTTTAGATTCTTACAATGATGAGTATACATGCAAGTACTGGTTGTGCCCAAGTTGTGTTTCTGAGAAAGTGAGCTTGAAAGGTGCAAATCAAGTAATATTCCCATAAGAAATAAAGGAATAGTTAGGGGTTAGGGGCAGTTATACCAATGACAGCCTCTTCATTACGGTGTACATAGATGTATATCTTACCCAACAAAAGTCTTTCAACCGTGCATATTTTGCACATAATTTGTTTATCTACAGCAAACGTCAAAGTGGGAGTGAAATGGTCTGCATGAGGCCCATTTCAGTTCTTATGGCAACCAATGAAAATTTGCTTAACGCACTGTGCAACATTTGATTTGATAAGTTCATAAAATATGTTATCAGATTATTGGGTGAATCTTGATATTTCTCAGCAAATTCATGACTGCGTGTTGTAAATATACTTACGACAAGCATTAAATTCAGGTTAGAGCAGAGTCCACCCATCATTTTGAATGTGCAGCAAAGTATAGTTTAAAATAACCAACATAAGCTCTTCATTGTCGTACTTTTCATTACTACTACAACATATGCATTTTGGTTGTCATAACCATCATCAGTGTAGCCAGTAAGACATTTAAAAAATGAACATTTTAAAAAATGTGTTATTTATTTTATTGATTTATCATCTGTTTGCAACATGTGTAGCACTGGGACAAGTCCAGTTATTGTCTACTAGAAGGTTGCACGGAAGAAGACTTATGAACTTGTTTGGAGAGCTAAAGTTAGAGCTTCACTGGTTCCAACAGTACTTCACTCCCCCACCTCACCCTCCCTGAAACTATGGCAAGAGTAAAACCACCCTTGTTCCACATTCCTCCCAAGCACACCCATCATATGCTCAGCAGTTCTGTAAATTTTGAAAATCACATGGCTCAACGTCAGATCTCTTGGCCCTCGAGCACCAACAAGTTTCACATGCCTGGTCTAATTCACATTTGAACATGACCCATCTACATCAGAATGCCAGTAAACAAAGAAGAAAGAATTACATAAAATAACAGAAATATCTGCATTGATTGCACTTCTGGCCTTGCCATTAGAGCACAGATAACTTTTGAAATGTACAATTAAATAACAGATGTGTTACTGCAAAGTTTAATTTAGTGTTAATGAGAATAAAATGTATCAAAAAAAAATGCCGATCCTGGGACTAGAACCAACACAGTTGGTCTCCAAAAACTACTTTTGCCACACTGTAACACGCTCAGCTACAACCCGTTAAGGTAGACATCTACGCTGTTGCGTCATCCATCGTTTGCAGCAGAGATAGCTAGCCACATGCCTCGGAAAATGAAAGAACTTTAATTTCTGTTTTAACTTCAAATGAAGCAAATGTATTGGTGTCTGTAGTTAATATATGTGTGGTGTGATTGATTGTGATGAATAGAAGACTGAGAAACACCACAAATGCACAAATATAGGGGAAAGTAGAATGACTCAAATTATGGTGGCAGCTGTATGTGATGTCACTTCCAGAGTGGAACATACAAAATTTCAGGGCACTTTATTTCTGTTGGACAGTGTACAAATTGCATTATTATTGTGTTATATTAGTACAGTTGTGAATGATTAATATTCATTTTGAGTCATGTAAATTGGAAAGGAATTTTAAACAACTTGGCATTTGCTTACTTTAAATGTGGCATGAGATGGCTTGAAGAAGTTTGTTTGCATTTTGCTGGTTCTGGTGGTGTTTAGGTAGGCAGTGGTATTGTAATGGTAGCTGTGTTAGAGTTACAGAAGAGGACTTCCTGATTAGCACTTTCTTTAATTTTTTCAGCATTATCATGAATTTTACATTCAGTGCTCTTGGCCAAGCCAAGAACATGGTGGGCATTAGCAATGGATTTGCCTTTTAGAGGTTGATGTAGTTCGCCTGAGTTCACTTCAGTACAAAATACCTGTTACTGCTTTATGGGGGTTGCAGAAGGGGATGTAGATTTATGTTTCTCACTCATGTAATAAGAAAATATTTCAATAAAGGCAAATATACACAATACAGAACATCACTGTGATGTAAGTTGTGAGTGAACAGTGACAGATGCAGTTTGTAGTGAGTTTACTGCCTCCCATCCTTGTTCTGCACTATGATTTTCATACATTCTCGGCAGCATCCTAGTATGCAGCTTACCAAGGGTGTTAAAATGAAAATGAGAGGGCATAAATTAAGAAGTAATGTATATTGGCAAAGGAAATTAAAACAGTGGGGCATAAAACAAGGGCTACCTGTCTTGCAGTCTTCTGAGATGTGATGCTGTGTAGCCATGAAGAACTGACCACCCTATTGATGAATGAGAGATGTACTGATGTAATACCACTGTAACATGAAATCTTGATTTTTATGCATCACCAACATTCACTTCCCCAGGTTTTTGTTTAAATGCGTTTTGCATTTGTGCTTGTATTCAGAGCAGGCGTCACATATGTTTAATCTCTTTTTCCCCCCCTTCTTTTTTTTCAGCAAGTCACGAAGTCGCAGTCGTTCCAATTCAAAGACTCGGTCCAAATCAAAATCTAGATCTCGCTCTAGAACACCGCCTTCGGGTTTGAAACATTATAACAACAACAGGACCAACAGTTCCAGCAACAGTAATAGCAATGCTAATAACAACAGTAATAACAACAGTAACAATAATAATATGAACAGAAGATCTCCCTCAAGAAGACAAAACCGGTCATACCACCCACGCTCAAGGTAAATAATGATATGATCATATTCTTTGTTATGTGGATTTACCCACACCTGGAAGACAGAATTGCTTTCATTATAATAGTCTTTAATATGTGTAAGTAGAAACAAATTTTATGAGAAAAAATTGTGATTTTAACTTTGTGCCTACTTTTTTTTCCCCCACAAACTATGTAATAGGTGTTTTGTCCCCTGAGTTCTCTTTGCCAAATCTATGACCTACTTGCCAGTTGATTGAATATCTTGGATAAGAGTACATGTGTGCCCTTCGTCTGCTGTATTTTTCTATAAAATCTTGTGACTTCCTGTAACCCCGAGAGTATTGAAGGGACGTGTTTTATTCTTACATCATTACACGTACGAGTAGTAGAATAGCTGTGCATAGGCGTTTAGTTTAACCCTTGGATTATGGAGCAAAAAAAGTCCTACTTTTACGGAACTGGGTACATTTTGTACCCATATTTTTTAAATTATTTTCTCAGCTTTTTGTTAAAGGTTCAATCAATTTACTCAGTTGAAGTCAAAATATTGCTTTTATTGAGATTTTTCATTTTTTCATGCAGTTATATAGAGTGAAGTACATAAAATGTTAGACTATAAGGAAATATAGTTTAGAACATAAATGTGAATGAAATTTGTCTCTAGTATGATTGTTCCTTGCAATTGTCGTATGTTATTTGAATTGTCTTGATAGAGTTGTCCTTGCACACCCATTCTGAGCATAGCAACATTTCCATTCTGTTTTTTCTGTCCTTAGCTGTTGGGCAAATCAACTTCCACGCCATCTTCCTCCACCTTTCTTCACAATTATAGGGGAAGCTGGTTGTTTGCAAGCAACACCCATTGCTCTAATGGCCCTGCGAGTATGTCTGTCAATGTTTCCACTATCAGCCCTTCTTATATGTGGTGTTACCATTTTTCTCCCAGAGACAGCAGATAAAGGAGTCTGATTATTCTTCTTTTGTTGCCAGTTAGGATATTTCAGCATCCAAAATACAAATGCATTTACAAGAATAGCCACAAAGTCCAACACCTTGTTGATCTCGTACAAGTGTATTCCCTCACAAGCTTGTCCAGGATGTCATCTCCACTGCAAAATAATGCTGGACTTTCAGGCTTATTCTTCCTTAGTGTGCCAACCACTGTCATATTCTTAGACAAAAGGAATTTTGCTAGTTCACAACTTGTAAAGAAATTATCAGTAGTAACACCTCTTCCGGTTCCATACATGTGACAGGCTATATCTGTTACAACTCAAAGGCCCTGCTTCTTCTCCCATACCCCACCACTCTTGCCAGTGTATACTTGCATGTTGCAGGCATAAAATTCTTTGCATCAGCAGCAACCCATAATTTGATCCCATACTTTCCTGATTTTGACTGTATAAACACACGGAATGGACATTTACCTCTTAACACCACTAATTGTTCATCAGTAGGTATGTGTTCATTTGGTGCATATGCCATTTGAAATGTGCTGATTATACTTTAAAATACATTTCTGATTGGAGCTAATTTGTCTCTCGATCTCCATTTATTTCTTGTAGTTTTGTCATTGAAATGATTGACATGAAGAATTTTAAAGAACCGTTCTCTTGCCATTATTGCACCAAAAATCGGCCTGGCATAGGCAGTGTTTGTTGTCCACAGCTTTGCTACTGTTTCCTTTCTTGTCCTCAGAAAGCCAGAAACAATGCACAACCCAAGAAAGCAAAGAGCTCTACTGAACTGATATCTTTCCACATTTTTGGAATTCAGGAACTGCCCTCAGCATTAGTATGATAACATTTTTTATTCAGTATGTTACTGGTAATGAAGAGTTTCAAGGACTGAGCTAAACTTGAAATATTTTCACTATTAGCAGTCAGTCCTGGTTTACGTATAACTACATTGTGTTTCCTGTGGCAACTCACAAGAGGGGTAGTTATTCCAAATTTGTTCATTTTTTGCTTCATAACCCCCAACTGTTTCACTGTCAGCATCACTATCATCTAATGCAGTCACATTATCTCCATCAGAATCAGTTTTGGGTGTAGACACGTCACATTCTCCTTTATCAGAATGTTCACAAGGCACATATTCATTGTCACTTCTGTCAGTTTTGCTGTCACATATGTCACTGGTATGTGACTGGGCTTCAATTTCCTGAGTAGCATTTTCTCTATCATATCCTGTCTTGCTTTATAAGGATCCATACTGTTCACAGACAAGCAAGCTCAACCTTCTAATGATTCAGGCTATACTGAACTGAGGAGTGGCAGTGGAATCATGAGTTACAACTCCAGCAATGAGAGCTGCTATCATGTGACTGCAAAATCTGAGCTCTTTAGTCAATCAGCTGTGTTGTAGGGGAGCTAGTGGTGACACTCTTGCATTTCTTGTATGTTAGATGATTTGTGTAATAAGTTTTGGCAGAACACGTATTTGAGACATTTTTTGCTCACATGGGTACAAAATGGTCCAGTTTGATTTAAAAATCATACCATATGTAAAAAAACAATATATGTGCCATATTATGATTATTTTGTGTCAGTGAGACTTCAATGAATGAGTAAAAAAATTGGTAAGATTTTTACTCTCTACCAGCGACAATTGTTAAAGAAAATTCCATGCTTGGGTACATTGTGTACCCAGGCAGTAAACGAAGGGTTAAGAGCTAAAACGTTCTTCCGGTGCAAGCTGTAGTAGGTGCTAAGACTTTGACATGTAATAGAAAGGTGCTTGATATTAATTTTGACTGGTACACTTATTACCCTGACTTGAGGTGTTTTATGGTTTTCCTCAGTCCCACCAGGTAAATGCTGGGTTAGTCATTTAAAATGGGCTGTGGCTTATTTCTTGCATGTCCTTTCCAGTTCATCATTTATTAATCGTTATGCAATTTGATGCTGTATAGTCTGAGCTGTTGACAGTTGTTAAATATACCATGTATGAGTAAATATATAAATAAATAAGTAAAAAAAATACAATATTTTTCTGTTAGATTGAAGAGTCCCTTAACCCTGTGACAACTAATGTGAGGTGTACTTGTCACACCATGTGACACTCAAAACACTGAATGTCAGGTTAAGGTGACGGCATATAATGGTATTCCTCGTGCAGATACAATTTAAAAGCTGGTTTTCTGCTTCTCCCACTGGGTATTTAGTTCTGATGCCAAAAGGTTAATAAATGCCAGAGTGCAGATATCTAACAATATCCTGTTAGTAATGGTGCTGTGAGTGACATTTGAAACTGAACAGCACATTTAACCTTGCAGCTTACCAGCTTCTTAACTTGTGGTATGTTTCTAGAACATGTCTGTGATTCCACTGTATGCTGTTTGAATATATATTAAGACATCATGGATTGGGATTGCTTGTGATGTTTTGGAGACCTCAGTAGCTATAAATGCAGCACAGTGGCTGCTTCTGTCTGCTGTATTTTTATATCTACTTCTGACTTGCAAGATATAGGTAATAGAATTTTTATTAGAGCTATACGCAAATGTTCTAGTAAAAAGGCGTACCTTGTACTTCGTGTCCGAGATAAATGCTTTAGATTTACATTATTTCTGTCTGTGATGTTGTCGTGGACAATCTCTGAAAAAATATAAATAGTTAGCTTTGCAGTAGAACGGTATGGTGACACTACTAATACCAAAGCCTGCTGCTGGAGACTGTTTACCTCCCATTATAAGAGACCATCATCTCTGTTATTTGCCATGTCTCCTCAGTCATCATATGGTAGCTCTCCTTGCAGTTTCTCCACCAGGATTCTGTATGCATTTGTGATCTCCCATTCTGAGCAACATGTCCAGCCAATCATAGCCACCTAGATTTCACTGTCTTCACAGTAGATTGGGAAGTTGCTCATTAGGTGATATCCAAAATGGCATGGTTGTGCTGTCCCATAGGGCACTATTATGAAACATTTATTTGCATTCTGCTGTCATGTGAAGAGTTTCGGTGCCACAAAAATATGATAATATGAAAGCAAGTAGGAAAGTTGTATTGACATATTAGGGGAAACACAGTTTCTTTGAGGGACATTCCACAGTTTTTATGCATATCTGCCAACATATTATATTAATCTTTATTATAAGAGGTTATAAATATGTCTTGTATCTCAGAAGTCTGTGGAAATCAACATTGGTGAAAATAGAACAAGCAAATTTTGAATGTTATTACCAGTGTTGTAATGAAACTCTTCTTTTCTGAATAGCAAGATCTTAGTGGAATAATGATGCCATGGAGGTGTGGATTTTAAGAAATGGTTGATGAGTTAAGCAGGGGTGTATCCAAGGTGTCTTCGGGTATTTCCATCTCCTTTTACGTTATGTGGACGTAGGAATGGATGCTTGGAGAGAATTATAAATATTTTCTGATTTTTCAGCTTTCATATACCTCTCTATACAGGAACAGTTTACTTAGAAATAAATATCAGTCTTTAAACCCTGTAGAATCATTTGAGATAAACATGATGAATAAGAGTTCTGATCTTGGGCATATAAAAGACATGAAATCAAGATATAATGGAGTAGCCCATTGATCATTAAGAAACGACATGTCACAGGGCAGTCAGTTCTGTTTCAACCCCTAAACGCTTAAGTTACTAGGCTAACAGACATTGAATTAACAGTATGAAGCCTAAATCATGACTCCACTGAGGCTTTATGTTAATGTTGAGAGGGATGTAACTAATTTCTTACCCAATCATCATCTTGTAGGTCGCGGTCGAGGTCAAGATCAGGCTCAAGGTCACGGTCAAGAAGTCCACACAATCGCCAGCCATCTCAGCAACGTAGTCCAGAAAGGAGTCCGACGCCACCATCATTCCTGTTAGTAAATTATAGCCTTTAACATCAGCTACAGGATCCTGATGTATAGCGATACAATGTTTAACTTTTTGAGTGACTGGTGATGCCACTGTTGCAGTTACTCATACTATAGTATGAAGTTTTCAAATTCAGTATTATGAATGTGGATAGCTTTAATTGGGATATTACCAGCAGAGCTTTTCATGAAGAGGGAGGCATTCCATTTCTTTAGATTACCAAGTAGAAGGTACGTTTAGTTGTGGATATTACTTGCATAAGCATGATATAAGAGACACTGAAATTATTGGTACACTTCTAAGCATTAAAGCATATTCTTGTCAGCAAGTTAGTGAAGTGTTTACAGATTCTGTTAGGTGCTGAGTTTTCTGCACTTCCTGATACTCCAGAAGATTGAAGAAAGCATGCATGCATTGGTAAACAGTCAAGTGAACTGATTTTGGAGACTTCTATTTAAATGTTTATTCAGAATATTGTATTTCATTTTACAGAGGTTCAACGTATAATAAAACAGAATCCCAGAGACAGTTGGATGAGAGTAACAAAGGTCACCAAATGCTTCGAAAAATGGGTTGGGGCGGAGCAGGTTTAGGTGCAAAGGAACAAGGCATTGAGCAGCCTATCTCAGGTGGAGAGGTTGGTATAGTGACATATTGCTTGAATAGCTGATTCATCAATGCATAATGCCATTCTTTGACCATACACTGATCTACTACAGAGTTTTAATGTTGGTTTGAAGATGCTTGTCTTCCAAACAGAGCCCTCTTTTTGCCCCCGTCACTTTACATGTGATGTCTCATTTTGCATTTGCAAGGGTTTTGTTTGGCCCAGAGAGAGAGAGAGAGAGAGAGAGAGCATGTGTGTGTGTGTGTGTGTCGAAAGCGGCGAAATGATGAAAATTACAGTACCACGTCAATTTTGTATTTTGTGGGGGCCATCTAAAGGGGTGTAAAATCCAGAGGACATTGTTCTTGTGGGCATTTGGCCAGAACTAAACAAAAAGGTGAAAAATCTTGGAAAACACTAAACGTGGCCTCATAAAATCAGGGTTTTACCATAGCTGAAACTGTTGTTTATATAAGAATAGCAGCCTTTGCACATTGTTACTGTAGATTGAATTGAAAATGTTGGTATCATGTGCTGTTATGATACTTGGACAGTTTTATTACAGATAGTTTGTACGTTACTGTATGTGTTGATGAAGAACCTTTCTTCCCTTGTGTATAACAATCATCATCAAAGGCCATAAACTCTGGAGGTTGATGTGATGGGGAAAAGATTGTTAAGGGGATATTCCAAACCATTAGGAGCTTCACATTCTGGACTTCTCTCTCTCTGAGGGATATTACGTAAACATTTTGCCATGACACTAGCAGTGAGACTAATGATTTTGAAAAGAATTAAATCCATGCCCAAAATGTTATTTTCATTTCACTGAGTCACTGCTGTTGGTTTATCTAGTAATACTGCACCTTTAACATAAAATGGATCCAGTTTATTCTTGTCAAAATCAAGAGGATTTTTGGTAATATCATGCAGTTTATATACTAATCAGTCATGCACATTAGCCAATGAACACTGCAGTTCATATACTAACCAGATATCAGATTATTTATGCCGTTGGTTATGAAAGCAACTAGTAGTATGGAATGATGTAAGTGGATTGTTAATTATCTGTTATGGTTGAAAATGAGATCCTGTTGAAAAACTTTAATAAGTGTTCTCCCAAGCAAAATTTTGTGACTTTTATCACAGAAATCAGGAGTTGAAATATGTAACACACAGGCTACCAGGTTGGTTTGTATATTTGTAGATTTGTCATAGGGTGGTTGGCCCCACCAATTGCCTGCGTTTGATTTTGCTACAGTATTGGCTGTCCTGTTTTGGTGTACTTCCTGTCTTAGTTGAATGCCAGGATTGTACCCTGAAGATAGACCATGACTACATCCTTCAAAATCTTTGCCTACTCATCGTTTAGTATCCAAGTTCATTCAGTGCTTCAGTTCTGCAGGTCATTGAGCACTGTTAACCTTTGGCTTATGGCCATTTAAATGTTAGGCTTTTTCTGTGGCCCAACCACTGTTCAGTTTTAATGTCCAATGCAGCACATTGTTTTTCCTTTCAGAAGAAAAGTATGTACGTACATTTTGTGGTACAAATTGTCCACGTCCCATTTGTCTCTTCAAGGAATCTAAAAGTCACAGTGCCCAGAGGCATTCAGCTTTATGGGTTCAAATTTATGTATCAGTTGGAATAACTATATGAAACTGAGCTTATTTATCTCTTTTTGTGCAGTGAGTTTGTTGTAATTTTCTCCAAGGTTGTTTCTGGGTACAGGTCCGGGACAAAGTGGATATGTACAAAGGTGTGGGTATCAACTTGAATGATCCGTACGAGAATTTCCGCAAGAGCAAGGGTCAGGCATTTATCAACCGGATGAAGGCAAGGGCTGAGGAACGGTTATAGCAGTCAGCACCTTCGCCATTTGAACCCACTTAGGTCAGGTATGTAAGATAGATGCTGTCTTATAGCATGTCTACCTCACAACCTTCTTGTACATGTGGGCCAACAGTGCACTGTCGGAATCTGATTGCCATTGAAAAAATGTTCTCTTTTATGTACCAAACACTGCATTTTTAAACTGTGTCTTTTACCTCTAGGTACACTCAGTCAAACAAAAATCCATTGGCGTCATATTTCATAGGTCCTGCTCAGGCAGTGATGTGCGGTGCAGTTGCCATCATAATTCGAGTCATTTTTCTTTCCCCATATTTGCGCATTAGTGACTTTTCTCCATCTACCATTCATTACAATCAATCACACTGCACATATATGTTAACAGAAGACAACAATACATTTGCTTAACTTGAAATTAAAACATTAATTCAAATTCATTAGCTTTCCCAGGCGCAAGGCTAGCTAGCCAGCTTTTCTACTAAGGATGGATGAGTTGACCATACCCTTCGTTCTTATTGTCAGCAGGCGTAGACCAGGCAGTTCAACGTGTGCTACCAGTAGCCTTTGGAAGCAAACTATGTTGGTTCGAGTCCCACTATCGGCATATTTCTTTATGTAGCCCAGGCAGTTCAATGCATGCTAGCAGTAGCCTTCGGAAACAAACTCTGTTGGTTCGAGTTCCTCTATCGGCATATTTCTTTATGTAGCCCAGGCAGTTGAACGCGTGTTAGCACCAGCTTTGGAAACAAACTATGTTGGTTTGAGCCCCACTATTGGCATATTTCTTTATGTAGCCCAGGCAGTTGAATGCGTGTTAGCACCAGTCTTCGGAAACAAACTATGTTGGTTCGAGTCCCACTATCGGCATATTTCTTTATGTAGCCCAGGCAGTTGAACGCGTGCTA
>Ga0136643_10003677_pt1 | contig 20804 bp, 11 predicted proteins | sample TergutLab28metaG_FD_96883 | JGI IMG/M metagenome (GOLD analysis project Ga0136643, IMG submission 96883) | Labiotermes labralis P1 segment gut microbial communities from Petit-Saut dam, French Guiana - Lab288 P1 (version 3) (version 3) | ecosystem: Host-associated > Arthropoda: Insects >...
CAATTTGAGTTATAAAATAAGAGAAGTTTCCTGATGGGGATCTATATATGCATAGCACTATTAGATATGTTAGCATAAATTTAATTTTTAGAGCACAGATTTCCAAATCCTTTTCTTTATTAAATTGGTTGAGATCTATAATTTCATACATAATGTTACTGAGTATAAAAATGGATGCTCCACCTTGTTTAAAGTGCCTTCTGCAGTAATAGGCTCCTAAGGTGTATTGACCAAGGTTAATAATGTTAATTTCCTCTGATCACAGATGATGTTCAGTTATACAGAGAATATGAGGATTTATGTCAGATAGGGAGAGTAAAAGTTCATCTGTTTTATTAGCTAACCCTCTAACATTCTGATGGAATATTTTGATCTGGCATGTGGGAAGTCTACAAGGTACAGGAGGCTGTGTTTAACAAGTGTATTGTGATTGTGGAATTGTTGTATTTTAATTTTAACCTTTATCCACAATTCATCCATATATGACAGGCATACCACTCCCCTCCAGTGATGGAATTTTATATATTTCATCAGCAGATATAGTTACTGAATTTTTGAGACATTTTCTATAATCTCCGGCTTTTTCTCCACAAAATGCCAAGTATTTCATAATGTTATCTTTTTTGGTTCATGTTATAATCACATTTTACATAAAGAGTGCGCTAAAATTTACCTCCCCAAATTTGTCACCAAAAGATTAATAATGTAAAGCTCTCTGTGTGCAGAATTTATTTATATTTTGTGCTCACTTTGCATGGTGTATGTGTATGCATTGTGAATTCTGTTGAGCAGTCAGTTACTGAACATATCATCAGCATGGCTACTATCTCAAAATTCCATATGAATTGTAAGCAAATCTCAATTGAAAGAGTGGTGGATTTTATAAACAATATGGATGCTACTTCAGGGATAGCAACATTTGTCGGTAGTTGATCACAGATGTTTTGGGACAGCCTATTGGTCCCATCTTCAAATGTCAAGCAGTGACTCTTTTGGGCTTCTTGACCCTTGAGGACGGAACTGATAGGCTGTCATGAAACACTGGTAATCAACTACAAACTAATGCCATTACATACTGGAAGAGCAAAGGCCTCAAGTGTATGACAGCAGAAGCCTGAAATCTAGTAGACTTTACATATTTCCCAAAAGAAAATTTCTGGAAGATATGGTCATATAAAATCAAGAAAGAATGCCCTAATAGACCCTAAGTGAACAGCGGTACTAAAAAAAAAAAAAGCGTCACATGTGGAAAGGTACAGTCCTTATTTATGGAATGGTTCTGACAAATCACACTCTTCATCCAACAGCGGCGCTTGTAAAAAATGTAATCTGGTGTCAAGAATGTATCAAAATAACTGAAGAAGTTAAGACTTAGTGTGGTTTGTTGGTGAAAGAATAAAAATGTAATGTGGGATAAACATATATATTAGTATTCTGATAAAGTAAATGTAAATTTCAATGTGCATCTATGAAATAACAATCTCCAGGCTTATCCATGAAGACACTCTACCTGCTAAATAAGCTTAATTTCTTGAATTTCTCCTTAAAGGACTGATGAGGGTTTCATTGTAGAATACTAAATTTTATGAAAAACTTTTGTGATGCTTATGTACCCTTAAACACTTCTCTCTATGTAGAGTGAATGGTAGGAATTATTAATTTGTAAATTTATAATTTTGTGATCGATTTCTTTTCATAATTTTTTTTGTATCTGTTCCCACTGACTGCTAGTTTGAGGTATAACAATAGAAAATTGTGTTAGCACCTTGTACACGTGCATGCATGAAAACTATGACACTTTTTTCATTAACAGGCAGAGCAAGCAAAATCACTGTAACATTGTAACAAGATGAGCAGTGTCAATGTAACATATTACTGAGACGCATTCACATAACTGGTGTTGATGTGGAAAAGAAATAATTATTACATATCACATAAACAGCACAAATTTGAGAAAGACAAGTTGTTGAACAAAAAATGTGTGTTTCGATTTCCTCCACAGCCCTTGTCTGAAACACTTTTCATTCTAAGAATAATTCAGTGAGATTTTATCATAAAGGTATATAGGTTTTAATGTATAGTACCTCTTACTGTAGTCATATTTTAATAAAACTTGAATTTTCTGGAGATATTTTTTAAAAATATTGAAAGATTAAATTTCATGAAAATCCGTTCAGTGGGAGCCGAGATGTTCCGTCTCGGTGGATGGACAGACAGACAGGACAGGACAAAACTCATAGTCGTTTTTTCAATTTTGCAAACACATCTAAAAATGAGCCGAGACAACTCACAAAGATCACTTAAATTAAATTTTGTAGTATTAGGATACAACGAATTTCATGGCAGAGAAACTGAAATGAATATGTCCTGAACTTAAATACATATTAATGAGGCCAGAGGTGTAGTTCTTAGGCCACAGACTGTCTTTCATGAAAAATTTTTCATAGCTTCCTCCAACCTCACTAGGCTATTACCAGGGAAGTATCTTAAAATAGACCACAAACCTTTCCTTTTACATTTCCTTTTATCCACTGCTCACAAGTTATGTGTCATTCACCACTAAGAAATATGAACACCAGAAAGTGTCATTGAATAAACTAAGAAACAGAAGGCAGGAAAGGAAGTGTGTAGAGCTTGTTTGTGCTCTAATTCCATTACCAACATAATGTCAGCTGCATAGCTTTATCTTACAGGGTGCTGTAAATGTTAAGTTTGAAAACATGTGGAAGAATTTTCCACAGGCAGTTTTAAGAATTTTCGTGGATGACTTGAGGAAAACCATGACATACCTCAGTCGTGATGATTCAGTCTTTAGACCACAGTTTGATCTGGGACCTCAGACAGTACAACCACTGCATAATGACATTTAGCATTTGTGTTACAGGTGTGGTATTTTGCAACTGTCCAGATGTTCTTCTCGACACATCTGGGTTTCGGAAACATTGTAACATGTGCTGGGAGGATTTATTCAAAGAACAATGCTTTGTGGTAAGTAAAGTAGAGTTTTCTCATAGCCCTTTCCCATCCAATACTTTTTCCAAGATTAAGAACAGACAGAAGAAAATGAAAAATGAGGTAGGAGGATGACACTATTCTTATGCTCTTTTGATGATCACTGATGCATAAATGTGCCCTTCCTGCTATTCCCCTTGAGACCACCACAATAAATTCTCGTCCTTGTTTGCCTGAGTTTTCTCTGAAGTTTTAAATTATTGTCAGCAATGCAAAAACTTTGCTTTAGGGACTCTTATTATGTAGATGCCGTGGATTCATGGTAGTTCCAACACTACTCATTTATATGGCATATTAAATCACAAATATTATCTAAATTGAATTGTGAGCCCACCAAAATTAGACATAGTAAGTTTGCTCATGCTTTCATTTAAATAAGTGATACTTGTAGACATTTATGTGATATTGTTAAAAATACAGGCCCTGGTTGACTGTCCATGTTCCATGAGACAACGCCCCTTAGATTTTAAGTTTCCTTGAATGCCTTAACGCTGTTCTGGATCTGAATTCACTTACTAGTTGTCAAAACTAATGTAAAAATGTTTCAGAGGGGCTTATAATATTACAATGATCTGTTACAAGCTTTGTAAAACTAACTGGTCCTAAACAGTAACATGTTTCACAAACACAGTGACAAATGACACACTCAAGTATGTCACGTGTTATGTTGCATGAAAGGCACATATGTTAACAAGATTTTCGAGTGTCACCTTTAGGAAATGAGAGTGTTATTTTGTCACCCTATATTTTGAAAAAACTGAATGAGAACTTGAGGAACTTGTTTAAGGCATTGATGGAAGATATTTTGAAGGAACAAAATAATACATTGTTGTGAAAATTTTGTGCTCCTTGGGCAATAAATCCACTGATGTGGGAAACGCTGAAGATGGCAGTGTGTGCATGTCACTCATATGAGGCGATTATGGTACAAAATTATTCTAACTTTGATTTTAGAAGTCTTAACCATGATTGTTTTAAACAGGTTTCACAGAATATCAATATATTTGTAGTTGTCTGTTTTTGAAAAGGGACAATTTCTTTTGGAAAGATAAGGCAGACTTTGTGAAACAGGTTTTGATGATGGATGTAGATGGTGTTGCCTCTGGACTTTCCAGTGACAAGGTTTGATATTAGTAGTGCTGAATCTCTTGAGTTCTTTTTTCAATTACATGAATGATTTTTCCATTTTTTTTGCTAATATGTATTACAATTTTCTGGTTTCAGGACTGCAGTGTCCTATGTGGTCACTAACCTTGTGATTGGAATCCTATCAGTGTGTATTATATATCAGTGGGCTGGAAAGATAGCTAAGGCTCCTAATCCTACTGATATACCTGAGGGATTCATCTATGCTTTAACTTATGATGTAGCAGTCAACCTCATAAATGATGATCAGTTGTGGTCAGCACTTATTTTCGTGGTTATTATCATCTGCACGGGATTCATTGCTACGGTTTGTGTTTGTTGATAAATCAATTCACTTAAAATCACTTTCTCAATGTTGTAGATTAGACAGCAGTTGCCATTTTAGATGCACATAAACTTCATCTTTTACTGTAAGGAAACGAATTGGTCAATGGTGCTTGAGAACAGAAAGATGAGGATGAGGAAGATAGAGACTGTTATGTGTTTAGAAGCGTATCACCTAATACTGTAAGGATGGTTAAATGGAAGAGGTTGTAATGGTAGGACATAGAAGTTGCTTAGTGTGATTGTAAAGGCATAGTATATAAAGTTCTGGGCTGAAAGTCTTAAGGCAAAAGCATAAATATTAATTGTAGGTGGAAAAGTGATTTTAAAATGTAGCTTAGAGAAACAGTGTGTTTAAGTTTTGGACTGGTTTGAACTGGCTGAGACAATTTTGATAATATTAGATGTCCCCTAAAAGCATAAATCTTCTTAACCAGCTTAAAAGCTCTAAACTTCACAAGCTATACTATGCTATGCAGATAGTCAAATTTTAAATCTGTGAAATTTGCACCATGGCATTTCCTGACAATTGAGCAAACTGTAACACATCACTATAAAGTAAAATTGTCATTGCCTTAAAAACACATACACAACACTACAGAAACATGATGTTCTGAAAGCAGTAGCTTTCAGAATGCCCTGTGTGTATAATATGGTATATGTGTTTTAAGACAATGAAAAAAGCCCTTTTACATACAATGAAAATTGGCCTCCCAAAATGAACATTTTTCGAACAATTAAAGACTAAGATGTATCATTACCTTAGAACAGTAATTTATTATTTGTACATTACATAGTTTCAGCTATTTCATATACACACAACTTTAATGTGGTTTATTCAGGTGGCAGTACTGTACACAGTAATGGTGGCTCTCAATCTGAAAACCAACAAAAAATGGAGTTGGTGGATCTTGGCAGGGTGTGTATGTGCCATTGGTTTCCTCACTGGAATCATCTGCATTATTCCGGTATGTGGAAATGACAATGTTGCAGTTACTTTTATTTTCCATAAGGTGCATGTTTTATTTTGAAAAAAATGTAACAGATCTAAGATAAATGTATTGGTGGACATATACAAAAAATCTGTGAGGAGACATTCATTTTGGATTAGTTTTGCATGTAAAATATCTGAAGCTGAAATTAAACTTCAGTAGTACCCTCAAAATCTTCTCACTCTTAAAAAATATGTTGCCTGACATGAAATATTGCTTTCTTTAAAACATATGTCTTCTATGTGTAAAATTTGTTTCAATGTGATGGACATGTAATGACAAGGAAGGAGAAATTAATTTAGGTATTAATAATTACATATCAAGCCATGAAGATTTAGAAAGAAAATATTGTGCAAAACACATGTACTGTTTTGGAGTAGACCTTTCTGAAAGGTGCCAAAAAAAAAGTTCACTTGCATAATGCCAAGAATTTCCTGAAGTTCTTATGCCATTAATTTTGTTATGCTGCTTGTCTTTTAGTAGTGTCACATTATTGTTGAACCCACATACAGCAACTTCATGAAATGTCATTCAGTTGAAGTTTTGCTGTCATTTTGTATTCCTGATGCCAATCACACTTCCAGTATCCCGACAGCATATAACCTCTGAGTTTTACAAATTTAATAATTGGAACCTTTTGTAGGAACATAATGATGCCTATCATACTTCATCTGCTATATTCAATTCAGTAAAGCTACAAGGCAAGGCACTGTAAATTTATAAGCATGCAATCTACTGCTCTATCCTGTGTAAACATTAAAAATATATTTCATTTTACAAACAAAATATCGTTCATACTGTTATTCGTTTGTAATTGTACATGTATAACAAACGTTTCATATGAAAGTTTAAGTATGTTAATTTTCTGTATCCACAAAAAATAGCTTAGAAGTTGCTAGTATAAAATTCACTGATATTTTCAATGGGTAAATCTGGTAATTCCCACCTAGATAAACCTTCATTTGATCCATTCTTATACATTATACCCTGTGATGGATACTATGAAATCACAATTTCAAGTACATACACCATGAGGTTAAATATTTCTTGAAAGACAGTCAATATAATGAGTGGTATTACTACCTATAGATAACATCTTAACAGCAAAGATTGAGGCTGCATTACTGACAGAAGCATTGGTAGCTCCGAACTGCCTCATAATGATGGATTGTTTTCAGCAATCACTGCCACCTGACATGTATTCACACAAACTACAAGAACGATTTGCTGCATCAGAACAGAATAGTGACAGAATTTGAGCTCTGGAGCTATTTTGAATTTACAGATTTGTATCACATGGGAAGCTAAATATATGTATCAGATGGTCAACATTCTGTTTTACATTCTACAGAACATTATCTCAGAAGTTTCACTGATTTATGGTACCCATAACTACACTTAATATCAGAGCTAGTGTTACTCCTGCCTTGGAAGTTCTGGTAACTGTTACTTTTTAATTGCCAAAAGTAAGAACTCAAAAAGTATAAAGGTGGTAGGATGTTCATGCCCAGTTCAGTCAGAATATTTATATCATTTGAGAACTTATTTATGGATGCAGAGACACAAAAGTATTAATGAATTAAAGAATTCAGGATAAGGAACTAAATGCCACTGTTATTTTATTCTTGAAAGACCTTTCAGCAAGTGTTATGAAATGGGTTTGCATTTAAGTCTCTGTAGCACTTGCTGTGCACAGAAATACCACCTGAACAAAGGCAGAACCAACTTTCAGAATAATATATGCACATGCACTTCAGGTAATGGACTAATCCAAAATAATCTCTTCATACCAATTGAACTCAGTATGACAGTTAAATTTAAAATGTTCTAATTTTACTGGGAATCTCAACATATCATTTTGTGTACAGCATAACATGGAGGCTGCCCATATCTTGGATCATTATGTAATTGGAAGAATGGTCATAGTATCTACTGCCTTGGAACTAGTGGCATTTGCATGGATATATGGTAAGTTATCAGTATGGATGCCAACAGGTATCAGATATGTAGTCACAGTTGTCTGGAGTTCAGTCTTAATGGCTTTCTTAATATTGGAACAAATATTGCTCCTATTACACTAATTTGAAAAATCTCTCAGAAACTTGCCTGTAGGTGATCACTGGAGTTTATTTGCGCCAGTCAGAGAGAAGACACCACAAGCAATAGACATTCCAGTGTGTTACCCAACACCGAATACCTATCCTAGAACTAAATGGTCAGCTGATAAACCAAATCATGCACACAGACTGCTGCACTCAGTTGTCCAACAGGAATCTGTGAGCTCATTAAGTTCTTCCTTCAGAGGCCCAAAATGTGAAAATCATACAAGTAATAACAGTCACAGGAGACAGACTGTACTTTAAGATATATGGGCCATGTATGTTTTTCTCTTAAGAGGGCTGTAGATTTACTGGTATAAGCGTAAGACTGGCTAAATATGAATTTTCAAGTTATTATAGCAGGTGTGTACATATGATAGCCTTCAGAGTGTTTGATACTGTATAGGTTTCTAGACAGGCACTGATGTTTCAAGGAAACTTCTGCCTCCATCTTGGGGTTTTAAGTAACTGCATCAAGGTTTATGTTGATGCAGTCACTTCAATCCCAAAGATGAGGCAGCAAGTCCCTATGAAACACAGCTCCTAACTTACAAACTTCATGGTGTCAAAACCCATAAGAATCTATTCTGGTTTCTGGTTCAATTTTTGTAAGCAAACATGCAGCAACAGCCTTTGTACTGAAACTCATACTGTAACAAATATAAATATGAATGACATGGCACTTTCATGCCTGTGTTTGCTTGGTCACAAGTTTAAATCATATGCAAACAGAGATGATAAGAAACATTTTTAGTGTGCTCACAGTGGAAACTTGAACAGAAGCACTTCTTGTGCCATGTCTGTGCATCTGCCCACATGTGATGACTCAAAAAGCACAATACAGATGAAGATTCAAGTCTTCTGAGAAATGACACAGTGCCATGGGGTAGGAAGCCCCAGTATTTCATGGGATTTTAGTGCCTTCATCTTCAGGATCAAGCAGTCCAAGTACTGGAACTTAATGCTTGACCATGAAGATCAAGTAGACATTATAACTCTGAAACGCTGGAAACTACTTGTCTAATCATACTGTGTAACATTCTGGAAGACTTTAATCCTCAGCAATACTCCTGTGAGACACTCAAATCTAAAATGCTAAGGATGTTCATGAAGTTTGATGTTGGGAAGTATTACTCAAATTTGTAGACGTACCAGTTTTAGTTAAAATCAGATAAGTATAATGGAAGCCTTACATGAAAATGTACTTGCATTTCTGTGTGCATATAGAGTGTAAGTCATTACTATTTGTTAGAGCTAAAAGTTTGAAACCAAATTTGTAGACAGCAGTAAAACACAGGATGTGCATGTTTCAAAATTATTATGCTGTGTGTGCATTTCATCACAATTTATCATCGAATTCATTATTTCTGTATAGATGTTCAGCATCATGTTGATGAATGTTAACTGAAACAAAGATTTGAGTCTTACGTTATTTTACACTGTGCCTTCATCTTCAAGGTTAAGCAGCTGTACCTTGAAGGTTAAGGCACTACAATCCTTAAAAACTTCAGAAACTATTTACCCACCAATACTGTGTAACATCTCAGAAGGCTTAAATCTTTAGTTACACCACTGTTAAAAAAAAAAATTTCACATTAACTGAAGTGGTTTAAAAAATGGAATACCAAGAAAATTATTAAGGCTAGAAATAGAAAGTAGCCAAACATAGTATTAGTGTCAGATGTTTAATTTGTACTTTGTATTTTCTGTATAAAGACTTTGTGTTTTTGTTCATAGTAGTTAATATAGTGAAAGCAGTGAGTGAAAAGTAATTTTGTTTGAGGGGTGCTGTCATAGGAAAGTAAAGTTTGAAAATAATTTATGGAAAGATACACAAGAATCATAAAATGTGGGCAAGTTCTTTAATTATAAAACATAATCCAGTGTCTACCAGAAAGAAGACTGCAGTTGTGTTTACGTTCACCAATGCTGTGACACAGAGTTCCTTGAATCAAACCCTCCTCGCTTATCTGGACACCTGTAAGGCTTTCCCCTCCAGTTGTCTGTCCATTTATTGACATGAATATTGATAGTGTTAACCTCTGCTGATGACTAAGTGTTTGTACTGGTGGCACAGGCTCTTGGGAACTGGAGGGGAACACAGCAGTAGACAGGTCTAAAGCACCATCATCATCAGCAATAGGTGAACAATCAAACATCTCTAAAATGTAGGGCAGTGTATGCAGTTAAATTAATATAGGTCCCTCGAAATCTGTCTGTAAGACACGAACTGGTAACTTTTCACTCCTGCTTAACCCCCCCCCCCCCCCCCCCCCCCCTCCCCTCTTTTTTTTTTTTTTTCTCCTTTCCCCACCCCTTAATTTTTCCCTCCTCCTTTCCCCCCCCCCCCCCCACACATACACTTCTTCCTTTATTTTTTTCCTCCCCTCATCTAGCATCTTTTTCATGTTTCTCTCCCCTGCCTCATTTTTTTTCTCTCTTTCAATCTTCAAGGATCTGAAAGTGCTACAGCAATATACATGCATACTATATATTGTTTCAGGAAGCAATACGCTGTATAATGACTTTGAATTCATGCTTGGCCGTAAATTGAACCCATTCTGGAAAGTGATTTGGATAATTACACCAGTTCTTCTGATAGTAAGTAAACTTTTAATCCTTTTTGTGGCCACAAGACATTCTACCATTTTCTACTAGATTCAGGCTAGATTTTACATTCTATGGTTTTATATTTTTATATAGATTGTGCTAAATTCAATTAAAGATTGGCACCAGATGGACTGTTCCTTGTAGCAATGCTACAGATATGCAAACAAAAAATGTTTAAACTTCCTGTGTAATTTTAGAATAAAACAATATTAGGACTTTGACTACATTGTTTTGCCAAATCATGACAGTGGTAATTCCTAAATAAACCTGGCTTGAAATGACCCATTACCTTAAAAATTCCACATAATGAAATGTTACCTAAAAATAAACTGATGCTGGGTTTTCCTTCAATAGTTATTCAGTTGATCAAGAGCTTTCCTGTTGTTAAAAAGACCACTGTCCAAGTCAGTAGGATCAGTCCATACTCGACACTCTTTTTTAAGATCCATTTTAATATTATACTCCCATTTACATATACATCTCCAAGAATTAAATTTAACATAATTTCCATATTTACAGGTGGTTGAGGTATGGTCTATGGTGTCACTTCCTCTTACTGGGTTTCCAGGCAAAGCCAGTGACCCTGTGTGGGTTTATGCCATAGGCTGGGCCCTGTACTTATTGACATGGGTTATTTTCATATCAGCAGCACTTCAACAGATTGTGTCCCAGGTGGACTACAATCTGTCACAGGTATGTCATGTTCTCATAAAATGCTCTCAGGTGAACAGCAGGGTCAACTCAGAGCAGGGATCCATTAGACAGGTACCTCCTTTTCTCCATCGGAGAATAATGTGTTGGGGAATGACCATAGTTGTTCACATGCATGTTTGAAGCCTCTAGCTGCCTGTTATTGTGCAGCAGGAGAAAAATGGAAACCCACCTCTTTAGTCACATGAAAGCTTAAATAATATATGTATTATGTTCAGCATTTCGTAATATTAGCAGTGAAGAATTATAAGAGATTTTTTAAGGGACTGTCACTGGAGACTTGTTTGGCTGGAGCAATAAGCATTGAGACATATAACACACTGAGTCATGACAAGTTGCACATATTTGTTGTAGAGTTCCATAACCTGTACAATATAAGTAGTATGTCCAGCCTGCCACAGTTAGACAGATTTCACAATGTAGACACAGTTTTGTCCAGTCACTGGCTGGCCAGATATTCTTCACTCTGAACAGGTGTGTACTGCCTGTGATGAGATCACAAACGTAGACACCCCTTTTTACAGGAATGGTGTTGAAGGTGTTAAAGCACCCCAGTATGTGTTCCACATAACATAGCTTTGACTACAAGGTACATGAAGTTGTGAAACATTACGAAAAATGGTAAAATCTACAACAATGCAGGATACAGTACATTATATATTGCATATAATGGATTTCCAATTGGGGAGTTTGCTGTAAAGGTTATCCCCTGATACAGTGAGTTTCTGTTGAAACTCTATTACAGGCAATGAAAAGAAACCTGCATGAAATATGCATTGGCATTATTCAATATTATTTTGGTGAAGTAAGCACCAGAATTTCAGGAAATTTTATATCTTGTTGAAAGCTTGAAACCTTGGCTTATTACTCGAAAGCTGATGTCTGGAGGAGTGTGAACAAAAGAAGTACAGTATCTGTCAATTCATTAAGCAGGGTCACAGGGAACGGAAATTTAAAAGAAACACAAGATTGTTTTACCTTACTGGTCATTACAGCAAGTGAAAAGGGTGATACAACAGGTACAGAGTTAATATAATTGAAAGTTAAGCACAGAGAATTGTAAGAAGACATATAATATCATATGATATGTTCATTTAAGACTGTGTGGGATGGTCAATTATTTTCCAGACTGGCCACAACATGACACTATACCTATCACTTCAAACTGCTTTTGCTAGGTGGAGGTAGAGTCGAATCTGCTGAACACAAATGTCAATACAAAAACACACACTTGCACAGGCAGACAATTATCTTTCAAATCTGCCATTTTCTAAATGCAGGTCACAGGGGCACAACACACAACCTTACTTCACATGTGTCACTTCTGACTGGTGTTAAATAAATAACAGATGCCTGAGCAGGTTACACTCTCCTTTTACACAGCAGAAGAATTTTTAATCTTGTGCAGTAATTTCATATTACAGCCAATCTGAAAAACCTTTGAATCTCATAATGCACAATGCATTGTGAGGGATCCCAATCATCCCAGTTTTCTCGGGACTGTCTCAGTTGTATGGGTTTTAAAGAGCCTCTTCCCGGTGTCCCGCTATATTCAGTACAGAATGCTAAATGTCCCAGACTTTTCCAAGACATAAAAGATTATATATTTGACAATTTTGACTTCCACAGAGGGCGAAAATATCTATAGGATTGGAATATGCATGAATCGACCAGTAACAGGAAGGAATAGGAGAGGAAGAGGATGATGTGTAGATTAGTAATGACAAGAGTCTGAATGGAAACTGCAAAGGATGAGAAACAGATACATCAGAGATTTATTGTAGTTGTCGTCTTTGTCCTCATCATCATCATCATTTAAGCTTTTAAAGCCTAGCAGTTTCTCTACGTATCACCAGGTTTAACATTCAATAATTCTGCATGGTGCTTGCTTGGCGTTGAGTGTTTTGTACACACATCAGAACAGACAGCAACCTTTGCTTTATACATAATTAACTGATTGGTTTTTATAACCATAGTGGAAAGTGTTTACAGCGTGGTACAGAATGATTCCTTATGTAAAGCAGATTACGACTTGTCTTTAAAAGGTTAATTTCATTTTCTTTTTGTACATGTATATCATAATTTGTAGTAATATAAATATATTGCTCTGTTGTTTTCATTGTGTGATGGGTTAACAATTTCCTCTTCTAGCCCCTCCACCCCCCACTCCACAGCACCTAAATATTATTAAGTGTCCCAATTTTTGGTTTTAAGAAAATGGGATCCTTAAGCATATGGTGCTGACTTGTGGTAAACAAGTATAAATAGGCTGGCATCTTGCAATGTGGGTCTGCAGACAATACTTCTGTATGCTGTGTCATGTATTTATACTTCATTTCTTAATATCATGATTATGTCAATGGAATTGGAATTGGAATTGGAATGTATTAAGATAATTTCTAGCATTTGTATCAAAGGGACAAGAAATACCATCCCCATTTCTAAACCAGTTACCTCCTGGACACAAGTTAGATGTGTTAACCTGTTACATTCATTTTATGATCTGTCTGTTGGTACATTGCAGAAATTCCTAAGTACATTAAAACCATCTCGTAACTGGGGACCTGTTGACACAATGGATCGTCACTGGTGGGTGCAATGGCGAGTGACATGCAACAAAACTGGACAAAGAGACTTCACTTTCAAGAGAAGAGGAACCAAAGACTACACAAGTTCAATACAAAAATACCACACAACTGACCCTGCAGGTATCTACAGGACCACACCCTCATCAGCTAATGGAACTCTGCAGCACAACAGAGGAACCAACAGGGGACCATTCACAATTCAGACCAATGGTGCCCTTCCAGAACATGTTTGTTGGAGAGGGACTTTGCAGCAAGGTGGTGATGGTACCTGACAGACAAGAGTTGTATGGCAATACCAGGGTAGCCAAGCAAGGCTTGTGACACATCCAAAGGGGAGGCCAGACAAGGTTTGTGAACTGTACTGGCAGGGGTGGCAAATAAGTCTTCTGTCACATCTGAAAAGGTAGCCAAATAAGACTTGTAAGTCACATTTACAGGGGTGGCCACACAAGGTTTGTGAGCCCCATTAATGAAAATAGTCAAAGATGTGAGATACAGTCAGTCAGTCCAGACATGCCACTTACCACTCACAAAAGTTACCTAAAACAAATTGTTACTACCACATATGTTATACAGTAGCTAATGGTTTAGCCATAACACACAAACACATTGAAAGGATTTTTAACACAAACTATATTCTGTGCAATGTAAACATTTACACTGAGAAAAAAATTTGCATGCAGGATCTGTAAGAAGATGAACCATCTGTTGATGGCACTATAACAATGTGTGTTCAAATCCATTTTCTTTTAAAACATTCTATACTTTTAAAGTAAATGAATTGAAAGTGTACAACAATTTTTGAGTATGCATAGTAGTCAAATGCATTCTTTAAAATTTTATATACCCTTTTGTCTTCATTATTCATGTCTTGAAATGTAAACCTTTTTTGCAGGATGACTAAAACTTGTCTTTGCATCACTGACTGGTTAGCTCCCTTAAAACATGCTTGAACTTCTTCGGTTCTCCTACTAAGTTTCCTTTTCGTCAGTGTATATAAAAAACAGTACTTAATTTTGTAAATGTTACATACTCAATTACACTGATTTTCATCATCCTTGCAATGAAATTTAAATTATGAAAATAAATTATTACGTGCATACTTTCTTCAGAAGAAATAAAAAATAAAAATTAATGTTCCATTGAAAATAAAGTTGTATTGTTGGAAAGCACTTTTCAGTACCTGAAGTCAAAGTACATTTCCATACCTTTTGTTGAACACCATGGAATTTTTCAAATAAATCTGGAGATGTCAATGGGTTACATATTTCATGTTGATCACAAATCATTTGCACCAGTTATATACCCGTGGAAAACTAATGGAAATTTTGACACATCCCAACACTAGCTACAGTTTCCATAGATAAACCTTCCATTGGTCCTTTCTTAACACATTATATTATCCATGGAATGCTGTCATCAGGTGGTCAATTACTGGGCTTTGTGTGATCGAACATTCACCCACTCATGTGCTGTTAACCACTCTTCCGCTGCTTATAACAGCCGTGGTAAGAACACAACTGACCCACTTTAACTGTGACATGCAGTCAAGTATGACTGGCAGATGGTGTTGTGATACCCCACTTTAAGTTTCACCATATACCAGTGGCATAGAGTGTGAACTTACAGATCCACATGGTATATTATGTATAGGTAGGGTGACTTCCTGACCAACATGTATGTACCGAGATGAGCCATTTATGAGGAAATTGATAAAGCTCAGTTTAAGTTCCAGACAAAGTATGGTCTGTGTTTGAGAAGTAAAATGAAGTTCCCTTTAATCGTTTAGTGTACATCCCTGGTACCATATTTTATCAATATCATTCAGTAATTTTGACAATGAAATGTGTGTATGACAGAGACAGATAGCCAGTTACTTCATACATATTCACAAAGTACGATGATATAATTGTACATTTCCTTATACAAGGAAGTGAAAAACATTCACTCTAGTCTTCATTTTGCAAATCTGTAGTCTTAATCCACTGGTTTATATAGCATGTGTGACCACAAATTACCACCTTTTGGTTACTCACAACTTTCCAATATCTCTAAAATCTCAGCAGGAGAAGAGTTAAAAAATAATGTAACAATGCTTACTGTTAATTTGCCATATTAATTACTGGACTTAGTTCTGAAAACTTTAAACAATAAACACAGATTTTTTTAAACAATTAAAGCGCTTTATACTATGTACACTATGTCAATTTTATTTATGCACACCACCAAGGCAGGCTTCGTTTCAGTGGACTGATATCAACTGAAAATGTTGCCTGCAAGCTAAAAGATATGTTGGACAATTTTTCTGCAATTTGGCCAAGGCTTTTTACTGTGAAAAACATGAAATTTTGCTGACTAAATTTTTATGGCGTTCAAGGAACAGGTACACATTGCTTCAGTTTCTATCCCACAGAAAACAAAACCATAAATAAAATCATCTAGTGATGCTCAGAATGTCTTTCTTAGGCTGCAGAACAATAAAACACAGAATTCCCAAGGGTGAATTACAGGACCCCTACTTTTCATTGTATTACATAAATGAATTTCGTCCAGAATACTTTGTCAGAAGCTGTAACATTCACTGATGTCACTTTTAGTCAAAATGTTGCTGATTTCTCTTCAGTGTCAAACATAGTTCCATCTCATGTGAGTTACATGGTTTACTGCCTATGTTGGCCATAAGTCTAGATGAAATGAAGAAAGTAAAATTTATAATAAATGATTCCCCACATATCCATTAACACTTTGCTGTCAGGCCACGTGCAAAGATGTGATTGCTATCCCATGCATCATTGACAAGTCACGTCTTTCGTTTTCTTACACGACGTCCTGCACACGTGTTTGTCAGCTGGTCTGGCTCACTTATCGCTTCAAGGTTACTGACAGTTTGATGCAGGATATTTGGGTCTCAAGTTACAAACAGACCGTTCATGACCACCTATTTTTAGAACCGTAAGGCTGCAACAGAGACCACTGATAGAGATACAATTTCTGTCTTCTTGCCTAACTTCCTTCAGTGGTAATCATGGCCTTGTGTAGGAGTGTTCTGAAAGAGGACGATATTTTGTGTGAGTTATATGCAGACAGACATTTTGATGTCTCTGATAATAGTGACAATGCAATTTTGGACAGTGACAATGACAGTTTTGTCCCAACAATTAGTTCATGTAAACAATTGCGACCTTTCTGCTGTAGCTGTTACTAGTGACAGTGAAACACACACATCAGTCACTGGTTTAAACATTAAACAATTCACCAACACAGTAAATGGATTTACTGTTGACATATCATTTTAGTGCTGCTGAAAGGGAAGCTTATCAGAAACCAACACACTGTCAGTGTGTCACTATTTAATAACCAGACATTTTATGATGCAAGGGAATACACTGCAGAGTACTGGTTACCAGTGAGGCAGTACATTTGTCCGCAAACAACACAGTGCAAGGTGCCTCAACTCAGAGCAGGTCAATACCATTTCACACCGTTATCAAAGGTTGATGCTATAAATTATTTTAAAACAAACTTGCTATATACACACACACGAGTCACTAAGGATGGCACAGGTACATAACACTAATCTTGCATTTACATACACACAAAAGCTGAGATGCTGCTCGCATCACTGGATGCCACACACATTCTGGCAGGAATCCAGTAACTCGTATGTTCCTCATATGGGCTTCCACAGCCATTATGACAGCTCTGTCATGTCATTTAACTCATGAAACACAGAAGCTGTATGGGTATGAGTCAACCATGCATCCTGAAAAATCTTGTTATACATGAATACAAAGAGGCATTACTTTCCAACTGAATCACATGTGCTACAGACTTGGGTGGAAGTGAAGAGTCTGTCTCATGCCCCAACCACCTTATACCCAGAGAACGAGCCCTTGATACCCTCTGAATAAGAGGCTGGGTGGCCCTACAGTCAGTCTGAACATTTGTTGAAAAAAACCATATATCTCTTGCACCACCCAGGATTCCATTCCAAGATCATCCAGCCCTTAACCTAGTCACTATAGTGTTTCCTAACAAAAATGAAAAAGTAATAAATATAATCCACCAATGTCAGGTTTTGGGGGTTTTATTTTTCTGAAAGGTTACGCTTCTAAAGTTTCACTTTACTGACAGGAAATCAAGTCACAGCTCTACACTCCCACTTTCCTCTTGGAATTGTGTTTACTGCACCTAAGCTTTCAAGAAATGTTCCTTCCTTCATTCAATATAATCCCACTACACCTAATGAAATACTTCGGTATTACTAAACAAATAAGTGTACCTCCCATTTTGTATTAAATCCGTGTTTTAATTCACTCATCAATCTAATGTAAACGTGTTAGTTTTCATCTGTATTAAAGATCTAGAATCTTCTGGTTTGAAAGAAGCCTTACTCAATGCCAATAAATCATAAAGCCAACACAGTTTGTTAAATTAGGTCTTTTGGTTTGGGTTGGCATTAGGTCAGGATCCCTTTGCAACACTTTCAATGACATTTTTACCTGAAACAATGTAATTCCAGTATGTAATGTCAAGAAAAACGTGGTTATCATATCTTACTTCTCTGTAACAATAACCCAGTTCTCCATAGCCAAAAAAATGTAGGTTTGGTACAGCCACCTGATCCAACTTTGGGAGCTCATACATTATTTCTGTGTGGTACTCCAGTAACATGATTATGACCTGTGCAATGGTTAAGGCATATTTGCCTTGAGGCAAAACATCTCGCAACCAAACTGTATTCGTCCCATCATGAATGGAAACGTTCTTCAAGTCTGATACCACAAATGCCACTATGTAAGTGGACATTGGTGGTGTTTTTTTTTTTAAGGAATCCCATACTTTCACCAATATTCGGACTGAAAAATAAGTTATTTTCTCACCTCTAGTTACTTACACATTTTTTGGAAACTCGTTAGACATTTAGGCCTACTTAGTTGCCATGTGAACAAATTTTATCCGGACATAACGAGTTCCGTACGCTAAATGTTACATGGCACATTACCTACAACCAGTGCAACCGTACCTGCCGTCGTCCCTTAGATTTTAATATCTAAAACACGCCGCCCTGTCACACATGTACAAACACATGTAACACTTGATACGTTTTCAAAATTCACTCATTGACAACAGAATGTGCAAGAAGTGAAACTGATAAAATTGCCGTGCAACATCGTTATATTGCGGATGTCGAGTGACAGCGGCAACATTACAATTAATTAATCGTTCTAAGGACAACTAACCGCCTTCCATACGGCATGGCAGTAACATTGGAATGTGTTCGGAATAAGAAATGTTACGTTGTATGGTACCAAAGAGAAAACAGGTATACCACCGTGTTGCCCAAGCTATTTAAGTAACATCGCCATCCACATTGTGTACTCGTATCACAGATCATACGTGTCTCGCCCATATTTCTCGCGCGCGCCTGAATTTTCACGTGATTCGTACGTGATCACCTTGCGTACAGAGGCACAATTTCCTGCCATCTATCACATACAAAAATACCCACTGAGCCAAGCCGGCTACAAGTAACTCCATCGCATCCGCTTATAGCGCCACAGGTCTTTGTTTCCAAGCTTACATTGACACTTCACTGGGGTCCCGTGGAAATTCCAGTTATTTCGGTTGATGATTCGTGGACACGAGTGACAGTATTTGGTTCGGTTGTCTGTGGACACAGATTATACATGTAGCTGCGAAGTTCCGCAGCGTTTTTGTTGCACGTGGAGGTAAGTGCATGGTTTAATAGCATTTGGAATCTATTTGCTCGAATGTTCGTTTTTGCCGTCGTAGTATGCTCGAAGTGCAAATCATTATATGTAAATGAACATACGAAATGTGTCATACATACGTCATAGTATCTGAAAATACTTCGCAGGAAATGCTTAGTAACCCTCACGAATTCGTTTCAGACGTTGGGACTGTCGTACGCTTTGGAGGGTAGTAGTGCAGAATACGTTTTCGGTGTTATGAAGTGTATGTGACATCAACGTAAAATATGTCTTGATCAGGTTCCTGCAACGCCTGTAATCGTTCTGTCCAACCAGCCACTTCATTGATTCACTTTTCACTTCGAGGTTGTCAGATAATATTTTTCATAAACCGTATATTCGACGTTCATATTTCCACTTTTCACTATTGTAGGTTATATTACCTCATTCTCGTCGAAAAAATTAAAAGGGTAAGATGATGTGTATGCCGGTGGTTGCTGTCCGACTCGCATGCCCTTTGTATTCTCAGCACAGGGTCTTTTGTAACTTACCAAAGTTTTAGCCGCTATCAGCTAGAGTCACTCCGGCGTATCCTTGATGATGCAGTTGAATATATAAATTTAAGTCCCCGCAGAAGCGGAATCCGTTTGCCTACTAAGGATGACATTGATTGTGTTGTGCCTGTTAAAGTATCTGTCAGCAAGGTATATAAAGTATGTAACATTTCAATATGAAAACAGAGGTGACAGGCGTATAGTAATCAATTACCCAAAGCACCTTTATTGCATAACAAGCCTGCATCCACTGGGATATCCCCTGGCGACTTCTGTGCTCAGGGACGTGATAAAAGGTACACTAACCTGCTCCCACTGTAGAGCTCTTACTGTCTGCTTAGAGCTTCATCATTTAATGGTGCTTTGTCCAAACTGTCGTGTTTAACCATATCCACATAGTAATGCCATTGCAAAAAAATTTCTCATCTAATGTTACAGGCATGGAACCCCATCATCAAACTTATACAATGCTGGGACAAGGAGGGCAGGTTTCTGGAGGATTGAGATGGACAGCAGGAAGAAGAACACATTACAGGTTAACTTAGAAATGAGTATACACAAAGAATGAAGACCTTGTGTATTCTGGTTTGAACTCAGATCCTGTAAGACCTTATAGGTTGAACTCACCTGATCACATTCTGGTCTCACATTCGTACCTCCTTGTTGACCCATAAGCGATTGAGAACTAGGTAGTGATGAATAAATTGGTTTGTAGGCAGTATATGTATCAGTGACTTGGTGTTTGTAACTGCATTGACCCTGATGATGGCAGTAGAGTAGGTCTCCCAAACATTGGTTTGTGACCCGTCTGTGACATAACTGATAGCCTCAGAATGTTAAAGGTTAGGAATAAGACAGTATAACTTACATGAAAAACAGGAAGGGTGTTTTCTTTTGCTTTCTTGTTTTTTTAATTATTCCAGAGCTAAAAGTTGTATCATTGATTATGCTTTTTGTTGACATAGTGTGGTGACAAAATGTATGAACTGGATCCACCCTGAACAAGAGCACTCTTGAGAATGTGTCATTTTGATGACATGTTGGATCCTTCTGG
>Ga0136643_10003682_pt1 | contig 20780 bp, 6 predicted proteins | sample TergutLab28metaG_FD_96883 | JGI IMG/M metagenome (GOLD analysis project Ga0136643, IMG submission 96883) | Labiotermes labralis P1 segment gut microbial communities from Petit-Saut dam, French Guiana - Lab288 P1 (version 3) (version 3) | ecosystem: Host-associated > Arthropoda: Insects >...
ATTAATTGTATATCAGCACAATCCAACTGCGCGTAATTCCTGGCTCGTTTAACGGCACTTTCCATATACAGGAGCAGCAGCGTGTGTCTTCAGGAATCATCCTTGATGATGAACTTATATAGATATATGCTAAGGAGGTCGTTCTCTATGTTACAGTAATATTCGAAAATTTGCCCGTAGGGTTTGAGAAAAACCACAAATATATCAGTGGTAATAACAAGTATTAGGGTCGAAATTTGAACACGGGTAATTTTACATTTTTTTTAACTTTGCCTCAAGAAGGTGTCTTCATTCAACGGCAATTTTATTATATTCCCGCTCTTAAAAAAGTCTCTAAACTGTGGTTCCTTGCAAGCATGACACACACTTAAGCCTTAATTACGCACAATTTACGAATACACCTGTACCCCGCACACTTCATACACTTTGCGTACGTCATACACGTTACATACGTCAATAATTTTCCCTTGAACGTAGCGTCCTAGTCAAAAATCATCTAATCTGCGTGTAACGCAGTATGTCAGGGAACGTTTCTCGCTGTGTGTTAGGCATCTCCTGTTTTTTTCTCACCAACATTCCCTTCCTGCAAATGGATCACCATTACAGTTTTCTCACCTTTATAAAAAAAAACCTTAGTACAATGCGTCTGGTTATCTACTTTCATACAAAAGAGGTTTGCACTTATCTGCAGGCACCGTAGTCCTCTACGAGAAGCTAGCAACTCCTTAGATAACCAAAAAATCCTATCCTTTTATGAAGGACACTGTACACCATCCTGAGCTAGATAAAGCCCATTTTAGAGGGCTCTAATGTTTATAAGCGACTAATTGAAAGAAAAATATTTTTGGGGAATATTCTATCTTCTTGATTCTAAATTCTAGGTTTTTATTTCCGAGTCTTCTAGTTAAATTTTAGCCTTTCAATATCTATGTTCTTGTAACTGTCTATGGACAAGGTCTGGTCTAAGGTAAGTACCTCAAAACATTTGCTTCTCTGTGGTGCCCAGTGTATGAGAGCAAACAGATTGGGCGCTTCTTCTTGTCTCACTTGACTACAGAAGAAAAGTCAGCTTCCGAAAATTCGTGCTGTCTTAAGAACTAAGCAGACTGACGTAGCCAAAGCCAAATTAGATTTTTTTACTTAGAAAATACAGATCAGATCGTCAAGCCACATATTTTCCACTTCCCTTCAAAGCATAGGAACCCAATGTGGCGGTAAGCGCACGACGTCTCTGTTACAGTAACATATAAGTTGATGTAGTGCGTGGAAATAATCTTTCTTCTGGGAACTAAAATAACACGGACATACATTCTATCGGCATACTGCAGAAGTACTGAATGTTAATCCGGCTAGTACGTAGAGTAATCACTGGACTTAAAAATAGTTAAGCACTGTGTACTAATTGAAATCAGTATCATTAGCAACACCACGTGCTGAAGACCAAGGCTAAAACGCTTTTTTTTTTTAACAAACCACTCTTCCAATCTGCCTGACAACCGATATTAATCTAACGTTGTCTTAACGGCACAGCTCTCGAGCCACGGTCAGCAGGTACGAGAGTTGGGGCTGACCATTTACGCCTGTCTTTTTTAGCACGTACGACCCCGTCCCTTGGATAGAGCTAGACCGTCCTCAACAAAATGGCAGTGTCCTTGGAGATAGAAGCTACCTAATTCCACGTCAAAAGTCAACACCTCTAATTCACTTTTTGCATGTTTTAAACCAGATAATTTATTCATACATCAATCATACACTCTCACAACAATTTGCGCAGCCTCTTTAAATGTTCCTTATGCTGGTGATAGTTTTGTCTTCTTCTTCTTTTTCTTTCTATTCTCTTCCTCCACGTTTTCATTCTTTTCGACTCCTCTTTCTCTGCTTGGCCTTTTTTTTTAAATTTATTTTTTCCATATTCTTTATTCCTAACTACGATCTCCCCCTTTACTTCCTTCTTCTGCCAATTCGTACGCTCTCTGCTTCTCTAGTTCACCCTCTTCTTGTAACTTGTTGCCCTTCATTCGTCCTGTATATTTCCGTCGTGGCCCGTTTTCCTCAGTGTCCTCAACAGCATACGCTCAAAATGTCTGAAGAAATAGGTGGAAGTGTTTTATTTAACGACGCTATCAGTTGCAAGGACCACACAGTCTCGGTATTAGATCAATAAAATATGGGTATGGAGATTCTGTAGAGCGAAGCTAAAAGGAAAAGCCGACGTACTCGGAGAAACACCTGTTCAAATGCCACTTTGTCCGTGACAGACTTCACACTGGCTGGCGTGGAATCGAAACCTGGTTTCCGCGGCGAAAGCCCGACAGCTAACTACCTGACCACCAAGACCTCGGTGAATGAGTGGGATTAGTAATTATGCGACGACAATTTGCCATACTTGCGACTGATGTCATGTCACAGGCAACAGTGTATGTGTCTTACTAATGGCTAGTAGGCCTGTGGTTGTGACTAAGTTCGGCCAGTCTTATATAGCGTAGAAATTAATTCAATATGGTGAGGTGTCAGTGACATGATTAACCTTTTGGCGCCGGAATTATTTTTTTAATTTTAACACACCCTGTATATAAAATGTGAATAATACAAGAACCAAATATGTTATAATTATGAAACAAACTGCATTTTGAAGAGAAAAAATCTGAGAGTATAAACCATGTTTAAAATATTCAATGCCTATATTTGTTGAATAAATATATAAAATGCAACTTTAGAGGTTAGCGGTGCGGTACGACCACTATAGTTGACATTAGGCATCAAAAGGTTAAGTTTCAAACAGCACAGAAATAAAACAACGGCGAGAAAGTAGGGAAGAAGCGATGGTCGCCAGTTCTGCAAAGCTCGAAGCTGGAATTTTTTTAATGGATAAGGGAAAGTTCAGGGAATATAACTGGCACTGATTCGTACTGCGACGTATGATAAAAACAAACAAATTATCACAAAATTATGTCCAGCAAACAAAACATTTTGGTAATTTAACAGGTACTAATTTATTTTTGCAGTTTTCTCCGCTGCGTCAAACAGGCACTACAAATCGGAACAGCTTCCTCCAGCGAAATAACGAAAAAAAAAATCTTCATCCAACTAAAACAAGAGCTTCGAGTCTGAATATTCAAATCTGGTAATATATTACCGATATTTGGTAGAAACATAGTGCCTTTATGTGTTTGGCTGTGTACCAGTCGACACGGCGCAACACCCAAGAAGACTTAAATGGCCATCAACACCTCTATGATAATCTCACGTCCAGCTGATCATGTTGTCTTGTGTAGCGACAATAGAGTCGCGCAGTAGAGCCAGAACATAATCTAACGCAATACATAGACTATTAACTGTTTTTATCCCCTATGCCCCATCACGGCTATACTTCAGCTTCAAATTCTAACCGCTTTGACGAGCCTTATTACATCAGCTTTACCCTAGAAGAGACCTACACGAGTGGGTACGATGTTTGAGTGTCTTATATTTAGTTTCACGACCATTTTAACGAATCATATCAAATATTTGTGTTATTAGTGCTGTTTGAGATTGGGGTTTATCAGGGCTCTGACTACTTAGACTAAAGATATATGGAATATGACGCCGTGTACTTTAATGAATAGGAAGAAAGGTCTCGGAAGTTTTTCCCAGACGTGGATGTGCTACTCGTATGCAAGATTAAACGTCTTCGTTCCTTCGAAGACCCCACCCTCAGTAGGGTTCCTGCAATAATACAGAATCAGTGCCATACTGGTTTCTTCTAACACTGTCTCCTTCCCACATTCACTCTTCCTATCTCGGATGTTTAGGTAAATGTTTAGTACACTTGACAGGGGGTTCGAAGTTTCCAGAATCTAATTCCAGAGTAAATATCTTGATCACGATTTTGTTTTTAAGAGACTTTAAATTGAAACAAGTCACGAAGGATGCCACTTAGTGCTTTTTATTATTCATAAGACGATCCCAAAACTCAACGTTGTTTTATAATTAGTAGCACAACATTTTGAGTCATAAGCTACATGTCTGGGGGCCACTACACGTTTTCGTAAGAACGTCTGCATTCCGATAAAAACAAGGCACACATGTAAATCCGAAAAGTCTACCAACCCACTTGAAGTGTTCATATGTAATTCTTAAAGTATTTCATTGTAATCGTAGTGACAAAAAGTAAATTACTTGATAACGTAATAAAGGCCTTACCGGTCCCAGTAGCCGCGCGGTCTAAGGCGCAGGTCTGTGGCCGTTAGCCTGCTGAGATTGTGGGTTCGAATCCCGCCGGGGGCATGGATGGGTGTCACTTGTTTGTTGTCAGGTAGAAGTCTAAGCGACGAGCTGATCACTCGTCTAGAGGAGACCTACCAACTGTGGTGCGTCGTGTGTGATCTAGAAACCTCAAGAATGAGGAGGTCATGGTCCGCGTTGGGCCGCAGCGCCACACAAAAAAAAGGCTTTAGTTCTTGTAATTTGTGTTACTGTAGGAATCCTCGCTCTGTTTAGGGCAATAATTGAAAAATTAATGGACTGAACAAGCCCTCGTACCTACCTGCAACACAAATAAAGCCTGATCGACAAATGTAAGGCAAAACCTACGGAAAGTTAACCGAAACCATAATATAAGAAGACGAAGTTTTACAAACACAGAAACTTTTGAAACATGGATTCCGAATTACGGCCTCTTAAAGAGTAAAGAAACTGCTTAAAGTGTCCACCTTCATCTTTCACGCAGGAAGTTATAAGTACGTATGAATAGTTACTGCCTGACTCGCTGGAAAATTACAGGTGTCTTATGAATCACCTGAAATCCATTCTCTATTTGTTGTTGCAAGTCTCTGGAGGTCACTGACTTCTGTAGTATAAACAGTAGATTTTAGATGTTTCCATATATTAAAATCTAAAGGATTTAATTCACGGGAACGAACAGGCCATGCTGTTGGTCCAACTCTTCCTATCCATTGTTCCAGAAACACGCTGGTCAAGAATTCCCGAACTGCGAGAAGAAAATGTGATGGAACACCAATCCTAAATGAATCCCAGTCTGCAGATTCACATCATGCCAGAGCTGTGAGGGACGTTACGTAGGAATATTGGTAAAAAGTGCCAATCGGAAGTGGGGAAGAAAGCAGGGTCCCATGAGTCTCTCTCCTGCAGTGTTTGCATGGAAACTCCAAAGGAAACTTTGAATATTTTCTTTAATCTTCAGGAGGCTGGAAATCGGAGTTACGCTTCAAGAAGACCTGTGTTCAAGTAACATCTTTGTGTTTCAATGGTGATTTGTCACATTCTGTAGCTTTGGCTGTGCATTTTTCACTCACCCTGTGAAACAGAAACAAGCCCTAAAACTCCACTTTAAATATTACGACAAAACACCTGTTCATACGTGACTATAATGTGTCCTTTCACCGGGCATATCGGCTGTCAGAAGCACTTTTGCTTACGAAATCAACAACCACCGAGATTTTAAAGTTGGTTTCCCCTCCTGGATTTCATAAGAGAACCTCGAATTGTCGATCTTTGTTTTTCAAGTAGGCTGCTCACCTTATGCAAATGTTTCTGGACACACAACCAGGTTATGCACTAGCAATTTTTCTTCGAATTTTTCAAATTTTTCAAAAGTATTGTTTTTCTCGCATTTCCTCTGCGTTTATTAGTTGTTGTTGATTTTATGGTGTTCATATCCTTGCACTAATTGTTAAAATTCAAGAACATACCAACAAATGCACTGTATTATAATATAAAGTTTTTACAATTAAAACATTCGGACTCCGACATGTTTCTAACTTTTCGTGTGGAACATCCTCAGGAAGTATATATCGATATTTGTTTAAAATGTAGATTATGAATTGAAAAATAGGTTTTTATCCATTCATAATCTACGTTTCATACAAACATCGATATACACTCCCTCAGGATGACCCACGGTAAATGGTCGAAAGAAGATGGAATCCTAGATTTTCAGCTGTAAAAACATGATATTGTAATATAGTGCAGTTGTTGGTATATTCTTGAATTTTTACCTGAATAAGATTGCTGATTAACTGAACTTCAGTGTTGGAATTTCCTTCTCCGAAAGCAACAGACTCCGAATTTACGCACCCTTAAAGAAACATTACGTACTGTACGGGGATATTTGGAAGAGTACCGCCTATTCTTTGGCAGGTCACTGTCTCTCTTAATGCAAACCACGTTTCGTCACAGAGAAGCGCATGATTTCCTACTTTACTTCTGCTCCTTACCATAGCCCCATCATTCGAAATCTGTCTACTATTCCGTACGTGTGCACTGCTCTTATATACGGCCCTACCGAGACGAAATACAGATATGTGTCGCTGAACGACGGGGATAAGTTCTGAGAAATGCGTCGTTAGGCGATTTCGTTGTTGTGTGAACGTGTACTGACACAAACCTAGATAGTACAGTATAGCCGAATACACACGTAGAGTATATGGTATACCCTATTGCTCCCAGGCTACATACCTGCACAGCATGTTAGTGTACTGAATACGGTAGGCAATTGTAACACAGTGGTACTATAATATTATATTAGAATATTATGGGACCACCGTCGTATATGCGGTCCGTCGTTGACCGAAACGTCGTTATGTGGCGCATACCTGTACTGTATAAAAAGCTTTGGTCTACATGCTATCCGTGAGGAATACTTGGCAAACCGTTATCACAAGCACACTCTCCGTTAAGCCGAAGATATTCGCAATTACGCTGAAACCATCTGAGATCCAGAGTACACTAATAATAGAAAACTAATTAGTCCGTGCCCGCTCTAGTGGCTTAGATATCAGCGGCAACAGCAGGAGCATAACGTCGGCTATCGATCCTACGGACACCGGTATCTTTTATCCCTAAGCTCGGGGCCGCGATAAATCAATTTATGTGTATAACTTAAAAGTGAATTGGATGGGCAGCACATATGCATAAAGGAAACAAAAATACCACTTCTTTATATAATTAGAAATATTATTTAATTAATACACTAACAAATGCACATATAGTCATTTAATGATCTAGAATTCACATTAAACACTTAAAAAGCTCCCACATGTTTCGATCATACGATCATCCTCAGGGAGCATACATTGTTCCTTGCTGAAGTTATACTTTAAAAACACTCAGTCTCACGCTATACATCGCACAACGCACATCCATAGCCAGGCTCATTCCGAACAGTATACGACTCACACACAATACACAAGACATGCTGCTACAGCACCAACTCAACGTAACGATGTAAATCACTGAGTGTTTTTAAACTGTAACTTTAGCACGGAACAATGTATGCTCCCTGAGGATGATCGTATGATCGAAATATGTAGGAACGTTTTAAGTGTTTTAATGTGAATTTTAGATCATTAAATGAATATATGTGCACTTGTTGGTGTATTAATTAAATAAACTATAGAATACACGGTGCAACGATAAAGATAATTAGAAATATTATTACTTACATAAAATTCTGTTTTAAAATATGTATTTGAAATAACTATGCCACAATGATAGTCGTTACGAATGAGTTTAGATGTAATACAAAATGAACTTAGATAATGATTTTTCCACTGTTTAACGTATTAGAAAACGTGAGATTTCAGGTTCTGTCGAAGGTGACTATGCATTTTGGTTTCTGGGGTGTGAAATACGGTAATATGGTAGGAGTTAGGGTTGTTTCGGAAGAACCTATTTTCTCACGTTCGGGATAGAAGATGGAAGCAATAAGATTTCACAGAAATGTTGTAAATTTAAATGAGACTACTATGTCACATACAAGGCAATAGTATTCCTCAAATCGAAGGCATGTCTGAAGTAAAACGTGGATCTTAATAGGTCAATATTTTATTTTACGTGTAAATCCATTAACAATATGCTGTCTCCGACAAAACTAAGACGTGAGCTTGCAGTCCATTCAAAGAATGTTACACCAATAAGAATCGAAATTAAAATTACTCAACAAACTTGTTACTGTTCCCTAGAAAACTGCGTACCTAAGTGTTCCCGGCATTCTTCTTGGAATGCTTGACCCTTGAAGATGGGAACGATAGGTTGCCCCGAAACGCCGTTAACTACGTATCTACGTTGCGTAACATCCAGAAGAAAGGAGGTCTTGCTTAGATTCCCAAAAAGTAATTTATATCCTCCAGTAGTTTCGGAAAGTTAGTACAGGGACGAAAGTAAACAAAGACTTATCCCATTATGTTTTAGTTTTATGCAGGTTGAACAAGTGACGGTTAAGAGTTGGCTACAGTCCATATTGGTTACATATCGACACTTAATGCGACTTAAGTCTTTGTTGCAAGAAACAATATGTTAGCTTATTCACCTGGACCCACATCATAATTATGCGCAAGGTTACCATGTAGCTCTTTTCCTCAACTCAAACAGCACCGTAAAATTTGTGACAATGATTGAAAGTATTTCAATTTATATTACATAGTTTAGGTTGCTTCCATCGAAGTATTTGTTTGTGACATATCAACATACTGAATATAACATAATTAGGCTTTTTTACATAAATATATGTTAGTGTCACAGTAAATCATGTACTCACCCATGATGGAAGTCCTTCAACTTTTGCCCCACAAACAAAGATATTTTCCGGAAAGGGATTTGCACAAAAGACTTCAGAACATACGAAAACTTCTACTTCAAGTGGATGACATCCAAAATAATATATCTTGCATAAAACGGGTTATTCTAAAGTGTTTATAAGATGGGTTTACCACTTTAACCTAGCAATATACCGAGCTATTTTTAACAGAGACCGTTACGATTAACTCAAGTGCTAACAGCACAAACAGGATTTATGCTAGATTTTAGGCTCCCGGGGCGGTGTAGATGAGATGTTCGCCTCTCTGGGTTGTTAAACGACCTAACATCCCAGAAGACAGAACGCCTCAGACGGGATTTAAATCCATGTATGTGTATGGTGAAACAGTAGTAGAACTAAAAATAAATAATATTCTATTCTGCAGAATAAAGAATATAATAAAATTTCTACGTAATTTCCCCTTTGTCTATGCACCACGGCGCGCCCACAGCAGCCCCAAGCCGGATGAATCCATACCCACTGGTCTCAATTTATCTCGAAGGAAAATATCGTAGGCGTCCAGTCCTTATTCCGGAAGTGTGTGTAACAGAAATGAGTGAATGCCTTAAGTAATCGTGCAAGCAAACACGCAGGAATTTAACCGGATACTAACTCTACTTTTTTGTACGAAATAAGCCAGACGGTCTTTTAGATGAAGAAGTGGTCCTTCAATTGAACAGGTTTGTATATAAGTTCAGAAAACTGCAAAAAAATACTTAACTACATAATGATAATTTATAAGAAGTGTATTGGTACAAGGTCTCCAGTCTAGTCTTCTCATATATAAGACACGTAACACGCAAGATTACATTATTTTAACAAGACTACACGCCTGTTACTGCCGTCAACGCGTGCTATCAACATACCTAATGAAGGATTAATTGCCTTGTCAAATCTCATTTACCTCCTGTCCTAAGAACTTTTAGAAGTGGCCGTATGTGCCAAGGTGCCCGACCTTATAGCAACATTGTGTCGCGGTGAAAAACAAAAGTGGCGCAAAATACTGATGTTCTTACAGCGGTGTTGCTGAAGATTTAAGTTTTTTACTTATTTATGTCTTGGCAAAGTTAAACATTTACCGACAGCTCATAGGATCTAGTTCATAGGATCAAACCGAGGTAAGCGGTGGTGCAGTTGGTTGAGGCACTGCCCTACAATCCGGAAGGTCACGGCTTCAGTTCCCGATGAGGTAATGGATTCTTCACTAACCTAATCCTTGCGGCGGCACCATGGCCCTAGGGTGGACTCATCTCCTAATAGAAATGAGTACCAGGAGCTGACAACCATGCCACTCTCACGTGCCGATTGTCTAGAAATTCTGGGACCCTCAAAATTCTGGAGCCCTAAGAGCCAGTCCAGACCTCTTCAGAGATAGCTTTACTTTTACAGCCTTTAACTCAAGATCCAGGGGTGCAGAAAGGTGACACCTTCTTGCACTCTATGACCCAGAAGACGAAGGCATTCCTGTCACCGAAACATCGGTCACTCTTAACTTTTTGACACAGTGTAACACCCCAGAAAGCTTGAACCTTAGACACACACATCGTGTAGCTTGTTTATTCGCTTGGATTCATCACATCAGTCACGTCCTCCCGAATTTGACGTTGCGAAATTATTTCTTGGATCCAGGAAGGGAGTTAAGGAAAAAGACAACTTCGTCTTTGTGTGTATGTCTGCGCGTATGTACGCTTGAAGACGTGTGAAGAATGTCCGAAAAGTATAGAACAAAGGCAATATACTAGTATACACGTGCTTTAGATTCAGGTCTTCTGTAAAGTGACAAGCGGTGCCTGCCATGCCCAGGGTTCGTAGGAGCTTCACTTCCAGATTCAAACGGTTTAAAAGACATTTTACTGCTTCACTCTAAAGATTAAGACACGATTATGCCTCGAAATTTCGGGAACTGCTTGACCAAGGCACAACGTAACATCCCAAAAGATTATAAATTATCAATAATAAACAAGCAAGTAAAACTCTTTCTTACGAGTGTGTAACATGGAAGATCTTAAAAGAATAATTATGCTAATTGGTTTTACAATATACACGAAACTGATCAATATATTCCCAAGTACATAAATATTAACATGAAAGGTTAGAAACCTTCGAGATGAGAAAACTATACAACAAGGATCTCTCACTTAGAATAAATATCCTTGTTGTGGAGGAATTCAAAACTCAGCGATACCAATACCAACATTTCAAATCTCACACTAAATAATATGACATTTTTACTTTTAACATTACCTCATTTGTTATTCTAACTCAGTATCTTTCACTAATACAGAAACTAACATTTATATCGGCTACATCCCTTTCTCTCACTGACTCCATGGGGTATAGTCCTTTTTGAGAAGCTAAGATTGCCTAATCTAATCGAGAAATTTACCGCATTTTTCGGAAATCGAATGTTCATTTCCGTTTTCACAACAGCCCACCATTTGCCCCTATCCTGTTCCACATCAAAAGAGTCCATGCTATCCTGTCCTCTTCCTATTAGATAAATTTGAATTTTATCCCCCCATCTACATGTAGGCTTTCCCAATGGCTGCCTTACTTTCAGATTTCCACACCAAAGTTCTGTATACATTTCACTGTTCCGTCATTGTTGCAACACTGCCTGCACTTCGAAACCTCCCTACTATAATTATCACCCGAAGATATTTTGTGAGGACACAAAGCTTCTCATCATGCCTGTTTCCCCAGTCTTGTGTTACTTCCTACATTTAAGACCGAAATATTTCTCTCAGAGCCTTGTTTTCGAAATCTTCAGCCTGTATTCTTCCCTTAATATGACATACTAGGTTTCATATCCACAGCAAACGACAGGCAGAACTGCATTTCTCTGTGTCTCAGTGCTTATGTCTTCACTGGCAAATGGAAAGGCAATAGTTCGTGGGCAGAATGGTACGTCCAATTCGTGTCTACCTCCTGTGACAGACCTCGATTATACAGGTTTACTTGAAATGATTGTCGGGGTTTTAACAACTGCCACCTCGTTCTCCAGCTGCGACCCCATGTGATTTCTTTCTATGGGGTTATGTCAAGGATCAGGTTTATGTTCCTCCTCTTCCCGCATGTATCCCGGAACTGAAAGTACGAATCAGAACAGCCACTGAAACCATCATCGCTGACATGATACAAACAGTTTGGAACGAACTCAATTATCGTGTTTATGTTTGTAGAATCACAAATGGTGCACATATAGAGCACCTGTAAGGTATGTGACAAAAACTTGGAGTGCTGTTCTATTAAATAAAAAAAATATATACTTTTATCTCAAGTGTATTGTGTATGACAAGTTGTTAAAACCCCGACAATCATTTAGAATGACCCTGTACAATAATGTAGCGAACTGACTGTGTATTGTTCTCTACACATTATTAGACTAGTCTTTTTGTGGTCAGCTACTTTACCTAAGATATCAAACTCGTCACCTTCTGCTGTTTCCGATTTCTGGTACAATAAATTACTCTAACCATTTCTTCCTCAAGATAGACACGGACTATCACATCTCACAGTACTTTTTTCAAATATACTCACAGATGAAGCACACTGCCTAATGTCAGTCTTCATTAACAAGCAGAACTTAAGCTACTGAACAATACAAAATCGCAGCAAGCTCCGCTAATTGCCTCTGCACAAGGAAAAGCTGATTGCGTGTTGTGGTGAGGCATCGCATGTGGTGATACTTCCCTGCTTTTTCGGATGACAAAAGCATTGCGGTAAATGTATCGCTACGCCGAGGTGATATGCAACATCATCCTACAGTCAGAGCCCGGATAGCACGGCCTTGATCTCAAAAACTTGCGGTTCTGTCAAGAACAGACGTGGGATCACACTGCAAGAAAATCGATGGACGTTCTGCAGCAGAATTAATGGTGGGAAATTTCTGTACTGTTTTGTCCCTTGTTGACGACCTCCGCTAGAGATACCTCAAGGGTGAAATGTACTTCAGGAACCCTAGGAATATCGTCTAATGTGATGGAAACGTCAGAGAAGAGCTGGCATTAATACTGAGGTGGATGACTCGGCGGGTAAAGGGAAATTTGCATTCGAGACTGCAGTAATTTATTAAGAAGGACAGATGTGGTCTTACTGATATAATGCAAACACTAAAACTGTGAATAAAATACTTCTAAAAATACCCCATTTTGTTAAATATAACTATATATATATAGCAGTCCCGTTACAGGCCTGGAGTGGCCTAGAGGGTTCCAGGAAGTTAAGGTTCCCAGATTTCATGACAACGGCACAGGATGGTGGTAAGATTGTCAGCCTTACGTATCGGCCGCTTTTACCCCCAGGAAACACTCCTGGTACTCATTTCTGTTAGAGACTGAGTCGACCCCAGTGCCATAGTGCGATCGGAAGGATTTTATGTCAATGAAAAATCCAATGACACCAGCTCGGATGGAACCAGCAACTTTCCAATTTGTAGCACAGCAGCTTAGCCACTGTGCTACCGCGGTCCCCGTTAAATATAACTAAAGAGAGAAATAATATTTTTGAGTCAATTTTTGTTTCAAAGCCGTCGTGCTACTTTGCTTCATGGTGTGTAATTTACATTCACGTCAACACTACAAAGTATTAAACATAGGTGCCACGTACACCTGTTCAAGACACTAGTGGTCTTCCTTACATCAGTACTTCAGTAACAGATTGATCGTGCCGCCTGCTCCTGGGTGACACCTTCTGCTGGTGATCGGGGACACAGTCCGGTTCAGTATCTCCTATATTATCTTGATATGATTATTTAGCATGCGGTGGAGTCATCAATTTCATTACATGCCACAGGTTTAATACCTTGTCCATCTGGTCCTTTTTTCTAAAAGTACGTTTGTGCCTTTGAACTTGGGCAGTATACATGTGTGTTAATGTAATCTAATTCTCTATGCTTGCTATGGCGTAACGTAACGGTAAAGCGATCACAGCTGCCAAATCGTAAGCAAAAAGCTATGTGAAAACGAGGCGTACAAATATCGGGTTCATTAAAGGCGTAAGTAGTGTAACTCATTAGCATTAGGAGTAGAACTTCAAATCATTCAATCTGTTCTAATTTGTTTAGTTTGTAATCCTTGGCTATGGAGATTCACCTGCTACTATCGCACACATCTGCCGTGATTGAAACCGGCGCAGAAATCTCGAGTTTCCGGGGCTGGATCACTCATTCATTTTTTTTATCGTATCAATTTTAAGCGACGAATACCGTTTCATATCACATATGGCGAAGAAATGGGCACACAGACAAATCTCTGCAGCGTTAAGTGGGGCGGTGTGGGGAGGGGGGCAGGAAGCTGCTCCAACGCCCAGATTCACCAGAGGGCCAGACGAGAGAAACAAAAAAAAACATTCCTATAATAGTACCGTGTGTTTTTTGTATAAACCAGGACATGTTTTTCCTGCGGGTGAATGTTGTGTTGTATTGTATTGTCATTAACATTTCTGCTTTGTGTTCTCTTCGTGCATCTTGGTTTTCTAAATATTAAGGAAAAATAAGATGTAAGAAAATTAGATGTTCTAGTACAAAACAAAAACGACTTACAACAAAAATCAACACAAAAAATAGAAGAGTTCTAAAAAATTGTTTCTAATAACTAACACTACTGATCTTAGAAATCTCATATTCCATACAGGCAGGTAAAACTAATTATTATTATTATTATTATTACACTTAAACCTAATGCCTTTTTACACAGTCCACAAAACATTCTACAAATAATAAAAAAATACATTTATACAAGAAACCTCAATATTTATAGATAAAAATATTTTACAATTTTCATAATAAAAACGATATGAAAGAAACAGTAATGACTTACTTGTAAAATAAATACCAATTTCAAAGTAGCTTTATAGAAATATGGAACAAAAAACCTGCAGTGCGTACTTTTAGAATAGTAATCAAGAGAAAAAAAAGTGTATGTACATGGGCTCTCAAATTTTGATGTTTTGCTAACCGTGCATTTCAGTATAATCTTAGAAATTGACAAACCTAATGCACAAATTCTTGTTTTATAATAAGTTTATTATATTCCCCTACATGTTTCAAGCACTGTTGTGCTCATCATCAGGAGGTCAAATTGTATTATACAACATCTGGTATCATCACACCTGTAGTTGGCCGTCCGGTGCACAGGTTGAGAGAGGAGTCCTCTCTCAACCTGTGCACGGGACGGCCACATGTGTGACGACACCAGATGCTGTATTTTACAATTTTGACCTCCTGATGATGAGCACATAGTACTCGAAACATGTAGAGAAATATAATAAACTTATTATAAAACAAGAATTTGTGCATTAGGTTGGTCAGTTACTAAGATGGGATCTCAAGTTTTAGGTACTCGTACATTCCACTTACAGTTACAGGTTGAATTATTCCTTACAGTGCTCGAGTTGGCCTGATGATTTTGTCAAAATAAGCCGATACTTGTAACCATCACACTGTTTTGCCTGCAGGGTGTTTTTACTAAATTATTAAGTACTTACACACAATTATGCTATTCAGATTAAGAATGGTTTTTCGTATGTTTAAACACGCGATTTTATTTACATAATTGTATAGATATATAAGATTTACAGAAAAATCTCTGAAACCTGGCGATGGTGATGCGTTAAACGCGAACTAAGCTTGCGGGCCAGAACTTTTCACCGTCTGATTTGGCATTCTGCGCATCGCGTGTACATCCGCCACATCAGACCGCTGGGCCTAAAACGCGATTAGAACTGACTAATCCCCATGGATTTTCTTAATGATATTTGAGAATAGATCGTATAATACCACTTAAAGAAACCAAATATATAACACGCTTTATGCCATTCAGCAGCCCTCAGTGTATAAAAAGTTAGCTTAGTGCAAATAACGGAATAAAAAATATATACTGCTGTTTTGTGCATAAGTTCAGTAAATAAACGTGTTATTAGAGGAAATACACAATATGTTTTGACCACAGCTATTATTCTACATGGCAATAAAGTATGGAAATGAAATGATAATTGCTAATATGTGGTTCTGTGTTTATTTTAACAGAAATTATGTTTATATTTCTTCTTTGATTAGAACTTTTCGCTGTTCCTTTTTCTCTTTGTATCTTTATTAAAATCAATTTTAATAAAGTTACAAAAACCAGTCTTGCTGCCAATTAACATACCTTTCAAATCGAGGACAGACGCTAATGTAATTGTTTTCCGACCGATACCAGTACTCCCCACCGGGTGGTCTTCGAACTAATGATTCTAGACATGCCAAAGTGCCTGCCATTTGTCTCCTGCTATAAATTCCATATACGTGGCCCTCTATCTCAAATACAAACCACGAAGCTGTTTTCAAGAATCATGTATAAAAGGTTATTTAAATATTACTGTGGTTTTCTTAATGTTCGCCTTTTCACCATTCACAATTCCTAAACATATTTTCTTATTTTTTTTAAGATTTAAACCTCAGCTGTCATCTCTCTCTCTCTCACACACACACACACACACACACATACACACACACACACACATAGGCACACACATACACAGACTCACACATACACAGACACACACATACACAGACGCACACATACACACACATACACAGACACAGACACACATACACAGACACACACACATACACAGACACACACATACACAGACACACACACTTACACATACACCCCCCACACACACACAAACATACACACACATACACATACACACACATACACACACACACATACACAGACACATACACGCACATACACATACACACACACACACATACACACACATTCACACATATACACACACAGACACACACACACATACACAGACACATACACACACACATATACATACACAGACACACACACACATACACAGACACATACACACATATACACACACATACACAGACACACATACACACATATACACACACAGGTATACACATACCCACACACACACAGACACACACACACACACATATATATATATATATATATATATATACAAATACATACACACAAACGCAGACACACACACACACACACACACATACTCAAGCCCGGGCTATCAAAAACTTTTCTGAACACCTTTCAAGTGAAATTGAAGAAGGCCGATCAATTAAAATACTAAAGTTTGATATCACTAAGAAACCTTCTGCTCTACATTTCATTGCCGTGCGTTGTACTACACTATATTACAGTACAGCGTAGTGAAAGTTAAGATGTTATATCATGGCACTCTGTAGGTCACAAATTATTTCATACCACATTAAAATTTGTATATTTCACCGGCGTATTTAAAATTGTAACTAATTAAACAAAAATTCAAACAGCAACAGAGTTGCATTGGATTGTTCAATTGATGGTTTATATATTCCGTCAATTTAAGGAATTATAAAAATAGTCGTATATGTGATAATGTATATTTTATTTTTCTGTGTTATATGAAGCCTTGAATCAATTCAGGGAAGAGAAGTCCTGTATGGGGTGTGCCTTCACTATTAATAAACAGAATGGAAGGGGAAATTTTTAATTTTTTCTCTTCCTGTGGCGCTGCAGCCTAACGCGGGCCATGACATCCTAATTCTTGGCGTTCCTAGATCACATATAATGACACGCCACAGTCGGTAGGACTCCTCTGGACGAGTGATCAGTTCGTCGCAGAAACCTCTACCTGACAACACACAACACTCACAACAGACAGCTATGCTGCCCGCAATCTCAGCAGGCTAGCGGCCGCAGACCCACGTCGTAACTTAACTTACCGGCTTTAACTCCTTTCCTGAATGATGCCAGTCTTCGATAAATGTATTCGAAATAAAATCTGGCAAGTAATGACTGATAAAATTTCTTCAACAAATGTAATAATACTGATACAAAGGTTGTATCAACATATGACATTGCGACAGTCTGAAATAGAGAAACGACAAACATAAACCATATAATGAGAAAAGAGTGCTCGTTATCACCGACGCATTTTACTACATACGATATACATGAAAGTCAGTACGGGATGGCGCACGTAAAATTAGGCCGGTCCTATCAGTAAAAGTAAAGGTAAAGGTAAAGTGGTCCCGTTACAGGCCCGGTGTGGCCCAGAGGGTGGGTAGAGGTATAGCTCTACTCTTCCATGACCGCGGCACTAGAAGGGAGTGAGTGGTCAGCAGGACGTCCCGGCCGCACTTTACCCACGGGAAAGACCCGGTACCCATTTTACAGGAGGCTGGGTGGGCCCCAGGGTCGGTCTGGACGGGCGGAAAATCTCGTCCCCACCGGGATTCGATCCCGGACCGTCCAGCCCGTAGTTCAGTCACTATACCGACTGAGCTACCGGCCCATATCAGTAAAAGTACGACTGGTAATACAAGAACAACAAACACTTTAACAGGTGTACATTAGAAAAGTTATTTTGTTGGCATTAAAGAATATTAGTCCCTGGGCAAACCAGCGGCTCGTGGGGCTACCGCGACCACGCGACTACGCTTGCTGCTAAAACAGAGAGGGGCTGCCTCCTTATGTGTGGGCGAGACTAGTTTTACGTGCGCCACTTCTTATAAGAAAATGACAAAATAAAGTAAGGAATCATTTCCGGTGTCAGAATATTGTTCACAATATTTGCTTTGTTGGCTTGAGGCAGTTAATTGCCAAAACAGAAGATGTATTCCAACGGCATTGCATATATAAATATATAAATTATACATATAATTTGTAAGAGACATAACTCTATCACTTATATTTAAAAAGTCACAACGTATAAAGTAAGCGAGATAATGATAGAGAAAATTGTTACTGATAAGAGAATAATCGAATAAAGGACTTTAATTATTTGGAATGTAACTTATCGTATATAAATACTATTGACATATACAATAAACTGCAAATGTTTAAATTTAAACGTGGAAAAATTAGACGCACATTGAAACAATACGGGTAATAAAAAAATATTGTTGAGATTATATCCAGTGATGGCCGATACCCGCGGCCGCACGGCCTAAGGCGTGGGTCTGCGCCTGCTCGCTTCCTGAGATTGCGGGTTCGAATCCCACAGGAGGCATGGATGTCTGTCTCTTGTGGGTGTCGTGTGTTGCCAGGCAGAAGTCTCGGCGTCGGGCTGATCACTCGTCCAGAGAAGTCATATCGAGCGTGATGTGTCTGAGTGTGATCGTGAAGCCCGATAATGAAAAAGGCCTTGCCTGCTAGAGGCTGTCCCCAAAAATTTATATAATAGCAGTACTAGCCCTCAAATACCAGTATGAGAATTCGACATTAATATAATAGTACGAAAGAATAAATGAAGAAGTGCAGATGACATTGTTAGGTAAATTTCAAGATACGAATTATTTATGTGATCATAAAACCAATGGATAGGTAAGAGAACTGAATACTGTGAGAACTAAAAACTGCATTACCTTCGGGGTGAAATCCGGTACCCATTGAATAGATAGGTGGGAGGGTTCCAGAGAACCTCTGGGTGTTTTGGAGAAGGGTAAAATCTCTTTCTCCTGCCGAAACATGAACTCCGGAAAATCTTAATTAATTATTTTCTACGTAATTTATTTAACGAGATTACAGTAACCGCGTCTCCATACATTCGATAAATTGGACGATTGTGTAATAATGTACTATACAATATGTGCAAGAAAGTGGCCTTTGTCTAACTTTCAGTTCAGTCCCAGCATAAGCCTGTATGAAACAGTAAAGCTGCGAAAACCCCCAGTCAGAACAGACCGTGTCCCAGCCAATTTTCGAAACGGGCACTGTCTGAATCCAAGCCGGGAGCATTAGTGCTTCCGGCAGATTATTCAGTAAAATTATGACGAATGGTGAGCAAGAAAAGATTTTACATGGGGCGGATTGACTTATATAAGGCTCCATTCCAGTGTTCGCTACCAAATAATGCATAACGAAGAAAAAAACTCAGGAAAATCGTGCACATATTTCATCTGATAATCAGTGGTATCACCGAACATTTTAAAACTGACAGATACACCAAATATTATTTATTATTATCTCCGTATTTTTTAACATTGATGATACAAGAGAATAATTATGAACTGCCACTTTGTACTTCTATAATTGCTTTGATCTGGTGAAGCACTTATTTTCGATATGGCCTGCAGGATTATTCCAGTCTTATTTAATGGTCATGTGGCCACATCGCCTCGAGCGATCTGCGTGTCTCATTGCCAAATTCAGTAGCAATGGACAAGCACAGTGTTGTAACTTCAATGCAGGGACCAGGGTCGTGAAACTTTGCGCAATATCTCGTCTGTAACTGCACAAAAGCGAAGTTTCCTCCGCACGCTATAGCCACAGACCTATATTGCTGAAAGAATCTTCCGACGATTAAACACTTTTTAATATCCAACAAATGCACAAATTTACCATTCGTGGATACGATTAAAATTATAAAATATTTAAAAGTGCTCCTACATGTTTCGGAACACAAAGGATCCATCATCACGGAGCCTTATACAGTACTTGGCTACAATTACAAGAATGGTTCTATCGTGTCCGTTATATATTTTATAATTTTAATCATATCTACGAATTATATATTTGTGCATTTGTTGGATAATAAAGTGTTTATCATTGATGCACGGTGCAAACATGAAGATTGTTGATGCTAAACAGGCAAAAATATGCTACGCCTGTAATAACATTAGGATAAAATTACTTAAAACCAATGCTGCTCTATGGTTTAACAAAATGTGTAAGATCAAGCAACTGAAGCCGAACTATATCCAGTTTAAATCCAACGGCAAGTTTTCTTTTAAATTCAACGGGCACGATAGAACCATTCTTGTAATTTTAGCCAAGTGCTGTATAAGGCTCCCTGATGATGGATCCTTTGTGATCCGAAACATGTTGGAGAACTTTTAAATATTTTATAATTTTAATTATATCTACGAATTATATATTTGTGCATTTGTTGGATAATAAAGTGTTTGTCATTGACGCACGGTGCAAACATGAAGAATCTTCCGACGCTTCAGACAAAATTACAACACCTATATTCATAGTTGAAGAATAAAAGACCAACTTGATGTCACTACCTCTTTCATTTCACTTCTTATGTGCTCAACATGTTTCGGACATTAATATAGCCATCATCAGGAGCTTGCGACTTTGCTGTTGAATTACTACATCGGTTGTTGCGTTCTCGGTTCGTTGTGTGTTGGAGATTTGGTGCGGCTGGGTTTGAGTGGTGTCCGTGTTGC
>Ga0136643_10003683_pt1 | contig 20779 bp, 9 predicted proteins | sample TergutLab28metaG_FD_96883 | JGI IMG/M metagenome (GOLD analysis project Ga0136643, IMG submission 96883) | Labiotermes labralis P1 segment gut microbial communities from Petit-Saut dam, French Guiana - Lab288 P1 (version 3) (version 3) | ecosystem: Host-associated > Arthropoda: Insects >...
AGCAGGACAAAACAAGAGCTTCTGCTTAAAAAATCCGAACAGATAAGCAGGACAAAACAAGAGCTTCTGCTTAAAAAATCCGAACAGATAAGCAGGACAAAACAAGAGCTTCTGCTTAAAAAACAGATCTCATTCACTGTGTATCTTGTTTTGCGGCAGGTGGACAGCCTGTTCCAAAAGGAGCACTGTAGAGAGTGGTCTACTGCTTCCTTTTTCAAATTCCAACATCATCACATTTTCTCCAGCTATTCGAGTAGCTGCTGACATCTTCTTCCTCGTATCCTCATTACTTGCACCTACCCTTCAATAGCGTGTTTTATAAGGCGGTTTCTACGCTAGAGTTGACCGATCCAACTAACCTTCCTTCAGTCATCATTACCCTAGACTTTTCCACACTCATTTTCATTCTTGAAGTCTTACAGCTTCAACTAGTCTATTATTCATGCGTTGTAGAACCTTATAATATTAAAATTCTGGGTAAAATACAAATTATAACGGAAGACAGTTACCAGGTTCTTGGACTTATTGATATGTGTGATGAAGGCTCTGCAGTATTCGCGAGTTTAAAATTAATTTGTCAAGTCAGATAAAATATATTCGAATAAACACAAAATATATAACATGCTCTTAGTAATTAAGCTACTCAGTGCACAAAATCTTGTTTTATAATAAGTTTATTATGTGCCTCTACATGTTTCGAGCACTATGTGCTCATCATCAGGAGGTCAAAATTGTATTATACAGCAGCTGATATCATCATACCTGTAGGTGGCCGTCCCGTGCACAGGTTGAGAGAGGACTCCTCTCTCAACCTGTGCACGGGACGGCCTCCAACAGGTGTGATGAAATCAGATCTGTATAATATAATTTTGACCTCCTGGTGATGAGCACATAGTGCTCGAAACATGTAGAGGCACATAATAAACTTATTATAAAACAAGATTTTGTGCATTAAGTCGGTTAATTACTAAGATTATACTGAGATGCACTGTCAGCAAAACATTATATATATATATATATATATATGTGTGTGTGTGTGTGTGTGTGTGTGTATATATAACATGCATTCATTTTTTTTTAATAAATGTAACGAAAACATAGTACATACTGCCGCATCTTTGTCAGTCTAGTAAAAATGCAAAAGTCATAAACATAAACAAAAGATTGTACAGGGAGCGAGTCACAATTACGCAAAACAACTAACAGTGGTTACTCAGATAACGATAAAATATATCCACTACTTCCCTGCGTGATGAAGATGGATTAAAAGCAGACCCGCATGTACACCTACACTTGTGCCTTTCATCTATACAGAGTTAATTTTTTATCTCTCTTTTGCCTTAGATCACTCTTGAGATACACATTTAAGAATAAAAGCAAAGCATTTTCTGCATTTGTACGTCAAGCTTCAGACAAGCGACTTACGAGGGCAGCACCTTCTCCAAACATAACAAATCTGCATAAAATTTGCATATTTTCGGCTGGTTGAGTTAAGTCGAACTATCGCGACCTCATTTCTTTTTCTCCTTCGTTCTCTTAAACAACAACACTACTTTGCTTCCCTTTAATTGCTTTCTATGGGTCTGTCAAAAGAGACTACATATTTTCTATATGCTTATTTCCAGGAGTAGTTTAAAAACCAATTCATATATTTGTACGAATACTTAACATTTGAATAAAGTTAGATCAACTTGATGACACTTGCTTATTTATGTCAATTTACTGCTCAACATGTTTCAGATGTTAATACACCCATCTTCAGGGGCTTGCGACTACTTGGTGCGTTATTGTGTAGGCTGTATTGTGCTGTAATGATAGAGGTTTATGTGTTAATTTATTTATCTGATGGTAAGTGTTATACCTATATTATATGTCGTGTGTGACTCTGAGTGAGTGTGTTCCTGCAAGCGTGTGGAGTCCTATGGTTCTTGAACATATTTGTGTGTGGTATATTTTGGTGTTTTATCAAGAACCACAGGACTCCACACGCTTGCAGGAACACACTCACTCAGAGTCACACACGACACATAATATAGGTATAACACTTACCACTAGATAAATAAATTAACACATAAACCTCTATCATTACAGCACAATACATCCTACACAATAACGCACCAAGTAGTCGCAAGCTCCTGAAGATGGGTGTATTAACATCCGAAACGTATTGAGCATTAAATAATAAAATAAAAAAGCAAGTGTCATCAAGTTGGTCTACCTTTATTCAAATATCAAGATGATGCACGGTCCAATACACATAAGAATACTTAACATGTTGTGAGTATTCTTTACTGGGTTTGTTGCTTTGTAATAAACACTTTCACTGAGGTTTAATTGGACTTCAATGCTTGCACACGAGACAAAGATGCAGCACGTTCCGCTGAAACAACTGTGTAAGTACGCGTACCTACAGAGTGACAGAATACAGACACAAAATGCTAAAATCTACGGACTCGCGTGTTGCCTATTGGAACACATTTTTGTCCCACTCATTGCTATCAGAAATTAATTCCATTTTACTTAATTAAATACTCAGCATATCGGAAAATGTTTCAAATTGAATTTGAATACCCTAACGATGATTCTGTTTCATATGATTAAACAGTTCTCTGTCTGATTAATTGATTTCTAATTTTATGAAATTAAACTTTAACTTCATACCATGGACGAGTTACATTTGACTGATAAAAGCAAAAGAAGACAGGCAATGTACGTATAGCACAACATTGAGGCAAGTTCTTGCAACAATTGCTGCAGTGGAAAAGTTATAAGAATTACATTAATCTGAGTTTGTGTTTGTAGTAGACTTAGATATCCAGGGTGCAATGCACATGCGCCGTATTTTATTGTCATCTGTTGCCTGTCCGGCTATATAAAATTTTTCCCCATTACCATAAAAACGGCACGATTTTCGAGAAAGTAATCGAAAATAAAATGTGTTTCAATGTTCTCTACAGCTTTCGACGGAAACATCTCATTACAAGAAGAAATGATCAAGATATGATCAAAAACGTCAATTGGTCTTCATGTAAAGTAACCATTATGTTTGTCAGATTTTAATTAAACTTTAATTTTTCAACAGAATTTTGAAACCTGCTCAAATACCAAATTTCATCGAAATCCGTTCAGTGGGAGCCGAGTTGTTCCATGCGGACGGATGGACGGACAGACAGACAGAAAGACAAAGACATGACGAAGCTAATAGACGCTTTTCACAATTGTGCGAACAGGCTTAATAAATTGCTTCAGAAACTTTAATGCAGAAAATAATCCCAAACCTCATCGAAATATATTTACAGATTCTGAGGTGAAACCTTCGGGCAGGAAACAGAGAATCTGAGACTAAATTCCTATTATCAGGTGGAAGGCTGACGCCGGCACGGTTTCATCATTACACTTCCCTTTGTAAACAGCTCTTTGAAACCTTTCCCTTGTTACGTTCCTAACGTGTAAGTGAGGGGGGGAAAATAAGCATAGCATCAGAGTCTCAGAGCGTTCGCGGTCTTATCCTTCTGGGTTACCAATTCACGAATGCTATGATAATACAAAGCAAGACTCCGATAAAGGTGCATACTTCAATTTTGTCTTCCCACATTTTGCAAGACACACGCACTATAATCCTATGTTTCCCCACATCCTATCAACCGATTTAAAACTAATGACGATTTTAGCGCTGTTTCTACAATAAGAAAATATGCAGCAGGCCTACATGTTATCACAGTCAATAATTACGTAAAAGAGAAGAATATAATCCGTCAATTCACAACTCTCATACAGCAATTATACATTGCAATTAAGTGTTTCGGCTAAGGCAAGGGCCGGGTGGGGACCGCGGTAGCTCAGTGGTTAAGGTGCTGTGTAACAAATCGGAAGGTCGCTGTTTCGATTCCTGGTGGTGTCATTGGAATTTTTCATTTAAATAATCCTTCCGATCACACTATGGTTCTGGGATCGACTCAGCCTCTAACATAAATGAGTACCAGTAGCATTTCATGGGTGTAAAAGCGACCGGTGCGTAAGGCTGACAACCTTACCACCATCCTATGCCGTTGTCACGTTATCTGGGAACCTTAACTTCCTGGAACCCTCTGGGTACCTCGGGCCTGTAATGGGACTGATTTATCTTTTTTTTTTTACTCCAAGGCGCGCAGCTTGGTAACGGTTACTTTGGAGTAGCCGAAACACGTCGTTGCATTACACAACTGCTACATTAAAGTAGCGCCTTGATGGATTATATTCTTGTATTATTTATTTTATAATCACAACGGTGGTACTACGCCTTAGAATTAGAGTCAAAAATTGACTTCCAAATTTGTCTTTTAACCCTTTACCTGCTAATGTGGAGAATATGGTGAGCTCCTAATAATACTAGCAGATGGCAGATGGGATTTAACTCGGCGTTTAAAGGGTTAGTATAACCCTATACTAAAAGAATATGATATAAAAATTTACCACTTTAGTTTAATAGGAACCAAGACTGCCTGTTTCGCACAGGTCGGTTTGGCTTATGTAAGGATGTCTTCCGTTTTACAGAGTGATGGAAGGTGACATTCGTACGCTGGGGAAAGTTGCAGAATTGCACATCGGTCTTCATGTACACTGTCCATCTTCTTTGTCGGTTTCAAACAATTCAAGCCTCGTGGTGAATATATATACCAAATGACGTAACATTAAGTAAACCTACAGTTTTATCTACAAAGAGCACTTACATATTTTATGTTTCTCACAACGACAGTGATTATTTGCCTACTCTCCATTAGCTGACTATTCCTCATAATAAAGCTCGGTAATTTGTATTCATTTTTATAAGCGTTAGTCTTCAAAGGCTTATGAATGAATGTTTATCTTAAAAACTCACAGCATCAAATAAAATGGTAATTTTTCGGCGCCTGTAGAACTGATCTATTCGTAACCACCACTTTCATAAGCGGTAATCACAAACACACACACACACAAAAACGAAAAAAAACTGAAACGGAATATGCAAACAAAGTTAGCTAACATTTATAGAGCTTCACTTTTTTAAAGATCCCGGAAACAGTGATAAATGACAGTAAAATTTTTTATTACGTGTCTTTGCAACACTGTTCTTGGAATGAGGAGAAAATACAAATTCTCAGAAGCGAAAGTTTTCGGTTTGTGGCACACCGACTTTAGACAACGCAAAGTCCAATTTAATATCCCTGGGTTCCCTAGGAGCTGAAAGAGTGGCATAAAATGCGCTTGCGCCGATTGGCGATACATGCGTTACTGTGAGTAGAATATGAAGGTCGCTTTGCGTGAGAAGAGTTCTCTAAAATTCTCCGATTTCAATGGGAGATGAAATTGTTCGACAGTTTTTCGTAAAACTCGCTACAATCAGATCAAAATGCATTCAGGTTTAGATTTAGCAAACTAAATATTGCATGTACCGTGCATGATGCAAATTTCAACCTATAGAACCAAATTTTCATGCAAAAAAGTTGGATAGATAGGCTGAAAAAATGCGTTCAAATGTTCTAGAATAGCAGTATGCATAGAGACGGCGAGATGAAAACACAAATAGAGCGACTCTAAGAGATGTTCAGTAGACATGGGAGGCAGCGTGAGGGAAGTAAGCTTATGAGAGACTTATGCCCTTTGTTTGAGCTTGGGTACATTACACAGTTTAAAATTTTAAATCAACTGGCAAATACTTACTTACTCACTTACTTTACTTACTTATTCCATGGGACAGAGTCCTTCTTGAGAAACTAACCTGTTTGCAGCAAGTCAAGAAATACCCCGCATTTTATGGAACGCGAAGGTTCATTACCGCATTCACAAGTGTCCACCAACTGTCCCTATCCTGAGCCACCTCGATCCAGTCCATACCCCCACATCCCACTTTCTGAAGATCCATCTTAATATTATCCACCCATATACGCTCTGTGTGAATATTTCGTATCAAGATCCGTTTTTACGGTGAGAAGTTTTTATCACCTCGCCCAACCCCCAAGCTGGAGGACCACTCCTGTCGGGTATCCTCGACTACTTTTTTAATATGTTGGCAGCTACCCTCCTTATTGGGGACCGTTCCTTCATCCACCCACTTATCACGGTCACCTACCCAATTTTAACATAACTTTGTATAAATATTATGCCATTAGATGGCACAAAACTACGTCAGTTTTAATTTCCTATAATCACTAATCACTAAGTACTGCAAACGAACGAACATTCGGTCCTGGAATAACAAACTTTATTAAATAAGCATTTTTAAATTTATATTCTCGTACAAATTAAAGCGACAAACAGACGAATGTGAAGTTTTCAGAAAAAGTATCTTTCGTCCGATGACGATAAAGAACGTACCGCTGGAGACAGTTGTGAGAAACACATCATATACTTAAGTACACGGTGTGGAATATGCATTGCTTATAGTAAGCAACAACGAAACAAGCAATGTATGTATAAAGTAATACTGAGACTGTACCAGTAACCACTGTTGACGTGGAAAAGCAGTAAGTATTGCATATTCTGAGAATGTGTATGTAGCCTTAGGTGACCAGCGTGAAGTGTGTATGCGCCATATTATGCCGTCGCCTGTGGCTTTTCCAGCTGTACCGTATTTTTGCAAATTACTAAATAACGGCATATTTATCGGAAAAACGTTCCTGAATATAAAATGCGTGTTTTGAGTTTTCATGAGACTTTTTGTCTGAAACATTTTTCATTGTAAGAATAATTCAGTGAGATGCTATCACAAGTTTACATTGGTCTTCATGTAAAGTACTCGTTATTCTTGTCAGATTTTAATGAAACTTGTATTTCACTACAGATTTTCGAAAAGTAATCAAAACTTTAAATTTCAAGGAAGCCCTTCCAGTGGGAGCCAAGTTCTTCTATGCAGACGGATGGAGAGTTGGACAGAGAGAGAGAAACAGAAATGGCAAAGCTGATAGACGCTTTTCGAAATTTTGTGAACTCGTCTAAAAACTTGAAGTTGGTACCAAACCTTGTTGTTATTCGCGAATAAAATAATATAGACAGAACCCGTATTAAGTAATATAATCTTTATCAAAATAAAAGTAAAACTTTAAAGGTACTAATTATTATGTAGTACAATAAAATTGGGCAATAAAACAGTTTGATATTTGTGTTCTTCTCGGAAGTATATTTATGAACATGTGGTTAGTACTAAGATAGGCATTTTGTCCCTCAAACGTCTATTAACGCTTTAGAAGAAGGACGTATGACTTACAGCTATTATTTAAGACTAATTTTAGATAAGCTCTTCAGAATTTCCGCTTTGGTTTGTCTGATTAACTGGGGATATAATTTACGTAACCAGGAACCCGTCAAGGCTTTGTAGCTTCATTTCCCAGTAGAAAAAAAAATTAATGCTAGAGGTCTATAACTGAAAATCAAACTGGACATTTCTACAAACTTAATTACGGATTCAATATTAAATATTTAATTCGCAGTGTTAATTAATGTACACAGTTACTCTTACAACAAGAAATTCTGCATTTTACTTTAACTTATTCGAGTGGTTATTATAAATGTCACATTAAATCCCAAATGTTTTCCTAACTAAAATTTAACCGATCATGTTTTATAACGAACACTTTGTTCTCTGTGAAGTAGGAAATGAAGTTTTATAGTATTGATGTAAGTCAAACACCGGGAAGATTTATAAAACAACAAATTCCATGACATAACTTCCTTCTAAAAGTCGTAGTTGGTGGTAAGGATCAATGAGTCCAAAGAATATATTCAAACAAGGACACAATTACTTATTTTTATGAAGTATGTAAATGCAGCCCCATTTTCTCTCACTGTATTTTATTTTAACATTGGTAATAAACTCCGCCAAATACTGGTCATCCAAACTATCTCTTTCCCCAATCGTGCGTGCTGTTCGACTTTATTTCCCAACATTCTTGATTTTATTATCTATTATTCGACCATAAGTTCAAAAACATAACATGTAGGTGCTCACTGTGTAAATCTTCCCTTACTGCCAACTTCTCAAACTAACCAACAGAACTGTCTTTTATATCAGTATGGAGATTGTTTCACGTCCATGCACAACGTAAGAGAGAAAGGTGTCTTTGATTGGCTAAATTCTCAGTGTTTAATATAAGACTTGCGCTGTACGTACAACCATGTGATAAGCGGGTCCCTGTCACCACGTCATGGTGCGTCCTCAGGTTGCGGATGGAGGAAAGGCCGCCGATGTGGAGGGTAGCTGCGAATATATTGAATAAGCAGTCGCGGAAAGTCTACAAGGGGCGGTCCTCCTGCTTGGGGGTTGGACGAGGTGCTAACAATTCCTCCCTGTCAAAACGTATTTTGTTACGAAATATTCACAGACAAAGCCTCGGACCTGGACTGATACTTTGGTACGACAAATTTAACAAACCAAAATTCTATTCAGGAAGAAATTAAGAGCAGAGAGAAGTCAGGGAATGCTTGCTGACATTGGTGCAGAATCTTTTGTCTTCCAGTTTTCTATCCAAAAATTTAAAGATTAAGATATACAAAACTATAATTTTCCCAGTTGTTTTACATGGGTGTGAAACTTGGTCGCTGACACTGAGGTAGAAACGTAGGCTGAGGGTGTTTGAGAATAGGGTGCTGGTGATAATATTTGGGCCTAAGAGGGATGAGGTAAGAGGGGAGTGGAGGAAACTACATAATGAGGAACTTAATGATCTGTACTCCTCACCCAATATTGTGCGAGTAATAAAATCAAGGAGAATGAGATGGGCTGGGCATGTGGCGCGTATGGGGTAGGGGAGAGGCGTGTACAGGGTTTTGGTGGGGAAACCTGTGGGAAAGAGACCACTGGGGAGACCCAGGCGCAGATGGGAGGATAATATTAAGATGGATATTCAGGAAGTGGGATGTGGTTGTATGGACTGGATCAAGCTGGCTCAGGATAGGGACAGGTGGCGGACACTTGTGAATGCGATAATGAACCTTCGAGTTCTATAAAATGCGTGGAATTTCTTGACTAGCTGCAAACCGATTAGCTTCTCAAGAATGTCTCTGCTTCATGGAGTAAGTAAGTAAGTAATTAAGTAAGTAAGTAAGTACTGTACGTACCATGTAACAGTAAGGCGTGTTGGTGCAACAATGGTTGCAGTAGACAAGAAATATGTATTACATATTCTGAGTGTTTTTGTAACATTAGTTATCAATTATTTAATGGGCAAGCGCCGTAATATATTGTCATCTGTGGTCTGTGCGCCTCTACCGTAATTTTCCACCTTATCTCATAAACGGCACGACTTTCTAAAAAAAAGTATGAAATATGTATTTGACTTTCTCCAAAACTTCGGATTGAAACATTTTCTCTTCTTCTAAGAATAACTGCACGAGAAATGATCACAAATGTTTACTGGTCTTCATGTAAATTACCGGTTATTCCAGTCACAGTCTAAAGAAACTTGAGTTTTCTCGAGAGAATTTCAAAAATTCTCAAACATAAGATGTCATACAAGTCCCTTTAGTGGGAACCGAGTTGTTCCATGCGGACAGACAGACAGACAGACAGACATGACGAAGCTAATTGTCGCTTTCGCAATTTGCAAGCACACCTAAAAAAAAGAAACCAGGTTTTTATGGAATGGGGACTGTAGGGCTCTATTTTGAATCATAATATAACGTAGGTTACAATAATTTTTATTAGAAATGGCGCTGTAATTTCTTGTTGAAACTGAAACTAAGAATCCTTTTGAACATTCAGTACAACATATAAAATACCTCATACAGGCCTACTGCTGAAATACGCCCGGGTAAAATTTCAGAGAAAAATATTTAACAATTCCCGTCCCTATTTATTATTTCCACAGAGAGCCATTGAACTAAGTCGCTCTTATGTATATATATATCCTGGCCTAGTATAAATATTATGAATTCAGAATCTAAACGAATATTTATGCCGTAAAGCTTAAATGTTCTTAAGAGACAAGTTCATAAAAATGTCAGCACAGTAGAACACTGCATTGCCCATTAAGTTACAGTTGTGCTGATTTAGATTATATTTGGCGCGGCGTATTTCTTTATCCTAATAAAATTGCTCCGAGATTTTCAAGTTCCTACATTTATTTTCGGCTGAGTTATGGTTGAAACAGACAGTAAAAAACAATAATATTATTGTACGTACATATATATAGGGACAGTTTTCATTAATTTTTTTTAAAAAATAGTGAAATTTTTTGATAAAAGAGGGCAGTTTCTGGGTGAGTCAGGTTTAAAGAAATAAAATATCCTACTCCAGAGCAAACTGCTTTCTGTTACACAAATTCTGAATTGGCAACATGGGTCGTTTTAATTAAAAGACTTTCTGAAAGCGTTGCAGAGCTTCGGATATAGTCTGTTTTTAACATGTAGCATGAAGACATTCGATATCCTAAACGTAGTTTAAATTCTCCTTCTTTAAGAATGAAAATACGACTGGATTTGCTGGAAAATGTATGGAAACTGAAGAAAAGTAGCTCATATGTTTAAGCATGTTGATTTGAAGTGGAACGTCGAACTAATTTAGTGGTAGGTGGAAGTGAGGAAGTAAAGTAGGCACATATTTCAACGAATATTATTTCTCTGATTTCACAAGGAAATGCAGTTCAAGGTTATGACTGAATAACTAGTCTAACTGAATAACATAGTTCAACCAAACACGCAACACTCACGCTGGTCTTGTATTCCAGTACGTGATCACAAATTTTCTCAAAAAGTACCTACTCTGAAGACGAAAGCAGCAGATTCATCCGCAACAGTCGACTACCACGCCATGTGCATAACACTGATCTATCATTCTACGCGGCGTCGAATTCCAGGATACAGTTCATATAAAAATATATCACTTCAATAACTTTTCTTTGCCCACACCCGGCCTCTCTCCTCCCACAATGCCCCTCTTATTCAGTAAGGTCGCATTTGTGGGGTAAATTTTCTGTGTAGGGACAGTTCCAGGACCTGGTGAAAATCCCTGTTACGGATGCTGTAACTTCGCGTGGGCAATATTGGTGGCGAATGATTTTTTGCCGCTAGTCTTTCCAATACTCTCTGCCCTCTGCTACAGCTTCAAATTAGTACCCTCCCGTGCTGCACCAGAGACGCCCCACCCCAAGGTTAACCTTCCTGTCTTCTGAAGGCATCTATCGATAAAAGGCAATTAATATTAGTATATAATATACCCCATAACGTTCCGCCCGGTATAAAAAATTGCATGTGCAAGTCGTACGATACAAAAACAGAGCGTCTCACAAAAACTACACGTTTGCCAAAGATGCATTTCTTTGTGCCATCCCGAATCTAAACAAGACCGGCTCAAAGAGCGCTAGTGTCGATCCTATACCGCAATTTTAATCATCCACCATATTGTTTATACCAAAGCTATTTATTTCCTTATCAAGAAGTGGGGTATCGAGATGATGTCTATTATGCACCCGCCATACACGGTGACGTCACACCCACACATTCATTTCTTAATGCCAGCAGTTAGACTAAAAATATAAACATATTAATTCTTAATATTTAGTGGGCTGGGTAGCTCAGTCGGTATAGCGACTGGCTACGGGCTGGACGGTTCGGGGATCGAATCCCAGTGGGGGCGAGATTTTCCGCACCTGTCCAAACCGGCCTTGGGGCCCACACAACCTCCTGTACAATGGGTACCGGGTCTTTTCCAGGGGTAAAGAGCGGCCGGGGCCTGACGCTGAACCCTCACCTCCTAGTGCCGTGGTCAAGATAGAGTAGAGCTATACCTCTACTCCCCCTATGGGCCATGCAGCCTGTACAGAGCCACAGTGCCTGTACAAGGATACACTTTACCTTTACCTTTTAAATCCTAATATTTCGGATTATTACTCCTTTCACAAAGCGGTATGTGCGCTTTTATGAACGTTCTAAATATGAAGTGTCGTTTATGTGAAAGAATATTCTGCACGGTATGGTGCCGTTTGTAATATGGACAGTATAAGCAGACTCTATTCATTTCAGAATTGTTTTTTATTGTAAATTAGTTTACAGCAATAGTGCAACTTGTCACATACAGTGTGTGTACCGCTACCAAACCGCCCACTACGGTCCCCTTCCTGTCCTTCGGGACGCGCGCCCTCCCAGACCAATTATCAGACGTTAGAATTGGCACGTGCCCCTCAAGGAACGTGGGCTGGGCGATGATAGGATGTAATATGGGCATTCGGACTGCCACAGTCTCTATATAGATGTGAAAACAGCACAGGAATTACTTTGGCTTGTTTAAATATTAACACTAATATTATATAAATGGTACCACCTACTAAAACCGGCAATGTTTCAGATCCATTATTCTCACTACACTAGGGGCATATTTATTCAACGAATCAGTGAGCAACATCATAATGAAAAGACTCCGGAACAGCTCAGATCTTTAATCATCAGGCGGAAATCGCGGAGGCCTGTTCGAACACAGGCCCGTTCTTGTGGGATTTGATGATAAAGAGGGACATTGAGACTGATTTTAACGTTATTACTTCGGTCTTACTCTGTCACCATCAGTGCACTTCATTAAACTTGATCATCGACACTACATAATCTCAGCAATTGACAGTGATGTTGTATGTCACATACGAAAATTTGTACAACGGGGTGCTTAAAACATTTCGCATTTTGAGGCCTACAGTATGTGGAAGGACTACGCTAAAACGGATTCCAAAAGTCGTGAAGGGTGGCTTATAACCAAGTGGCTCGGAAATGTGTTCAGTGTTTAAATATTTGCAATCAACAATTTACACAAAGGTCGATTTTCTTGACTACCGGAATGACAATTAACTGCTATGAAGGGAATGTGCCTTCGGAATCAAGTACTTATCCTTACCATAATTTTGACGTTCTTCTCCGTAGTCATTCCCTTCTTTTTATATGGCTATACACCGCATGCCGCAAAGAATTCAAATAAAAATTACAGATCTCAACAGAGTCTGTATTTTTTGTTAAGTGTAATTGTATTCGTAAGTTAAACTATAAATTTTAAAAGAAAAATAAATACAATTTTTAAATCTTTATAAACCTAGGTATGGGTTGCACTAATCCGATAAAAATGGTGCCCCTGTGAAAGCCATGAGGGCGCATGAGACAGTAACTAATTCTTAACCTTAGTAATGTATAAGGTCATTGTTTAGGTTTAAACATCTGAAACATTACCCAATAGAAAACAGTAGACTGTGTCCACTGAACACGGGACTGCATGAGACCCAGAGACAGTCTGCTTGCCAGCAAGCAGTCAGGAAACCTGTATGACATATACCTATTGCTGTGTGTACAGTGCTCGACTCCTGATGATGGGCAAAGGAACTGCCCGAAACATGTAGAGTCCTATTCCAAAAATAAATTTGAGATATTAGTACATCTCATTAGTTTTATTATAAGAATATATCACGATGTACGATCCTCTGAATGTCAAATTCTATAAAGCTTTTACATGAAACGTCCTTGCTATATGTATATGGACACGTAAAACCTTGCTGTTTTCTTGGATGTGTTGCCACTTTTTTCAATAAATAGGTGACAACTTTCGAAAGGAACCGAATGTACAAGAAGTACGTTGCACCGAAACGTCGGTACATACCTACCAGACGACCCAGGACCCAGACGGCAGCACCCATTGTAGTCGTAAGCGTGAGATCCTCAAACGTGATAGAGAGTACGGTTTTGGAATATTCATATTTTACCTGCTGCGTTGCCTACATTTCTTCCAAAACCGTCCATGAATTTAACCGAATACTCCACAAACACAAGCACTAAAACTGTAATAAATATACAAATAATTTAAGAGGCAATGAATCGTACGTCTGTATATTCTGACGCAGGCTAGGTTACTATTTTTGATGGCTTTAATCTACGAAATTCTCAGGTACTTGGCAATGAAAGTATGTCTTACTGATATTATTTTGTAGGTCTGCATGGTGTAATTACGAGAAGATAAATTGACAAAGATTTATGGGCATGTTTATTCAAAAATCGATACGAACTTACAACGAAATGGAAATAAAAAAAATCAGCAACTTTAGTGGTATTTACAGTCACAGCTGAGCTGCCAGGAGCTGGCAGCGGCACGACTAAGCCCGTCATATTGCCAACACTCCTAACAGTATGGCCCCATTAAAGATAAGAACACAGCTTTTTAAACCAGAGTTCGCACTTAACCGCACTGCTGGCCCGCTGTAATGCTTCACGTCAGAGCTGAAGCCAGAATGAAAACGCGATATCAAAAGTCTAAGCCACTGCGATATGGGTGGGCGCATGAAAAGGAAAAATGGAATTCGGTTGTTATAAATGATGTTGCTTTTAAGCTGTCAAATCACAAAGTAACATGCTCATCCGTTTCCGGAACCAAAGAGACGAAGGGGTTACACCCTCTACCCCTTCAAGAGGGTGGATTTTTATATAATATTCCTATAACCTTGTTGCAACTAAAAGTGAATGACGCCACGCGAGATTTATTGTGGCTGAAAATCGAATGGCTTTGTCACAGACATAGTAATTTTGTTTGGGTCTTTGCTAATTACAAAGGGTCAGCAAACATTACTTTTATTGTGAGACTCTTTCCTTTTCGTTTGTCGTTTGTATTGAAAAGATTAAGCAAAGTCGGTTACCAAGTTATTTGCGACTGCTTATTCTTTCTTCACTGGCCTAAACATGCTTTCCATTTTTATCGATTATAATGATACAGAATGCAGTTTTTGATATGTCTATTTACATGAAATTTGTAAAAAAGGAAGCTGTATTCGTACAGAATAAATCGAATTCTCATACACAAAATTAAAATTATTATTTTAAAGTGGTTCTGCTTTTCACAATCAGCTACTTATAAGCACTTAATGTGCCGCGAGTTGAAGGCTGCCACTTTCGATTTACCTTAAAGAACTCCCAATTTCTTAGTGGCATTACATCAGGACACCAAGGCATGTGCTAATATAGCACATTAAAATACCCAGAACGGTCAAGCGTCCTTCCATGTTTCCCATCTAACTTGAAGTTATCTAAAAAATGCTTTGAGGAAACGGTTATCATTAATCTTTTGAAGACTGGAAAACCCATGTAAGAGTATCTGTCTATTTGTTCCCGATATCCGATACAGAACTGAAACTACTTTTTCTTAGTAATTAACAAATTTAATGCACAAAATATTGTTTTATAATACGTTTATATTATGCCTTTACATGTTTCGGGCAATATGTGCTCATCATCAGGAGGTCAGATTGTATTATACAGCATCTGGTATCATCACACTCTGTAGGAGTGCACCGGACGGTCACGTACAGAGTGTGATGATACCAGATGTTGTATAATACAATTTGACCTCCTGATGATGAGCACATATTGCCCGAAACATGTAGAGGTATACAATAAACGTATTATGAAACAATATTTTTTGCATTCAGTTGGTTAATTACTAATATTATACTGAGATGCACGGTCAGCAAAACTTTTAACTACTTTGTTTGAAGTTTCCAAGTTTTCACCCCTTTCCTTTCCGATGAAAGTAGTCCACTACAATCCCAAACGGACTGAGCTGAGATCAAATCGGGGACCCTGTGATAAAGTCCTATAGATCTTGTACGAAAATTCAGTATCTCACAGAAAACACATTTCTTGTCTATTATAAAGAACATTAGCTTAGGGCATTCTAGGGAAATAATATATAATTATTTCGCCATCGTCACAACAAATAAAGCTGGTCGGCTACATGTAGAATTTTTATTGTCACAGCAGGTAGCACGTACAACACAGCAGGTAGCATGTACATTTACCTCTCTGCTCTAAACAAACACACAGCTCAACAGTCACTTACAGTTTGCGTGTGGGTGGGATAGAGACAGAATTTATACTCGTGCGTACATTTACGTGGTATGTATAAATTTTGTCAGATGTATAGGTGTGCGAAATGAATTTTAGCAGTCATAGCTGGATAAATACGTTTCACTGTCGTATAATTACAGCAGCAATGCACACACATGCAGACCTGCAGTTGCTAGGCAGCGTTGTGTCAACACGGGCGAGTTAAAACACTTGACAGTAGGGAAGTGTCAGGAGATATAAAAAGAGAAAGTTACACAGAGCAAGTGCGAACCCTTGTAGCACATTTCATGAATCTTTAATGAGATCTCAAGACAAAAAAAAAAGTTTTCCATGAGACTTGAAGCTAAAGAGACAAGCAGATCTGCTCTGTCTTCATTTTGCTCTTGTTTCGTGACATCACGTTTTTGTATCAGTTCAAGCGGATTACATTCCTTTTGTAGCATCATAAAGTCTCGACTGCTCTTGCTTTAGAGTATTGCTTCAATTATGTGTGAAGCCATCAAACAAGACTTGCATATGCATCTCATTTATCCACGTTTGTCTCTTAAAAGGTAAAACCAGAGAGAAAATTCATTTTTATGCCTTTATAAAACCTAGCGCTTGAATCTTTTAAAGGTCTCACGTAATTGGTGTAAACGTGAAAAACATGGGAGGAAGAAGTGCGTTTCATTGACACACTAGAAAAACGTGCGGTGTTCCTGGACGAGATTTATAACTCTCAGCTTTTAATGAGCTGATGTAAAATCACGAAACCAGTGTCCGATATGCAAAACATTCCCACAAACCGTAACTCTGTTTTTCTGAAATTCGGTGATCTCTTGACAAGCTGCAAGTGACTCATCTTCTACCATTCAATTAAGACTGTCAATATTAATGTGCAAGGCAGACAGATCTTCATCAAATTTGGTATACATAGTATGAAACACAAAGTTCACATTAACAGCATAGACGCCGTACAAACTTACAAGCTGGAAATAAGTAAATAGCTATGTAACGCAGGGTCTGAACTACAATCCTGTACTCCGGTAGGTCTCGGGTTTGAAGCTCAGTTCTAACACGGGTTTTTACAACTGGCACTCTTTCTAGTTTCTTCAGGAAGTTATGGGTTAATGCCTTATTACACACCTACGCCAATCCTCCTCCTCCTCCTCCTCCTTCTCCTTCTTCTTCTTCTACCAAGCGTGTTATTTAACGACGCTGTGAATTGGTAAGATCATATAACTTCGGTGGAAAGTAAAAGAGTGCGCTGCATTAGTGGAATAATACTGACGCTGTAAAACCAAAGTGCCCGGATAGAAACGTCTCCCATGGTCGCTCTATCCACATAAATTCAAGACGGTATAACCCGAAAAGGCCGATTCCAGTGGTCGTGATGTCTAAGACATAGTTCTGCTCCCGCTCGTTTGCCGAGATTGTGGGTTCGAATTCCGCCGGAGGAACGGGCATCTGTCTCTTGTGAGTGTGTTGTGTTGCCAGGTAGAGGACTCGGCGACGAGCAGATCGCTCGTCCTGAGTAGTCCTACCGAGTGTGATCGTGAAGCCTCAATAATGAGGAGCCCCCGGTGCACTGGTGGCTGTTGTGTCCCAGAAAAAACAGCCTGAAATCAAATCCAGATCTCCACGATGAGGGGCTGAGTACTATGTGCCTCTGATCGTAACACAGTCTGTACTGTTTCTGAGTTTTCGCAATCATCCTGGTATTTCACCTCAGTGTGCAGTTTCTTAAAGTGTCGCCACCTAATCTGAGACTAAAATTAATTCTTCGGAGAAAAAAAAACTCGCTTCAGTGTGATGTCATGAATATTACAACACACTGCACAAAAATCCATATGATGACTCAAAAAAACTTTATGCGATGTCACGAAGAACTGTTTTCATTGACGACATACTAGAAGGAGAGCAAAGTGACGGCATTGAACTCCACTCATTCACGTCTGAACAGGAAGCCAGAGTGTCACTTGGCATAAGATTTCACATTCATACGTCCGTGCATCACTAATACATTCTCAGAGTAAAACCAACAAGATGAGACTTTTCTCACTTTATTTATCTCTTTAAGACGCTCTACATGTTTCAGACCGCTTTTGCGTCCATCATCAGGAGCTCAAAATTGCACATACAGGGTCAGGTATTTGTCAGACCAATACTGTTACCTGCTGCTAGCCTGGCAAGATAGCAGCAGGTAACAGTATCGGTCTGACAAATGCCTGACGCTGTATGTGCAGTTTTGAGCTCCTGATGATGGACGGAAAACCCGTCTGAAGCATGTAGAGCGTCTTGCAGAAATAAATACATTGAGAAAAGTCGCATCTTATTGGTTGTACTCTGAGAATATATTGGAAGAGCATGTTGCGTCACAAATAAACCTAACGTACTAGTTGCCAGAATTCACCTGGACGATAGGAGGGTCAAGATCTTAAAAGTTATATTTTAAAAAAAAAAATGAACTGTTGAATATTTGTAGTCTTCAGTTACTTTTAAAACAGAAATTCGCAAAACAATGACAAACAATACTGCTTCCATATCTACAGAGAGTTCTTAGAACCTTGCATTGAATTTAATCTTTAAATTTCCTTTCCTCATTTTAATACAGTACACTCTTTGGGCCCATAATTTGTTAAGGGGCAGTGTATTCTTTAACCTACAGGAATACTGACTAAATTAATTCAAATCTATCAGGTTATGACTATTGTACATGAATCACTGACATAATCGTTTTTGCACTTTGTCCATTGTCAAATATTTTAATGCTGCATAAAGTATTCGAAGCATTGCCAGTTTCCGTGAGAAGGTGAAAAAAGTCAAAAAAGAAAATTATGTCACAAACGAAATTATTCTAATCGGAATGCCTAATTTATAAATCAATTTAAACGTTTAAAACGTAGTGCCGCAGACATATCACTTGATATCCAGACAAGAATGGTTCTGTGTACATCTCCCATAAATAATTTCGTGTACACGCGTTCTACTTCCTTCCTACAAATGTCTCAATATATGGACAGATTCTTCACGCTTCGTACGTACGTAGTAAAATTCGGCACTACCCCACGTTAGGCACCTTTAAGTATGTAATTTTACACCGCAGGATATTTTTTTAAATACTTGAGAAGTCCATTGTTACACTATTAAACAAATCCGTTCATTTTGCTCCATCCTGAAAAAGTGCAATCAAATTTATTCCCCAAGGCCCACTCTAATATTTTTCTCAAAATTATGTTAAGCACCCAACCTTTTCCAATTTAACATCGTCTGTGCTATCATTATTTGGGTTCCAGCAGTGAGGATCTGACAAATGTGGCTTCGACTTTGTCCAGGAAATAACGGGAATCATTCCATCTTTGTCTAACCATGCTTTCTTCCAGGACACTCGTAGTTCTCTCTGGTTAAAATTTTATTGTGTATTCCCTTCGGATAAGACGGCCTGAAGGACAGACGTTGGAAAAATCTCATACGGATTTGGGTTAAAGCTTTGCAACCCAAACTATCGTAAATTAGAATTCAAAAAAAAAAATCGAATGTTTGACTGCATAAGAGTAAAAGACAATTGATCGGTTTTCGTTAAAGGAAGAATTTACACAGATAAACAGGAAAGGTGAACCCTAAAAGTTTAAGAGGCCTTGCAATTTAAGGTAAAGACAAAAGCGCACTCGTAATGTCTTGTGAATTCGTTTTTATCAAAATCCTATTTTGGAGCATTCCTATATTATGTACGTGTACAAAGGGAGGCTTGATGGAATTTAATTTGGATTATCAGCTACAAATTCTAAGAGTAGTGCTAGAGCTGTAAAGTTACAGTCAGCTGCAGATTATTGTTTTCCTATACTATCAAGGAAGAAAATTCATTTAGACACAATTTCATTTTACAATATATGTGTAAGACAACTAGTTTGCAGGTTTTGGTTAATTAATTGCCTGTCTTCAGGTGCGTTACAAGAGTCATTGCCATGTTGCCAGTGTCCTTATCAAATTGCTTCTTTAGATTGTTCTCGTTTTTTTACATAGAGTTACGTTACTTGATTTATTAAATTCTTTCGTCCATTTGAGTGATTAAAATAATTCTAATACAATAATATAAACCATGTTTATTGCAACATGTAGGTTCTGTCTTATTTTGTATATATGTAACCAGCTGTAATTACACGTGTTATTTGAGCCACACCGACTAAAGTTTCAATGTGTTCCTTCAAACTGTGTAGGCGAATCCCATGACTTTAAATTCTATCATAATATATAAAAACTTCAAAATATTTTTTGTTCAACACACAATCATTGAAACATATTTTATAAGCAACCTGGAAATCAATGAGCAAAAAAATGAAAACACACGTAAACAAACGCTCGACCTCGTGTGGAAAATATAATATTTAATCTATTGTAATTGCTGTCGAAGGGCTCTCATGTTTGAAATAGCCAATTCCGGACTCGAGTACTGGCTACCTGAAATAAAAACGAAAATTAGGCTCATTTACACTGTTCAGTGTTGGCACCATCGCACTAAAGCTAGCTGTAACTCGCGCTGTTAATCCACCATCTACGCATAATTAATTTCTCAGTGTGGAGGTCCAAATCATTAGATCATACTACTCTGTTGGCAGCTTTCCATTACAATGCCAGCTAATCGTTTCAACTACCCCCACGAGACTGAACACGTCCCAAAGAGTCCACTTCGTATACACCTCAAAAACTAAATTTATAGAAATTTATATTACCATCTGTATAAAATAATTACTCAATCCATGTGTTAATCAATTGTTTACTCCATGAATGAGGAGGTGGAACACATCCTCCGTTCTTTCTCGGGTCTAATGATGTGTCAGTAACAAAAAGAAAGATAGATAGATATTTGTAGGAAAGTGTTATGCGATCATTACGTTACATTACTTAATCCCTAATTGTATAAGGCAAACATTTTATGCCTTTGTGCACTTCTTTCGTGGGTAATAAGTCCTGCAATAATAAAGCA
>Ga0136643_10003685_pt1 | contig 20773 bp, 14 predicted proteins | sample TergutLab28metaG_FD_96883 | JGI IMG/M metagenome (GOLD analysis project Ga0136643, IMG submission 96883) | Labiotermes labralis P1 segment gut microbial communities from Petit-Saut dam, French Guiana - Lab288 P1 (version 3) (version 3) | ecosystem: Host-associated > Arthropoda: Insects >...
CTTTTTTCGGACGTGGTGATGCAGATGTGTGCCATTCCTTACTTTGTCTTTTTGTTTCTGGATCGTACTCAAAGATCCATGTTTCGTCACCTGTAATCACATTTTTCAAGAAATTTCTGTCCCTTTGGATCCGTTCCAGAAGATGAAGACACACGTCCTTCCGATTGTCATTCTGTTCGATTGTCAGGTTTTTGGGAACAAACTTCGCATACAATTTTTTCATGGCTAATTCCTCTGTTAAAATCTGATGGACCGTGGTGCGGTTCAAATTTAACTCACTAGCGATCATTCGCACTGTGAGTCGACATTGTTATCCGTTTTTTGAAGTTGAAGGTCTTCCAGAGCGGGGTTCATCTTCGATGGATTCACGGCCCTCTGAAAATGCCTTAAACCACTTGAACACTTGTGATCTCGACAAAGCATGCTCCACATAGGCCTGTTTCAGTTTATTGAAAGTTTCAATGCCGGTTTCCCCAAGTTTAACATAAAACTTTATTGCACATCGTTGCTCGAAATTGCGCTCTTCCATTTCCGTTATACACACACATAAAAACTGCTTCACAAGAAATCGCACTAAAATTAGCGTGTTGAAGCTAGCGAGTTGAAACTCATACTAGAAGTCTGTGAGACTCTTATCTAACCTTCATGTGAAGGGCAAGCCCGCAGTATTGACAGATCGTGCGATACGCAGGCAGTCTCATTACTTTATTTACAGACCTCGTATTATGATGGATCTCCAGGAGGTGGGATGTTGGTATATGGACTGGATTGGACTGGCCCAGGATAGGGACGGGTGGCGGACGCTTGTGAGTGCGGTAATGAACTTTCGAGTTCCGTGAAATGAGGGGAATTTGTTGACTAGCTGCAAACCAGTTAGCTTCTCAAGAAGGACTCTACACCATGGAGTAAGTAAGTATCCGTAAAGGGAGACGGTCAGACAACAGGAAGTGACTAAAATAACTTTCTGCGCAGTGAACCATTTACAATAAGTGCAAGAGAACCTTTACATGCCGTCCATCACGAGTCACTGCCGTTGCATTCCGGGTTTTCCGTGGCAGTCCACACCCCGCAACTTATCTGTTATGTAACGGGTCAGGTGCGCACAACACCCGAAGCTGATCGTGAAGGTCATGTTGCAAGTTTTGTCCTGCTATAGGCAAGGTTGTGATTAACACTTACAGCCAGAAACCAGCTGCCTTTAAGCGAGACAAACCAACCTCAGGGAATGACGTCAGGTGAGAAGACTGCCAGGACCAACCGCAGTGACCGTGGCGCTCGTTTATCGTATCCACTCTTTCCATTTGTAGTCACTATCATGGCCTGCACTAATTAGTACACTGTTCAGCCGACCGAAAAAATGTCGGTTGTCAGCGCAGGTGGAGCCCAAAGCCACAAAATGCTGCATTCTTGAAATCGTCTTGGAGCCGATAAATCGTATAGAATCTAAAGCTTAAAACTTCTGCCAGCTCATCTTTATTGAAATGGTTCGTACACAGTGGCGTACCCAGGAATTTTGTTGGGGGGGGGTCAACAAATTCAGTTGAGGACAGAGGACAGAGAGAACGGGGATCTGGGGGCGGTAGCCCCCTAGTCAGGGGTTCTGGAGGCAGCTGTAATTTGGTACAAGAAATTTCATTTCATATAGTTAAATTTTCTTAATTTTTGGTACTTAAAAACTATCTATGATGACAACCAATTTATTTGTCATTGCTAATGTAAAACAATTGCGAACCTAGGTAGTTTTAGAATTTTACTGCCTTTTTTCCGAACATCTTGGGGTGTTGGCGTCCTAAATTCAGCGATTTTTAACAGTTTTCACAATCGGGTTGAGCTTGGCACGATTTTGGAGGACCTTCGGAATTTCGGGGGGGGGGGTTGAAAACCCTAACACCCCCCTCCCTCGGTACGCCACTGTTCGTACATGTATGCAGAAGATGGAAATGCATGCACACCGTAAAATTACCGGCGCGTTACTGTCCGTTGTTTCGCTGTCTCGAACGATACCGAGTTCAGGATGTTGACAGTGCTTATGGAACTAGAGGGAAAGTTGTCCCTTTGCACGCATGTAGGCGTGTGTGGGCGGTGGTACAATTCCACCCCTTCGTAACTTCTGCACTGGATGGCGAGTGCTCAGCTTCATGCTACGGTCGGTCTACTGCCAGGAACACAACCCACGGTACCCACTGAATAGGAGACCGCTGGGGCCACAGAGTCGGTCTGAAGGCCACGGTGGAAAGAAAGATTTCCTTTTTTGTCAGGAATTAAAGAACGATTTCACCACGTCCCAGCTCTTGGCCTACTCAGTAGTCCTACAGCGATTACGGTTGTACCTGCATGTAGAGCTATAAATTCAAGAGGCATGAAGTATTTTTAGTTATTAACAACAGTAAGAAGTTTCGTTACTTTTCATGTACGTTCGGAAGAAGAGAGTTAAAGCCTTATTTACTTATTAATAGTAAGAAGTTTCCTTACTCTTCGTGTACGTTCGGAAAAATACGTACGAAGGTTAAAGTGTTCTGGGATATGCCGCTAGCAGCTTATCACCGACGTTTCCTGCCCCGCAATTCTTCAGCCACACTTCAGAAACAAAGCCGCGAGGACCTTAAGTCACTCACTTTTGTTTTTGTTTAATATCGGGAGGAACGTAGGCCGAGGGTGTTTGAGAATAGGGTACCGAGGAGAATATTTGAGCCTAAGAGGAACGAGGTAACAGGGGAGTGGAGAAAACTACATAATGAAGGGTTTAATGATCTGTGCTCCTCATCAAACATTATTATTGTGGTCAAATCGAGAGTAATGAGATGAGCGGGGCATGTAGCACGTATGGGGGAGAAGAGAGGTACATACAGGATTTTGGTGGGGAAACCTAAGAGAAAAAGACCACTTGGAAGACCCAGGCGTAGATGGAAAGATATGATATCCCAGCAGTGGGATGGGGCAGCATGGACTGGATCGATCTGGCTCAGGACAGGAACTGGTGGTGGGCAGTTGTAAACGCGGCAATGAACTGTTCTTATAATGAAAGCCAACGAGATGCACTGTTTCTCAGATTTATTTGATAAAGTACTCTACACGTTTCGGACAAGTCCAATATCCATCATCAGAAGTATCTCAACACTCTACACACGCAATAGGCATTTGTCATGCTAGTTATGTTGGCGTCTGCTAGCGTGGTCAGGATGGAACTCCTGAGAAATAGTGCATCTCGTTGGCTTTCATTATAAGAATACATCACGATGCACGGTCCTCTGAACGTCAAATGCGGTAATGAACCTTCGGGTTCCATAAAATGCGGTCGAATTTCTTGACTAGCTGAGAACCCGTCAGATTCTCAAGAAGGACTCTGCTGCATGGCGTAAGTAAGTACGTAACTAAGTAAGTAAATAAGTAAGTAAGTAAGGAGTAAGTAACGGCCTGAAATTTTGGAGATACACACGTAGCGCATGTTTCAGTTTTTCGAAAATCTTTCATTTGTTTGCTGCAATTATTGCGAGCCCTGAAGTTTTATATCCATATGAAACGGCAGATGGTTAGGACTCCCTGCTTTGTTGAGTTTTATTCCAATAGGAGCCCTAATGGAGCAGTGATAATTGGTCACAATAACCAGATCTGTACTGATGAGGCGTGCACATTTTGAATTGACAGCTATCTCTACAGCCATCAAGCACGTTTTACAGTGTCTGAACAACCGTATCCGAATTTGCATAACTATGCAGGCGGACTGCCAGATGAATAATGATCAGTTGTAGCTGTGCTGCACGTTGTCATGTCCAGGGGACAACATGAAACACTGCGACCCACAACTTAGCTCCTTTTGTCGGTGGGATTCCACGTACGGTAGCAACTTTTATTATTCGAAGAGCCGGTGGATTGATTGAATATGAAGCGGTTTGGTATTCGGCACTTACTGGTGTATCAACCCGAAAATTTGTGTGCGGTTGGACAAAATGTGTACGTTGAGAGTACGCACGTTGTGAAATTGACTCGTGATAGGGCTGAATATCCCTGAACCGAACGTAATATCACTCTTTGAATAACAGGCAGGGTAAGAGGGGGGTGACTGCCGAAGGTCACATTGAAAAAAACCATCAAAATTCTGTCTATGTCTCGAGAAAGATTGCAGTCGCTTGTGTTTATATTGTATTAAGTCTGTGTGTTCTAATTTTTGTTTCAAATGTGCGAGAATGGTGGAAGAGAAAATGTAATTGTTATCTTTTAAGCTCATGGTTCCGTGCATCTTAATTCACTGTTAATAAAAATACAACCAGATGCAAAAGTATGCAGATATTTATTTACTGCAAAGTCACTCTACATGTTTCGGGTGTCATAGCACCCATCATCAGGAGTACTAAAAACTGTAACCGCAGCCTCCGATACAGGTCATAATACTGGTACAGCTACTTCCCTCCAACGTGGCCTGATCGGGCCCGATCAGGCCACATTGGAGGGAAGTAGCTGTACCAGTATTATGACCTGTATCGGAGGCTGCGGTTACAGTTTTTAGTACTCCTGATGATGGGTGCTATGACACCCGAAACATGTAAAGTGACTTTGCAGTAAATAAATATCTGCATACTGTTGCATCTGGTTGGATTTTTATTAACATTGTAATTGATATCCTGAGGACTTAATTTTACGTTTATGAAAGAAGGAACGTCCTGGGAGACATAATGCTTTTTTCCCCACAAACTTCTGGGTACCTATGCTTCTATAAACACTTAACTCCATGGACCAGAATTCTTCTTCAGAAGTCGGTGGCTTAGGTCGCTGTGAAGTTAGCTTTCTTTTATGAAAGCCAACGTTTCGTTGGTGTTTTCATTTACACTTTTGCCACTACTTCTGCTGCTAATATTAGTAGTTATACTATTACTAACACAACCTTTACTGCAAGCACTACCGCTCGTTTGTTACTACTACCGATCATGCTACTAGGAATTCGTCCGGTCTTGGATTTCTATAAAAAGGTAAATAGTCCCATTACAGGCCCGAGGTGCCCAGAGGGTTCCAGGAAGTTAAGGTTCCCAGATTATGTGACAATGGCCCAGGATGGTGGTAAGGTTGTCAGTCTTACGCCCCGGCCGCTTTTACCCCCAGGAAATACTCCTGGTACTCATTTCTGTTAGAGGCTGCTTGGATTTCTATACCAACGTGAAATTTGATTCAGTACTTAATCGTGATATTTGATTGTCTTGATTTGTTATTAGGCCTAATCGCTGTGACAGTACAGTTTTGACTTTATTTATTAATATAGCTTATAATTCAAAATTCTCTGCTTATGAGTACTTTGTTTTCCTTGGGAGGGTTACCAACCCATCCGCAAAACCCCCATTCTTGGAGGACCAGTTTGTCTCTCTTAGTCTCGCCTCTTAAAGAAAACCTGTACAGATACCCAAATCATATTTTATAAAGTTGTAGCTAGACCATCACTACTCTATGTCAGCGAAACATCAGTAACCACGAAAAGAAACATGACTCGCCTAGAAGCTGCAGAGATGCGCTTTCTAAGAAGTGTTACGGGATACACAAGAATGGATAAAATAAGAAGCGAAGTCATAAGGAAAGAATTAGAGATCTCTGGAATACAAGATGTGAGACTCAAATACAAACAAAACTGGATCAACCACCTTGAAAGAATGGACAACACAAGACTTCCGAAACACGCCCTCAACTACAAACCTCGAGGAAGAAGAGACCGTGGACGACCCAGGAAACGATGGCAATGCGTCGATGCCGGAACAGGTCAAAAGACCTCATCCATGGAGGAAGATGATGATGATGAATTCAAAATTCTTTAAATTGCTCAAGATTTCGATTGGTATGCTGAATACGTAGTAGTCATGGGGAATGTAACAGTAGGTAAATACATCTTGTAGAGGAACGGAATCTGATTAATGTAACGGGAAATTTAAACAGGGAACAGAATTGCATTAATTTTGGTTGAGAATCTTAATAGGTCAGTGACATTTAAGGTTTAATGTTATCATTATTTCCTCTTTTTTCACGATAAATACTTCTGGAAGGTCTTTAGTGTTACACCGATTGTACCACACTGGATTCCGTCATGTACATTATGTCACAAAAACGCATTGGAAGGCTAATGAAAAATTGTCGTGTAAATGCATATATTTTAGCGTGCATGAATTGTGAATTAACGTATCAAATGCATTCACATTAAAATTAATTGAACTTACTAAGTGAGAAATAGGTGTATTATGTCATCACTTTGTGGAAGTTCTATGTGGGACGTTGTGACGAGCCATGTGTATTAATAGCCAGAGCTTTGAATGATAAATTGTGATGCACTGTTCTGTGAGCAAACATTCAATTTATAGCAAGAGCAATTTATGTGTTTAATGAATACACTACATACTGGACGAATTCTGGTGTGTCATGTGCATTAGTAATGTTTCATTTATTCATGCATTGCATGAGTGCTTGTGTACCGGGTTGAATACTGTCGGAGTGATCACAAAGCTGGAGCGAGTTCTAAAACAGCTACTATTCACCGTCAACGCAACTGATTAGACCTATGTTGTATCATATTTTATTAGAAAAATGTGTGGCTACATCTTTCGAACAATTACGTGGTTGTCCTCGGCCTTTTGAACAATATAAAATTCATAATCTCAGTTGTCAGCATTACTTAAGGGTCAGATTGGGGTCAGTCTTAATGTTACACAATGCATATAAAATTATGAAATTTTAAACTTTAAAAAAACAACTAAACATTAGAGCATTTTCATGTAAAAATTGTCAGTATTATTGCTTGATGCGTGAGTAGCGGCGTCTGTTGATGGCGGTGAGCGATGGTATGTGGGACGTCGTTGATATGTTGACATGAAGCTTACGTGTGTTCGGTATTATCTTTTTGGAGCTGTTTCTGGTGTGTGTGTGTTGGTTAATGGAAAGAAACTTAAGTGAATTTAGCCATCCTCATACGTAGCCCTTATTAACTATCAGATCAGAAGATGAGATGGACGTGGCGCATAGCACGCACGGGAGAGATGATAAGTGTGTACAACTTTTTAAGGAATACCTTATGGTAGAGCATAGGCATGCATATGAAAATAATAAGATTGATCTTAAAGACGCAGGGTGTGTTAATGTGAACTGGATACGGCTGGCTCAGGATAGGGACCTATCAATATATTATGGAAATTCTAGATTCTATAAAAGAGAGGGATTGTTTTTGACTCGTTGTTTCTCGTTTGGTATCTCAAGGAGAAATTTGCTCAGTTGTGTTGGACCTTCAGACTAATCAGCAAAACATTTTCGATATTCATGTGCAAACACATCTGTGGCGCTCAAGCGAACCATGAAGGCCGTGTCGTGGCCCAGGCTCTTAGTCGTCTGCCTGTCACCTTGGAGACCTGGTTTCGAATTTCATGTGGGAAATGTTGAGAGAGTGGCACTGAGACAGGTCTCTCAAAACACTGGCTTACTTTGGCTTTCCCCTGCCGTTATCATTCCACCAGTGCCCCACGCTCATGACTTCATCCATCTACCACCGGCGCTGCATAATCCCAGCAACTGACATGAAACACTCTCACTCTTCTTGATCACTTAAATGCTTGTGGGGTCATTCAAGGGAAATATTTTTACAGCCGGACTGCTGGCCGTGGATGCGTAGCAACCGGTCGGCCTGCTCTGTGGTGCCCACTCCTGCGATAACAATATTCTGCATGGCAGAGTTATTATGCAAACGTTTAAACGAAAATTCGTTTTACAATGTTCATTTTATTCAAAAAAAAGTTGGTATAGTGTGTATGTGGACGGTGCTAAATTAGGGTTAAATTTTAGTACCATTTACGCTGTAGTTGAGGTCATTAAGTCATGCATACACGTAATGGGTTTTACGTGACTATGACGTGTCATTACGTGACTGAATGACCGACCAGCTGAGAGCACTAAACGGGGAAAGAGCAAATACACCTGGTTCGTTGCTTCAAGTACTAATGCGGGTATGGGCACACAATGGACAACTGGATGTGACTAAAATTATAATGTTTGTTAGTAGGTCGTTAAAACGACAATCTTGGTGTTAGTCACATCACGTTCCAAGTGCCGATGCAACACCTGTGTCTGCCGGTAGCTTTTCCCCACCCTCCTTACGCACCCCGCGAAATGTTGGCTTCTCAGGGGCTGTTGAAATTATAGGGAATGTGAAATCGTTGTATGTAAATAATGCGGGTTCAGAAAGGGAGATTAGTCGTTAGTTGTTTGGTTTGTTCTTCAGAGTATGTACAACACCGGGACCGCGGTAGCAAAGTGGTTAAGGTGCTGTGCTACAAATCGGAAGGTCGCTGGTTCGATTCCAGATGGTGTCATTGGAATTTTTCATTGACATAATCCTTCCGATCGCACTATGGCCCTGGGGTCGACTCAACCTCTAATAGAAATAAGTACTAGAAGCATTTCCTTGGGGTAAAGGCGGCCGGTGCGTAGGGCTGACAATATTAGCACCATCCTGTGCCGTTGTCATGTAATCTGGGAACCTGAACTTCCTGCAACCCTCTGGGCCACTCCAGGCCTGTAACGGGACTGCTTTACCTTTATGTACAGCACTAGAGGTTATTAAATATCAAATGAGATAGACTAATTCAGCAAAGAAAAGTGGAAAATATCTCTAGGTATGCAACAGTGGCGTATTTCAAAATCGTCCCGATACGCTGGTAGAACCACTGAGGGAAAGTTACGAGACCATCAGGAAGTTTAGCTATTGAACAAGTTGGCTGAAGCTGTAATGCGTTTGGCTGGATATTCTACAGGTTTCCGGTTTGAGACTTCACTGGACAACAAAAAATCATGACTGGCCTGTGTCGTGTGTTTCTCAGTACCTCTAGGGAGACACCAAGATAGTGTCTTAAATAGTCCACGACCACTGTCTCCCACGTTCTTTTCAATTTATTATTCACTTCCGTTCCCTCGTTCGAAACTACGGCATAAACACGAAGTTACGCGGCTGTAGACGCACAGAACAGTATAGGTCGCCGTATAAGCAAGGACCTCTCTTCATTTCCCGGTAACATCTCAGGGACACTTAATTTCCTGGGCAAATGACTACGAAGACATGCTATAGTGCTGTTCTTTCTTACTCTTAAGGTCAGTTGCATGTATTATTTTTAGTTTTATATCTGCCTCTCGAAAACGTTATTAATATTTTTATTGCATTTTATAAGTTTTCTGAGTTTTTCTCGTATATTCAGATCCACCTTATATTCTGACATATTCGGTGTTTCCGAGGTACCGAAAATGCCTTTCAATAACAGCAAAATAAGTAGTACCTGTTTACTGAATCAATAGGGAATAATGTTTGTGAAATTTCTCGGTCATACATTTGGCATTCAGAGGTTGCTTGATGTGTTCGAGATTCATCTTCATGAGGGCATATTGCAATGGTTAGAGTGCAGTTTTTTTTTATTGGAAAAATGTTCTATTTCTAATTTCCTCAATTTGTTTTGTGACTGGTAAATCCAGAAATATTCGTGTGATGTTTTAATATGGTTGTATGCTTTCTTCTGGGTAATTCACCGGCGTCTGAATTTTGTATGCCGACGTTTCGAAACACACTGTCTGTTCCATCTTCATAGGCGGATAGATATGAAGGATGACTTCTTTCTTCTCCTCCCCCTCCCCTCTTCTTCTTCTTCCATTGACACTACAGCCCACTGTGGGCTTTGGCCTGTCGAACAATGTCCTTCCATTTTTTCCTATCTGCCACCAACTCTCTCCATCTTCTCACTCCCAGCACTTGAAAATCTCTTTCTTCTTCCTCTTTCCATCTTTTCCTGGGTCTTCCCCTTCTTCTCGTCCCTTCCAGTTCTTGAGTGAAGATTTTTTGGGCATCCTATCCTCCATTCTCTCTAGGTGACCTAACCAGCTTATCCTTTGCCCCTTTATCCATTTTACTATATTTTCTCCTTTGCTCATCTCTTCTAGTTCTCGATTCCTCCGACTTTCCCATTCCCCGTTTTCATATTTAGGACCATATATTCTTCTAAATATTTTCCTTCCAAAAATTAGCAGAGCTTGTTCTTCTTTCTTCGTCAACGTCCATGCTTCCGCTCCATACGACACTTCGGTCTCATTAGTGTCTTTAATAATATAATTTTAGTAGCTCCGGATAAAAGTCGAATCCTGAAGAGACTTATAGCGGCAAAATAAGTTCTATTGCCGGCCAAAATGCGTCTTTGTGTTTCTTTTTCCACGCTATTATCATTACTGATTAGCGTACCCAAGTATATGAACTCGGCTACTCCTTCAAAAGTTACACCATTTATGGTTGCACCTTTCACTGATCTTCGGGATGGGGGCGCTGAAAATCTCATATATTTGGTCTTGTCGGGGTTTATTACCAGGCCCAATCTACCTGCTTCTCTGCTTATCTCAGCACACGCTGCTTCAAGAGCTGGAAGGCTCCTTGCAGTTACCAAAATATCATCGGCATATCCACAGATTTGTCAGTCTGTTTAAAATCGTATTGCGTTGTTCCAGGTTTTTCAGTGCTTTGTGGAGAACGAGGTTGAACAATGCTGCAGACAAACCATCTCCCTGCTTAACCGCTCTACTTATGACAAAAGGGTTATTTATTTTCCCATCCACTATTACTTTGCCTTGGGCTCCTTCAAGTGTCATTTTCACGAGCCGTTCTATCGTTTTGGGTATCACAAAACTCGCTAGTGATTCTAGAAGCTTTTTTTGGTTTATACTGTCAAAAGCTTTTTTAAAAATTAATGAAGAGGAGTATGAAGGATGACTAGGTTAGAGAATGTTGGAGAATTTATAAGGGAAGAGGTTTGGCTCGAAAATAGCCTGAGCCAATATAAAGGAGGGTGACAGGGTAGGGGCGGGTCCGAGTACAGAAAGAGGTTGTGGAGGGTAACGACCCTCACGGAGGCCACGGGCGCGTATGTGAAGGAGATAGGGCCGGTGTCGGGGTGAGCCATAGGATGGTAGAGGTCAAACTACGAGTATTGTGGCTGTCACCTTTCCGTAAGCTTGTGTAGAAGGGGTTTCCAAGATTTTCTTAAAGTCAGGCCATCTTCACTGTTGATGTTGTGTGGGCGCATTTCAAGTTCAATAGCTTCCCCTGATGAGCCGATCCATGTATCCGGTTTTAGCAGAAAGAAGTTTTATGTCCTGTAGTTTAATAATGTGGTCATGGTTAATGCTGTGTTCCGCTACTGCTGATTTGTTGGGTTGTGCCAGTCTTATATTTCTGTTGTGCTCTTTGATTCGGATTTGAATGGATTGACCGCTTTGTCCACTCTAAACCCTGCCGTATTCACATGGGATGCTGTATATACCTGGTGTTCTTAATCCCAGTGCACCCTTGACTGGTGGAAGGTAGCTGAATACTTTTCTAGGTGGTAGGGCGACACTTTTGATGTTGTGTTTGGCCAGCATTCTGCTGAGTCGGCCATGTGTTTGGGTGTGTACGGTATGTGTGCAGTCGAGGTGGGTTTATCACTGGTCTTGGTAGTCCGTGTTGCCGGTTCCATGGCTCGTATCTGTTGGGGGCTGTATCCATTGTCCTTGAAGACGGTGGTGAGAAATTCTAGTTCTTGGGTGAGGGAATCCTGGTCACAGAGAGCTTTGGCTTTGCGTATCAGGGAAGCGAAGACTGTTTGTTTGTTAGCAGGATGGTGATGCGAATTCTGGTGTAGGTGGAGATTGGTATGGGTGGGTTTCCGATATACTTTGTGCCCTAGGGAGCCGTCCGTTTTTCTGTAGATGTCAATGTCCAGGAATGGAAGGTGGCCTTCTTCTTTTCCCATTGTAAACCGTATCTTGTTGTGGAGTCCATTGAGGTGGTTCAGAAATTCTGTCAGTTTTTCTTGGCCATGGGGCCAAATGACGAACGTGTCATCTACATATCTGAACCAGCATACAGGCTTGTGTTTCGCTTGTTCTGTTGCTTTCTTCTCAAAATCCTCAATGAAGAAATTCGCAATTACCGGAGAAAGTGGTGAGCCCATTGCTACCCAGCCCGTTTGTTCGTAGACCTGTCCATCAAAACAAAAATATGTGGATGTTAGTGTTTGAGCAATTCCAGGACATCATCTTCAAAGTGATGACTGAGGAGTTCAAGTGAATCCACAATCGGAACTTTGGTAAATAGAGATACCACGTAGAAACTAACCATTAGATCTTCTGGTTGTACCGTAGATATTCCAATGTCTGGACGAACTGGAAGGAATTTTTCACATGGTGTGCCGAATTCCCGGTGAGTTGGCTAAGAACTCCTGCTAAGTACTTGGAGAGTTGGTAGATAGGAGCACCAATGTTGCTGACAGTGGGTCTCAGAGGAACCCCCTCTTTATGTATCTTCGGAAGTCCATACAGTCTTGGGGGTCTACAGCCGGCCGGACGCAGTTGTTTGCATATATCTTTTGTGAGAGTGGTTTTTTAAAGCAGTAGTGTGGTTTTTCGTTCTGTCGAATCAGTAGGATCCGTAGCCAGTCTTCTATATGACGGATCCTCAAGAAGGGAGGTGATCTTCTGTTTGTAGTCCACAGTGTTGAGAATCACGGTAGCATTGCCTTTGTCTGCCAGTAGGATGGTGAGATCGGTGTTTTTCTTTAGAGTCCTTGGTGCTTCCCTCTCAGCTCTCGTTAAGTTGTCTGTGGGTCTGGAGGAGTTTTTTATAATTCTCACGGTCTCTTGCCTGGCTTCTTCCGCCATCTCCACAGGTAGAAACTGGATTGCCTTTTCGACCCCAGCTAAGATGTCTTCAATAGGTATATTGCGTGGAGTCACAGCCTAATTAAGACTTTTCTGTAGTGACGAGAATACTCCCGTCATCCAGCGTATGACCACTGAGGTTGATGACCATTTCTTTTGAAGTCTTTGTAGTTGGATTTTGTGTCTTGCGGAGCCGTGCGAATTTCCGGAGTTGTCTGGCCTTGCTGTCTTCCCCCACACGTGTGGCTTTTTTAAAAGTTAGTTGGTCGATCAGGGACCAGTCCGACTTGGAGAATACGCTTGCTAAACGTAAGTGTATTTCCAGCAGAGCACGAGATGTGTTATCGAGCTCTCGTCTGTTGTGATGTATCTTTTCCCGGAGTAAGGCAAAACTGGTGCGTTGATAGATTCTATTGGCAGCTCGGGAGTGGATGTGGTGATGGAACTGTAACCTAAGGTAATACTATAAGGATATGGCAGTCATAACACCCCTATATTATCAGGTGGACATAACTTATCAACTACTGATGATGGCCACAGCAACATTGGCCGAAACATGTAGTTGATAAGTTATATAACCTGATAATATAGTTGTGTTATGACTGCTATATCCTTATAGAATTATTACCTTAGGTTCTAACAAACACAACGGGGATGACGCTTCTTGAAGATGGAACTGTAAGAAACGAGGTATGGTGTTCTGATCTTTGCAGCGACGGAGGAAAGTAAGGGAGGTGAGGAGTTGGTTTTCTTGGTGTGGAGTTTTTCGAATAGTCAAATGTGTCTTACAGTTTCCTCCCCATAGAGGTGAAGTATTCATGATTTCAGACTTTCGCCGTGTTCTGAGAACATTCAGAACACGGCGAAAGTTTGAAATCAAGAATGTTTGAATATATTCATTTCATTGTTACCATGCTTCTTTGCTAAGTATAAGCCTATATAACAATTTCATAATGCAAATGCAACTGAAAACCGGGCGTTTAACGTAAGATGGACATCCGTGTAAGAAATGCAAGTCGACATATTAGACACAGCCCTACCATATAATGCTACTTCGAAATTTATCGAGCCGTCTTCTTAATTTGTAATCATTTGGTGCCCGGCTATCAACCTGTGTAAGGAGTCTTTTGTCTGGACTGTTAAGTGATGTTGGACGACAATTTTCAAACCGTTATACATCATAAAATTTCGACATTCCTTAATACTGGTCGACATTTCCTTCTAGATATTCGGACCGCAATAATTGCTTCAGATTATGACACTAGGTTCCTCGCGCAATGTTTCTGATTCATTGTTTTTGTTTCAGGTAAGCCGAAGTGTATTGTAGCTCCGACCGTCTTGGGAAAACAGGATTATGCTCATCTGTAACACTGATCTGCCTGAGTGTTAAAGTAGGCCTCCTGTGGTGGAATCCTGCACAGATTTCCATAAATCTAATCTTAGTTTAATCAGATTTTTTGCCCGAAAAAAATATGATTATTATATTCGCACCTAATATTTATGTTAGCTACATGTAATGAATTTTGTTGTATTTGTTATAATCATGTATAATCCTTTTCCATGCTTTTCTTCTAAGGGTAATATTAATTTGGATACAGTTATAATCCTTTGATTTCGTTTTGGGCTTTGCTGATGTCTTAATTTTGTCTGTCTGTCTGTTATCGTCGCACTCTTATGCCGTCTTTCTAATTAGCCGTTAGGTAACCGATTCAGCATATAAGATTGTAAAGTATTTATTCAAGTATCACCACCAATAACATCATTATCTTCTATATATACCAGTTCTGTTATCTTGTTTTTGGTTGTATTTGTTTGTTTTTGCCGTGTTATTGTTGCATCACTCCTACTGTCTTGTTTTGACTATCGGTAAGTAACTTAATTTCATCACTGTTATCTTGCTTATTACAGAATTTCTGTTAGTTTCTTTTTAGGAAGAAATCGGTATTTAACTGTGGAGTCTTAATAAGTTAAATTTTCTGTTCATTCTGGTAATCTCGGGATTGTTCGCAGTCGTCACGTCTCCAGTTATTCTCTCTCAGACCAGAAAACGTTTCGTATCTGATGTATTAATATGGTCATATTCTCTCCTTACTGAATTCCAAACGCCCGCATCCAGTGGACTCGGTATGAAACAGTCCTGTAGAGCAGTGGGCCGCACTTCAAGAGGGCCTGAAGGTCTCTTGACCTCCAGAGCAAAGTAAGCTTGAGTTGCGACTTGTGTATCGAAATGCAGTTACTAATGAGCCGTAATGCACTGTGCGAGGGGTTTTAATTAAATTGGTAGGCGTGTTTCAAATTTAACGTGACTTTGTAGTGCTAATAGAAATTCAACATATTTCATCTCTGCCAATTTTTCGCAGTCCGCTCATGAAAGGACTGGGGTAGGGAAAGTGAAGATACGGTTTTTATATTGTGAAGAAAAGGGAAGCATAGAGAATATGGAAATAAAAGGCTGTTAGAAAGGAAGGGAATAAAGAGTAAAATGAAAGAAAACAAAAAGTCGGGACAGAACGAAAGAAACAAATGCAGCAAGGTAGCAAGAAAGAAAGGACATGACAAGGCCCACACGTGGAATTAACACATAGGCTTACTATCATCATCCATATGCGTAGCAACTACGAATTGTACAACTGCAAGTTGGCAGCAAAACTGTTAATGAAATTTTGTGTTCATTATATGTTGATTGTGTTCGTTCATGAGAGTAATGTACCGTAACTCTGTACATGCATCTCTCGATAAGATTTGTGTTCCCATATAGAGCTCAAAATAAATAGAGCACATACAATGTACAGATAAAAGCAGAGTTTTGCTAGTACGAACCATGACGGTGTATAGGAGAAGTGAGGGTAGATCTCCATCCATTCTTAACCTCATCATTAGATGGAGGTGAATAACCATCTTCACACCCCGGCCGCCTTACCACCAGAGAAGAGACTGCGGCATCCACTGAATAAGAGACTTGTTTGGCCTGAGAGTCAGTCTGGACATTTTGGAGAGAGGTATTTTGCCCTACAGGTATTCGAACCCCGGATCATCCGGCCCGCACATATGACACGTAATGAAACTTGAAATAAAGGAAGTAGTATTCTCTTGGATATGACGCCGTGAAGTTTGGTATAAATATAACGAGCTTCGAAAGAACGTACGGCGGGGCTCCGTCTTCAGGGTATACGTGTGAATCGTGACGGAAGAATCACGGTAAAGTATGGATGTAAGTGCAAAGAAATGGTTTCACAAATAACGCAGTGTTTGAGGGTTTGTACCAGGGGAGCGAGAGGGAAGTGAGGAGGTCCAAATCCATCGGGAGTCTGGGAAGAAGAAGCCATTGAAGGGAAAAAGGGGAACGTAGAATGAAAATCTGGAACTGCGTCACACATCAGTACTATATATCGAGACGGAACTTGTCATTGTAATTACTCATCCTTACATTATAATTATGATCGAATTAGTGGCTCTGACTCTTCTGTACGTGCCCTACCAATCTTATTTAACTTAATTATTTTACGTTTATAGCTACTGAGAGACTGTGCTCTGCAGCGTTGAACAAAATGTTAAATTTCTAACAAAGACAACGAATACCCGTATAAGATTCCTGCATCATTTTCGTAATAGCTACTTAATTCGATCCATTTTTATGTTACTGAAGTTATGATGGAGTTCTGCGTTAGGTAATTACATTCATGAAAGTGCCACCTTCTACTCTTCACTTGAGCAGTGTACGTAACACCTGTATCAATATTTGTCATGTTGGTAGTAGATTAAAGGACACGTGGATGTTCTTATAGGTGGCACCCCTAGCTTTTCCTGATAAAAACGGGAGACAGAATGGCACACTGAAGGGTGCTAGAAAGTGTCACGAGGCACATTCCAAAATTTATACTGTCTCTACGCATATTATAAGCGAGACTTACATTTTCATTGTCACTGTATGAGGACCTAACACAATGTGATGTGGCTGTGTTCAGGTGAGGTGCTGTAGACTTGTTAAGGTGCTCATATTTGTCAGAAATTGCGGCGAAAGAAAAAGTATTATAAATTTGTTTTATAGAACTTCATTAATGTATTTATCTCGGTATTTAACCAACTTGATGCACAAAATTTGTTTCATAATAAGTTTTATTTCATGCCTCTACATGTTTCGAGCACGTGTGCTCATCATCAGGAGGTCAAAATTGCATTACACAGTCTCTGGTATCATCACACCAACAGGTGGTCGTCTTGTGCACGAGACGGCCACCTATATGTGTGATGATACCAGAGGCTGTGTAATGCAATTTTGACCTCCTGATGATGAGCACATGTGCTCGAAACATGTAGAGGCATGAAATAAAACTTATTATGAAACAAATTTTGTGCATCAAGTTGGTTAAACACTGAGATAAATATACTGAGATGCGCGGTCAGCAAAACGTCAAAATTCATTAATGTAGCTGAAACAATTACAGAGAATGAGCAAAAACTGTTTGCTCAAGCAAGCACTGTAGTATGACCCTAAAGGAAGGAGAAATGTAGGACGTCCAGGATGATGATGAGAACATAAGGATTGAACAAGTTAGACCCAGAGGAATGTTAATACTGAAGACTGGATATCTTCGGGTTTGAGGATTTTCAGGTTTCCCCAACTCTATGGCTGAGGATTTAGTTCTGGGATAAGAAGCTGCGTTTCTGGGTTGTCGGTTTCAGGCGTTTCGAGACAAGCTAGTGACCTCATCTTCAAGGTCGAAATGTCCAAGTGGTTATGCAATTTTCGACCTTCGACCTCCTACAGTAAAAAGGGCACTAGCAGTTTCAACGTAACCACCACTACCAACATAATAATTATTCGAAGCCGAGACAGTCATTGCCTCCTCACTGCTGACGGTGACTGTGAGTACCTTACGGTGAAATGTGAACTGCCTGAAACTTTCGCGGTATTAAATAAGGTACGCAATTCATAGAATTCGTCTTCTAATAAAGAGGATCGAACTGCGCCCGGAATATTTTATGTAACACAACTTGTCAGAGGCCTACTTTACGTTTCGTAACTAAATTTTTGCTTTCTGAGCCGCAAGCTTGCTCAGTAGGCCCAACGACGACAAGATTCCGAGTGTTCAAATACATTCACGTGGCCTGTTACAAAATATTTACTGACCTTGGAGAAGGAAATCAAGACATGCATTCTGCTGCTTGTCTGAAGTAATTGTTTTGACGCGTTATTGCTACTCTGTTAGAAATATAAACATCTCTAACCTTCATTGAATCGTAGCATGGCAGAATTCCAAAACACTCTTTCGGGCAACATTCTGTTTGGTAGAATGTGCGCGTACTTTTAGCGAAAAATGGCATTTAATTACGAAATAAATCTTGTTAAAGATACCAGGCACCTCCTGTTATATTCTTACCTCAAAACACTCAAAATTCCTATTAAGTGTATCAACTTATTCTACATATTAATTTTAATGTTACCTGTTGTTCCCTTTTCGGAATTATGATCATAAATTTTACAACAGTCATATACACACTGTTAGTAAGGGAAGGCCTCACCTCTTTTTATTCTTTTTTGAACCAGTATTTTTACCTTATGATAGCTGAATTAGGCAGCCGAAACGTGTAGTCGAATTAAATACAAATCAGTATACAGGGTCTATAAAGTTGTGTTGTTCGGACAATAAAATAAACAGTTAACACGGACATAGACTTGCTGAACAGGAATGTGTATTTTTCCAACTATTTTTCTTACAGCAGTCGAAGCATTTATGAAGTTGTAAAAGAATTCAGAAAGTCTTTTATTCAAAGAAATTTCTTACCGTTCAGGCGCTACTGTCTTACTATTTTATGACTGTTTTTCTCCATGTATTATTTTACGAACGCTGGTAATACCAAAATATTTTGGACAATACTGTGATCAAATTTTTAATTACCATTGTCTTCTGAACACAATGTGTAGGATGATACATTATCAAGAACACTGTATACATTGCATAAAGACGCATAATTACACTTTGCGCTGGTGTATTACTTGTGATAGATTTAAGATATCATTAAATGACGTCAGAAACATTTCCTTGTACTCGTATGAAGATTAATTAGAAGCTTATTAGTGAGGGAAACTTTTAGATGTTAAATATATTGTTTAAGAAAGAAGAATATTGCCCATGAAGAAGTTTCTGTAACATGCTGACTGAAGGGGCTTGCTTTACTTCGCTCATAAAAGCATGTCGAATAGCAGCTCACATGCACTACACATCACGATACATAGCAGCCCACATGCAGTGCACGTCAAGGTACGTAGCAGGTCACATACAGTACACATCGAGATACATAGCAGCTCACATGCAGTATACATCACGATACATAACAGCTCACATGCAGTACACATCACGATACAGAGCTGCTCACATGCAGTACACATCAAGATACAGAGCAGCTCACATGCAGTACACATCAAGATACAGAGCAGCTCACATGCAGTATATATCACGATACATAACAGCTCACATGCAGTACACATCAAGATATAGAGCAGCTCACATTCAGTACACATCAAGATACATAGCAGCTCACATGCAGTACACATCACGATACAGAGCAGCTCACATGCAGTATACATCACGATACATAACAGCTCACATGCAATACACATCCAAGATACAGAGCAGCTCACATGCAGTATACATCACGATACATAACAACTCACATGCAGTACACATCAAGATACAGAGCAGCTCACATGCAGTACACATCAAGATACAGAGCAGCTCACATGCAGTATACATCACGATACGTAACAGCTCACATGCAGTACACATCAAGATACATAGCAGCTCACATGCAGTGCACGTCAAGATATATAGCAGCTCACATGCAGTACACATCAAGATACATAGCAGCTCACATGCAGCATACTTCACGATACATAGCAGCTCACATGCCGTATACATCAAGATACATGGCAGTTCACGTGTGCAGTACACGTCAAGATACATAGCAGCTTACATACAGTGTACATCACGATTCATAGCCGCTCACATGCCATACATTTCAAGATACGTAACAGCTAAATGCAGGACCCGTAAGATATTTAGAAGCTTACTTACAGTGCACATCAAGATACATAGCCGCTCACATGAAGTACACATAACAGCTCACATGCTGTACACCTCAAGATATACATCAGCCCACTTAACATTGCACTTAAAGATACCTGTTTATTAGATCACATGCAGTACACATCTTGATAAATAACAGCTCACATGCAGTACACATCAAGATACCACTTGTCACACAAAAATTCCTAAAATGATTGTTTAGTATTTTAATGTTAAATAGACATTGGATTAGTACATAACATTTTAATAGCTAATCACAAGAACTTGCATACTGCATTGCAATGTACGCATATATAATTTTTATTTACAGGAAACGTGTGACACAGATAGTGATGAAGCAATGTCGAAACGTGGATGTGAATGAAAATGAAGTTATAATGTAATCGTACAAAAAACATGTGTTTGTAGACGGTCTGAAATACATGGTATTACGTTAAAGACAACACGACATAGCAACGCGGAAACTAGTACTAGACCTGCATTTCATCGAAATTCGTTTAATAGTTTTTTCTTTGGTGTGAAACATGTGGACAGAGAGGCTTTGTCTGCTGCTTCTGCTTCAAGCGCCGTTGATTATCTGTTTTATTCTGCCGGCTTCTCAAGCTTTGGATTGCATTTCGTCAAAAACTATCGAACCTTACCCAGGCAGGATGTAGACGAACGAACGTCGATGCCTGTCATATTCAAAACCTGACGACTTGAAACCTAGTTGTACTATATTCCATGTTTTGTGCATTAATCAGATGCATAATATTTTTTAAAGGAACCAACAAATGCTCTTGAATTTATGAATGTAATTTTATTACATAACAATCACAGACATGTTTCGACCACTCACATTGCCATCTTCAGGTTCATGTGAACAAGAATACCGATACATTTTAAACTCATGGTTCCGTGCATCACAATTCAATGTTAATAAAAATCCAACCAGATGCAACAGTATGCAGATATTTATTTACTGCAAAGTCACTCTACATGTTTCGGGTGTCACAACACCC
>Ga0136643_10003688_pt1 | contig 20762 bp, 22 predicted proteins | sample TergutLab28metaG_FD_96883 | JGI IMG/M metagenome (GOLD analysis project Ga0136643, IMG submission 96883) | Labiotermes labralis P1 segment gut microbial communities from Petit-Saut dam, French Guiana - Lab288 P1 (version 3) (version 3) | ecosystem: Host-associated > Arthropoda: Insects >...
CTCCGTCATGCGGTACTTCCCATTTCCGTCCGATGTGTAAGCTCCTACTTTACACAGGTCGTGAGCGATCCCTATGATCAGCGGACTCTCTTCATCCGCCCACCTTAAGCCCATATTCCTTGTGAGGACCTGGAGATTGACGCACACATTGACAGAGTGCTCAAGAAGTCCTCTCTGATGAGATCCGTGGTACTTCGTCGATGCAGGATCGTCGAAGAAGGTGGTGAGGCGCAGCTCCGATATGAGCTCGACTATCCTCGACGTCACACGACCACCAGCCTCATGTCAGGATCGTAGATATGCACTCGGCCGCCGTATGCGTATGCGTCATAAAAACGGTTGTTATCATCACGCAGCACATATCGGCACAGCCCGCCGTCCGTTATGTAGACGGGCATCCATCCGGAGAGATCTCCGGATCGTGCGCGTTTCAGTTTATTCACAAAGTTATTTATGTTCGGTATATTTTCCATATTCTAACCTCCGGGTTAGTGGTTGCGGATTCTTTTCTACGAGGCTCCGCGGCCACACAACATGTTTTTTTGGATCTCCGGATCGGCTCTGATGATGCAATACTCTCAAACTCCGGAGATCCGCGCCGACGTGAGGCGGCGCCTGAGTGGCCCGGCGATATGCCGGCCGACGTCAGCGTGATAATGGAGAGTGTCATGGTGACTGCTCAACCCCTTTGTAACAGTCGACAGCCTCCTCTTGAGTAGCATCCGTCTCTTTCTTTGGGACCACCATCTGAGCTCCTTTTACAACATTGAGTTCGATGGGAGATACTTTTGCTACCGCGAAAATTCCGTTTTGGATTTCCCAGATCTGTATTTTATCTCCTTTCTTGACATTCATCTTCTTACAGACGCGACCTGTAAGAGGTATACGCCCGCCGTGGGTGACCGTCACAGTCGATAGTATTATTGACATAATTTTTGCCTCGGTTTTATAATGTTTCTAAAACCAATAAAACCAACTAAATATATATGGTTTTTGTAGTTTTATAAGTTCAAAAACCAAGACTAACTTAATTTCTCTAAACCTGGTTAAGAGACAATATGTCGGAGGATAATGACTTCAGGCAGCTTGAAGTCAAGAATGCATTTTCAGTGCTCCTCTATCTATACAAATCGGGGAAAGTGCAGAAAACAGGAATCTACGAGAATGTGTCCTACACTAGCACCATGCCCACCAAACTGAAATATCTTGAAGAAAGGGGCTACATAACAATGGCTTCGAACAAATTCGAAAACAACACAATACATGTGGAGCTGACGGACCTCGGTAGATCGATCGCGAAGAAGCTCCGTGAGATCGAGCTGCTGATCTCTTCAGATCACACAGCTTTCAACGAAATCTCCGAAGAAGGAAAGATGCCGACGAATCATGGCGCATCTTCGGAACAAAGGGATTCGGTAGGGTGAGGAAATGGCTGACTACAGAATAAAAACGATAGAACATGACGATCGATTGGAAAACGTTCGTTTAATGGATGTCACACTCGGTCGAAAGAACTTCATCACTCCATTCAAAACAATGAAATCACGCAAAAGTATGCACCTGTATGAGATATACCAACGGGCAGACGAAAAATTAATGCAACATGCTAGAGAAGGGTCCACTATATTGGATCGACTTCCCGGCGCATGCAAAGGCGACTCGGTCAATTTCATAATACCCGAGTACAATGACAGCAAAATATCGGACAGAGATATTCGCGACCTGGAAAACAGGATCCACCCGAACACGGATGCAGTCATCGTTCCGAGATGGGACGGAATACTGAAAAACAACAACGAGAGTACACTTCCGGAGAAGTTGTGGGAGGCCACCGACAGGTATATAGGAGAGATCATACGCATGAACGGGAAGCTCATCATGGGCAACATACCCATGAACCGCCCGCAGTCACTCATTGATATGTTAATCGAGAAGTACTTCAAAAGTGGAGTCACATCATTCGTGTTGGACTATGAATCATGTCAGGCGCCCGGTAAGGCACACATACTGAGAAACATCACAAAAAGACTGGTAGATGACGGGTTCCGCGAACAGTCTCTCTTGTATCAGATAAACATGAAAAAGTCGCACAACCGCATGGATATCAAACCTGCTGATGATTTTCTCTCCTTCGTCAACGGAGTGGATATACTCGGCAACTATTATTTCCCCGGCGGTGGCGGAAATCCGGGCATTGTGAAAGTGTTCAGCCCCGAGGATTGGGCCTACTTCGACAGTGCAATAGGCAACCTCAACAGAAAAAAAATAGATGAACACAACCGTGAAATGATAAACATGGAAGCGGAAAAGGTCAAGAAAGAGATACGTGAAAGCGGTTCCGTGCTCGGATTGGCCAGAAAAAAGCGAGGGGCAACCGAGTACATACAGTCGGTTGATCAAACTACCCTTGATTTCGGTGGGGTCGAATGGGCCTAAAGTCCCAATATTCGCCGCGCGTGCTTTACATATTCCTCTGATATCTTACCCTCATCTGCGAGTTTGGTTATCAGTGACATGGTATTACCCCATATGATGTTTTCCGAGCCGGAGAATTCAGAAGTTACGCTTTTGCTTTTCGCCACCTCTGAAAACCTTCTTACCGCGTTCCGATCATCACTCAGAACGACTGGTCTGAAACCGACGGACGCCGCTTCCAATGCCAAAACGAATATGGATCTCTCTCCGATTCCGAGCTGAGGAAACAAAGACTCCAAATCCCCGATGAGAATCTCACCAGCTTCACTCATTCCGATCACAGACACACACGACGGTATCTGTCTCGGAATCTTCCGAGTGTACTCCGAAACCACATGGTTTGTTATCACGACATGATATTCTTCAAGGTACGGACTCAGATCGAAATCCAACGAACTGAAGATATTGATGAGTGTGCACGTGTCGATGATTTTCATCGTCCGCATTCAGCTTTCCCCTTGAGTCTGTTCATGAAGGTCACCACATCCATATCTGCAAGTTCTGCCCCCCGAGCAACCGATATCTTACCTGCATTCGCCATTTTCAAGGCGATGTTTATACGATCTCGGAATATCCTATCCCTCTCTTCGGAGTTCTCGGACATACCCTCTCCCCTTTGTACATCGTCCGCATATATGCAAAGCAACAACTCGTCGTAGGACAGGGAACATATGAATTTCACAATCTCTCCTATCTTCATCCCAGTTAGTTCGTTTTTGAATTCGATCTTATCCACATCTTCCTTCACAGTCGGATCTATCCAGATCCTCTCATTGGTGTTTTTAACGAGATAACCGGTGATAAGCAGCTCATCCCTCCAACTGTCCACCATTGCGCTGTACGGACCGAAGTGATGGGGGCGAAAGCCCGCACCGGTTTTAGGATCGTTTTTCAATGCCTTCAATATAAGGTATATGATTTTTTGATAGTGTGTCTTACTGGGCACACCGTCAGGTGCTCTGTTCACAGCAAACAAGACGAGCATATGCTCCTGACCTAAATCTTTTTTCGAGACTGACGGCATATTCTCATCTCTCGCAGGACATGGCCTTTCATCGTCATACGAATATTAAAAGGATACGCGCTTTGTGAGGTCCTCAGCTGATGTCATATCACACTCTATGCGCAAGGGCCAATTCACGCACTTTCCATCTGATAAAGAAGATGAGAGATTCCGGAATAGTGGACGATTCGGGAGATGACATCATCAGGGAAGAACTTGCCGCGAATCCGATATTGGATATCACAGGTAACGTAAATGGATCATTCGTATCTGATAGAATATGAGCTTATTTCTTTCTCTGACGGCAACTTCCTCCGCTATCTCCTTTCCGGCGGCGGCCGACATGAGATGAGGTCTTTTTCTACAGTCCGTCGCTGAAGATGCCCGCGAGCGATGTCCTGCCGGCTCTGATAAGAACGATATAGGTCACGCGGATCCGAGCCGGTCGATCTCCTTATCCTGAGCGGTCAAGTAAGATCCGGCCATCGTACACGAAACACCCCTGCTTTTCGTGCTGGGAGCAGGAGACAGCGTGCTCCGGCGGCGACCGGATCGGAGCACGCTGTCCGTATTTCACGTAGTTCGAGACCCATGGGACAGTGTATGCCTATTGAGGTATGCTCAGGGACTAAGCCCTATGCATGCATAGGGTCCCGCAGCATTTAATAGGCGTGAATGCCCACTAGATCTGATCCCATGAATTCAAAGGAGACGCTTCGGCGCCTTTATTTGGGCTTGTGTTGTCTTGCACGCTGTCCGGAATTTCTACTTGTGCAGATAAAAAGGATCTGTCAGCGCATGGGAGCGGGGACAGTGTGCCCTCGATTTCCCGAATCCCTCAAATCGGCAATTTTTTATAGACAAAAGGCGTAATATCTCATAGATCCGTAAGACCGCCGGGCACAACCGCCTAAATCGGTTGCGGGGGCAGGATCGACTATTTTCTCATTCTCTTGGGCCGATCAGCCATTATCCTGTCTTCATTCTTCTCTCCCTTCATGCCTACTATGTCGATCTTATCCGTACTGCCGGTCTTGATGTATTCACCCAACGCGCCAGTCACGAAATCGGCCATATGTAGGCCTTCTTTGTGGTCTCCGGTCTTTGAAGATTCCAGAAGAGCAAATACTTTCTTGCCCGCGCCGCGGCCGCGTCGTTCCACATAATCCGTAATATTTTCGCTATAGTCTGAACTTTGCTCCATGATTACAAGGATGCTCTTGTCTTCGAGGTCGTCGAACGCTATATCCGTGAGTTCGCGTATCTGTCTTTTCTGGATGCCTGAAGCAGAGTATCTCTTCCACCCTTCATCCTCAGATCTATCAATATGCACACCGTATGTTCTCGCACCCGTGGATGCGATCTCTCCGAGGATCCATTCTTTCACGTGATTCGGAGATCCGCTGTACTTCGGTATCTTGTCCCTCAGGTCCTCGGAAGTCGCACCATATTTCGCAATACTGTGTCTCTCCCAGCTAGTCCTTAACATTTGTGAGATCCTGACGAACTCATCAGGCTTATCCGTGGCCGTCGCGGACATGGCAAAATTAGTATTCAGATCGTCTTTTGTTTCGTCTATGTACAAGTGTATGACCGTCTGCAGTTCATCCTTATTCTCGTCTGATCGTAATGCACGGTCGATGTATTGTTTCGGTGTTTCGGTCATTGTCTTGATCCCTTCTGTTTCCCTCGTATCATCGAGCACATAGAAAACGGAGATGCCCTCTGAAGGCCTCTCTCCGGAGACTACGTCTCTCTTTCTTTCTATGTAGTGCCCCCTTCGCCTGTTCCGCCGCCGCCGTTTTTGCTGGACGCACTCCCAATCTGCGGAGCGTGCTTCTTCATCCGTGTCCTCAGTGTGCTCTTATTAACGCCTTCAAGGGCCTCTATTGCATCCCATGTGAGCCTCATCTCTCTTGCCTTCAGTACTCGGGATATCTGATCACCGGCGTCGTCTCCGCCCTTCTTCTTTGCGAACGTTCCGACATCGAGCTGAGCGAAATACTCGCGGATCTGTCCGGGCAGATCATGCTTACGGTAACCGGCGCACATATCTAAGAGTACCTGATGATCGAAGTCAGGATGATTCCCGTAGCGGAATGTGGCGACCGCCTCATCATCATACGCGTATTCACCGCGCTTGAGGACACCGACCTTCTTCAGCCATGACGTCATAGGGAGGAAGAGTATGCGGCCGCCGTGCTCGGCGCCGGACCGAAATACGGTGTACTGATACGGCTGCGTGTCGAGATCGTTCGCCTTGATGAACCTCCGGATCCGCGGCAGGTCCTTGAACCAGAAGTAGTCAAGATTGCCGGCCTTTTTCGGATCGTCAATGAAGTGCCTGATCTTCGGCACCAGATTAGCTCGGACCGGCGACATGAACCATAGTGAAACGTTGAACTTCCGCGTGAGCGCGAGGAAAGAGAGCATCGCCTGATTCACGGGATCCGAATTCTGATCGGCGAGCATGTGCTGATGCGCCTCATCCATCCCTATGGCGATCCTGACGGTGAGTCCGTATTCGTCATAGATATCGAGCATCGTACGGAACATCTGCTCCACCGAGTCCGCATAGTATACGCCCGGAGGCATGCTGCGGCCCTTCTTTCCGCCTTCGGCGAAGACGATGTTCGTTATGACGACAATGATCTGATCGTAACCCTTGATCTCTGCGGTAACGGCCGGTTGTGTGAGTGATACGAAGGTTGCGGTCTTCCCCTTTCCCCGTTTCCCGGTGAGCAGGTTGACTATACCCGGCGCCGTTACGGTGTCGATGAACTTCCGGTGTGAGATCTTACTGTGTCCCTTTTTCATGCTCTTCACTGAAGTCCATCGAATCCTCTTCATCATCCGCTCCGGTGTTGACGCCGCCGACGATGCCGGCCTTACGCATTATCGACTCATACATCTTCAGCCACGCCCGATATCTGTCGTGCGGGATCTTACGAAGCGGATCTCCGTACGGAAGCGGGTACTTTTTCGCTGTCTCGGAGTGCTCCTTGTACTCTTCTATCGCCTTCGGCAGCGCCATCGATAGGGCGTCGCCGAAGGTGATGAGATACGATGCCCGTGTGTCCATGTCAGCTAGCGATCTGACGAGATCGAGGTACGTGTCCATGAGCATCGGCGGAATATTCATCCAGAATTTCGATTTCAGTTCGAATCCGGGTGCGGCGTCATCAGACATAGTCTCTCTCCACGCTCGCATACTCGAGGGGCTCACCCGCGAGCTGAAGAACGGAGTCTCTCCATATCTTCATCTGCTCCGGAGACGTCTTGATCTTCTCGCCCTGCTCCTGTGCGCCGATAAGCCGGCCGTACATCTTGACGAGGGCCGACTTACTGCGACACCACTTGATCGCCGCTCGGTATTGATTGTGCTTTTTGATCGTCATCTTGAGCTCGTACCACTGATCCTTCTTCTCGACCGCACCGGCCGGATCGGCGATGAGTGCATCGATGACCTCCTTGAATCCTTCCTTGTTAGTGAGCATTATATCGACACCGGCCGCGGCACGATCTGCGAGGACGTGCTCCATCCGATGGATATTGAAGAGTGCGGCCTTGACCACGGTATATGAAGATCCGTAGAGTGAGATCTCCTTTGTGTCGTCGTCCGGAAGGCGGGTTATCAGCGAGAAGTTCTGACCGGTCACCTGTTTCGCCGCGACTGCCACCACCTCTTTTTCTTATCTTCGTCTGCCGGCTTTTCCTCGTCGGCCGCCATTGCCGCCTCTGTCGTCTTCTCCTCAGACAGGACGAAGGCCCTCAGCTCGCGGAGGTTCGCCGCGGCATCTGCCGGATCTAGCTTAGCGATCGCCTGAATGATCGTCGCTCCGCCTTCAGCTGCGGCCTTGCGTCCGTTGATCTCGGCTTCGAGCTTGAGCGCATTGGATTCGTACGCGATGTCAAGGGCCGTCAGATACAGCTCGGTCTTGAGGAAGAAGTCGTAAGGTCCCTGGGATGTAATGTCCGTGGGTGTGTACTTTACGTGAGTGTGAAAGACCTTCTTCTTTCCGCGGTCGAATGACTTGATCTCCTTGTCTTTTACGTATGTCATGAATCCGGAGATGCTCGCCTTATACCAGATCTTGTCTACGGTGATCCTTACCCTCGACTGCATCTTCTCGAGTGGGATATCCAGCGTTTCCGGTATTCTCAGGAGTGTGCGGCGACACTTATTCAGGAACGTCTGTCCGGGATAATCAGCGATGCAGTGCTTCTTCAGCTTGTGATCGTAATAGTAAGCGATCTTGTATGCATTCAGTATAACTTCCTTATCCTTTGACATTTCGACGATGCCCCGCGTGGAGAAGTCACCCATCGGATATCCGACGATGTATCCTACGGCGGACGCCGCTATGATCAGAATCACCAGAAGCGAGAGCGCATCGAAGTGGGCTGCGGCAATCGTCGATGCAATGAGTAATAACGCGTACGACACCGATGCCGGTTCGTTGGGAAGGAAAGAGCACATCTTCTCCCGGGCAAATCGACCGAGGAAAAGGGCGCCGATGAAGGCGGCGAAAGTGAGCAGAAGCTCGATGATACCGATCGATATGTCATCCATTACGGAGCCTCTTTGTCTTTGCATTTCTGCCGACGTCTTTGGAGTCTTTTTGGACTATCCTTTCTGAACGATTCCTTTCTCTCTCTTCCTGCCGTTTCCTTCGCTTCTCTTCATTCTCTGCTATGCGAAGTGCCCTCTGGCGAGCCTTAAGAGATTTTAGGTTTGCTCTTTCCTCGCGAGTGTCGGCTCGGGCCCGCCTCTCTCTTTTTCTTATGTAATCTCCGAGATCGTCAGAACTTATTTCCTTTCGTGGCATCAAAATACCCCCACTATCACGTCTATGATCGCATTGTATAATGGTATGAGATATAGAGGAGAGAGCAGCATAATGATCCCGAGGACCTGCTTATGCACTTCCTCTCTGAAGAATAGCCATAGACCGGCAAGGATGGTGAATACGCACAGCGGCCATGCCGTAGTGACCGCCTCGATCGTATCCCTTCCAAGCAGCGCAATGATGAGCGCAGCGGCCACAGCTGTGATGATTACTCTGCTCTTCATTTCCATCTCTTATCCCCTCACCAGAATGGCCACCACCGGAAGGACAGGATGTCTTGGATGAAGCTAATGAATCCTTGTACTAGATCTATTATCACCGATACCGTGGAAAAAGAGATCTGAAGGACGCCGAGAATCATCACAATCGTACCTAATATTATGAAGGGAACGACAGGTTTAGATCTCAGTCCTGTCATGACCAGTGTCAGACCGGCGAATAGGATCGCAAGACCGAACCACATGTCGGCGTTGGACTCGTGCTGCTGCACTCCGAGCACCGGCCTGTGCGTGAACCCGAAGTCGAAGTATCCGAGGCTCTGAGCGCTGAGGACCTCGAGCGTGAACGATGACTGCTGAGATCCGTTCACCCATATTTCGAAGACGTCGATCTCCGTCACATTTCCGGTAAGGTCGAGTATCATGAAGTGAGTTGGGTTAGGAACGAAGGCGCCGATATGCGGCACATCGACGGCATAGACTATCAGCAGCGCATTACCTCTGACGTCCAGTGTCTGAGATCCCAATCTTATGATCGCGTCGGTGCTCGCGTAGATCACCGGTGTGAACACCGCATTCTCCGCGATCAGTATCCCTTGGAAGTAGACGTTTCCGTATACATATACGGTCTCCTCGAGGCTCTCACGGCTTATCATCAGAGTTGACGGATCCGCATTGGGCCCCTGCTCGATCAGCTGACCGATCAAAGCGACTACCAGTGCTGTCTGGACTGCCATCGGTAGGTTGAGGTTGGGGTTGAGTCCGCTTATTATCGCGGACGGCCTTATGACATAGGATCCCTGCTGCATCTCGAGTGCGTCGAGCACCGACCATGTGAGCTGTGCCGCGTTACGCGCGGATAGATAGATGTTGTCGACGGTGTTCCACAGATGTGTATATGTGTCAAGTGCCCCGGTCATCATGGACATGTCGCCGCTCATGCTCTTCAGTGTGACCCAATTACCGCTTGCGGTCTGATACTTCGCTATGAAGTAAACATCATCGACGTCGAGGATCTGTCCTGCGTGAAGTATCCGATATCCGTCATGCACCTTGAAGCCCATAGCGAATGCCGGCCCGTTGTTAAGAACGAATCCTGTGGTCGGAGTTATCCCGTTCGGGGCGAGAGAAGGAAGAAGATTGGGCGAGATGTAACCGCAGTTGGGCGAGAGATCGTAGAATCCCGAAGTAAGACCGAGGGCGAAGAGGTCGTTCATCACTCCCGGCTGCAGCGTGAATATCTGCTGCGTATCCACGTTCCTGATCGTCACCGGCGCCGTGTTGGTTATGTACATGGCGTTGACGTTAGGTAAGTTTATCAGCAATGCAGGGTCGGTCTCTATGTCGATGTATACGCGGTTGTTCGCCGCGGTGGCGAATACGTAATCGCCGAGCATCATGTAGACGCTCGTGGAATCTGTGACCCATTCCACATTATCGAACTGCCATCCGATCGCCACCTTCGGATCCGACGGCGTACCGTATGTTGCGGGATCCGTCCCTGCCCATCCGTTAACAGCCCAGTCGGGCGTCTGATTCTGGAAGGACATTTGATTCAGGGAGCGGTTGACGTTGTGCTTTATGATTGCGAAGTTGTCGGTTATGCCGGCATACTGAAGGATCCGATCTATCTCTCCCATAGGAGTATTCGGAGCGAATAAACTGTTCACTACGGCGTCGACCTGGAGGTTCCAATACAATTGGGTGAATTGTAGAATGTTCGTGTTAATGGCTAGTTGTTGCCAGAACATCGCAAGTGCGACATTGTACGCCGTATGCATTTCGTGGACCAGGCGGAGCCGTAGCTCTTCCATCACATGCGGTGTATTGCCGACCGGCGCACCGCCGCCGCCGATACCCCCAAATTTATGGGACATGAAAATTCCGACGGCGATTCCGGCGATGAAGCTCGCATTGGCCCACATCGGCTGGATGCCTATGTATCCGGCGTCCTCCCATCCAGCAAGGGCCGCATCGACGTCGGATTGCGGAATGCCTGCTAAGGTCAGTGCGTCGATCACGTATCCGATCTCTTCCGGAGACACTCCTATCATGTACGGCTCGATAACAGCATCGGCCGAAAGCATTTCATTGCGGTCCTCGGACGATATGAGCTGAAGGCCTGCTGCCGCCGATGATAATAGCAGTATCGCCGCCACAACGACCGCGAGTGATGCTTTCTTTGCCGTCATCAGATCACCCGCGACAGCGCTATGACGATAAGGAAGAGGGCGACCGTCGCCAGTCCAAGCAGCTTATGGATGGTCCCGGACTTGAGGAAGATAGCTACTGTTATGATAATGAATACTATCAGAACGGTTGTCAGGATAATGAAAACCGGGAGCAGGGCGGAGTCCGACTGCAGAAGGCCTCCGGAGTCGTTATCGTCCTTCTGCTCGGTCACCGTAACTGTCCTCAGGAACTCTTGGACGACCACCATGCCGTCTATTGATCTTGATACTGTCTGAGCGATCGAGAATGTGCCCGGAGCCCCGTATGTGTGTATCACAGTGACCATAGAGCTGATGGGATCGGATCCGTCTCCCATGTCGTAGGATATAAGCGTCGCATTGAGCGCCGTAGGTGTTATCGTCACTGTAAGGCCGTCAACAGTAACGTTGAATCCGGCCACAGGGAAGCTCGCTCCTCCGAATACGGTTATCGGCCACTCGATGACCTGTGTGCCGACCGTGAGAGACATGTTATAAGTCTGTCCCACGAATGATATCGAAGACGGGACGCCCGATACGATGACAAAGTCCGGTCCGATCTCTGTGACCGTCAGCCATAGTGCACCGCTGAGGAATGGCGTGTTACCTCCTACCGTGACCGGAATGACATAAGTGTACGGCTGATTGAAGAACGCTGCTGTCACGGGTCCGTCATCGACCACTATCACAGTCTGAGTGACTATTGCCGATCCCAGAGGATTTGCCGCTATCCCCGTGGCAACGAAAATACCTGATCTCTCGTATGTGTGGTTGACAGACAGTATGCCGCTTGCCGTATTACCATCGCCGAAGTCAACAAACGTATTGCTGAATTCCGTAGATCCCGACATATCGAAACCGAAGGTGTGTCCGCCGAGGGGAGTGACAGTGAGCGATGCTGTGGGAATGGTTGTGAATGTCAGCTGCGCGAATACCGTAAGCGTGAAGGTCTGCGTCGTTGGTATGAAGCCTGCTTTGGTTGCAGTCACAGAAATACTGTGTGTCTGAGATACTCCGTTGCTTGGCGCCGGCGGCATCCCGATGATCGTTCCTCCGGATACCGACAGCCAAGGTGCGCCCGACACCGTGATCTGCGCTCCTATTTCTGATGCTTGCGGAGTGTAAGACCACATCTGTCCTGCGACCGCCGACACTAACGGAGCGCTAGTTATCTCCAGCTGACCTGTCAGCTCCCTCAGCACAGGAAATCCATCGTTGACTCCGGGGTGCATCATCCACGTGTTCGCGAAGTCCCATCCTACGAATGTGGACTGCGTCCTGAGCTCGGACGATGTCTTTATACCGCCTCCTTGGATATTGGCGGATCCCGCTGTTGTTATTGGAATGGATAGTGTATCTAGCACGTAACAGTTCGTAATAACCGAGCCACTGACTACTTGGCCTATGATCCCTCCTATTGTGACAGACGTTAGTGTGGATATCGGACCTGTGTTGTAGCTGTTGGTTACCAGTCCTGGACCGGCCGTGATACCGCCGACCCGCTGGTGAGCGTTCGAAAAAGAAGCGGTAACGGAGCCTGTGTTAAACGTGTTATTTGTGTGTCCTCCCGGACTGCCTACTATCCCTCCTGCCACCGGTAGTGTTCCCGAAGCTGATATCGATCCGGTATTGAATGATGTGCTAATGGGTGAATGCGTGGCGTTACCGTGGATGCCTCCCACAGTTCCGTTCGTGGTTGCTCCGATTGCCGATACAAACCCGCTGTTTTGGGAAAGAGTTGTCGGTGTATCTTCTAGCGTGCCTGCGATGCCGCCTGCGGTGGCGGATTGACCTGTTTGTGTTGCTGACGTAGCCGCAGAGACGAGGTTTGCATTGGAGAGGTTGGAGAGTGTGTTACCAGGAAGTGTTATTATCCCTGCAGTACCAATTATCCCGCCGACGATTGCGAATCCCGTCTCTGATACTCCCACAGAGTATCCGTTCACAAGGCTGATGTTTGTTATTTCCGCTCCTGCGATGATTCCGAACATTCCGGTGCGGATCTGGCCCTCCGTAACGGTTCCTGTTCGGAATACTGCTGTCTTCAACCCGTCTATCGTGTAACCGTTCCCATCGAAAACACCGGAGAATCGATTGTCGATGCTGTTGCCTATTGGATTGAAATTGCCGTTGCTGTTGAATGTCTTGGATGATGCAGGAGTTCCGTCCGATATTATCACAGCGGCCGTCGAAGATATTGTTATTGCACAGGAGTATGCGAACCCTCCTCCGCTCGGACCGCCGACTGTAAGAATGAACGTCCCTCCAGTGGCCACATTGGAGAATGTCGCAGATCCGTTAGTTATCGGAGTGGCAGGATAAGGTGTTACTGCGGCATCACTTCGTGTCAGGAACGCGGTTCCTGTTATCCCTGCCCCTAGATTGAGTGTCAGATCCGTGCCAGATCTTGTCAGGGAGATATTCATGACGTTGCCGCCGTTGGTGTCCTGGATTCCGAAGAAGATATCATTCGTCAGGTAGTAGCTTGCGGACAGCGACCATATATGCCCTGCGTATGATTGTCCCGTACCTACTCGCGCCAGATCAGTGACTGATGACACCGGAATGAATCCTGTGAAGTCCGTTGAGCCTACGCTGTGTGTTGGTGTCTCATCCGCTTCCCTTTCTTCTCCTCCAAATAGAGCTGTTGCTCCCATTGTGACCAGGAGTGACACTGCGATAATCGCCGCGATCTTGTTGTCTTTTCTTTTCAATTTTACCACCATCCTAATATTTTTGATGTTATTGCGGCCATTCCGATTGCTAAAACGCCGAAAATGACCGCCAGCTTTGTATTTTTCTTCGCCGCGATGCCGGCGGCCGCGATCATGAGAAAGGTGCAGATCAACACGCCCATCGTAAAGAGCGTCATGAGAATGCTGTCATCGGTCATCTCAGATCCGATGTCGGATCCGATGTCGGATCCGATGTCGAGCATGACGATCGATTGCAGGAAGCCGTGATCATTCTCTGCCACTATCGTGGCGAGGAAAGTTCCCTCTGACGTGTAAGTGTGCATCGCTGTGAGCTCGGTGACCTCCGATGCCGGAGTGTATATCGTTATGCTGCCGTCTCCCCAATCCACTGTAATCAGGGATGCATTGCTGACGTCGGCCGTCAGTGTGACGTCGGATCCTGATACTGAGGACACGACATTGCCGATCGTCGGCATTGTCGTGAATTCGATCGATGCGAAAACTCGAAGCGTATGCGTCTGCTGTGTTGATGTGGGAATGCTGCCTATGGTCGCGGACGCGGTGAATGTTATAACGTAATCTCGATAGAACGGCGGCATCGTTGGCGCGGCTAGATCGTTGAACGTTCCTGAGATCGTCGGAGACGACCATGAGATGCCGTGTCCCGTCAGTACGGATCCGGATGCCGTTATCATGGCGGGTACATTTGTTGTAACGGAGAAAGAGTAGGATCCGCCGACATATCCTTCGGAGAAGTTTGATGAGGTGATGATGAGATCTGCGGACGTGCTGATCGTGAGCATGAAGTTGATGGACTGACCTGAGCTGATCGATGAGAGTGCCCACGATAATGTTGTCACTCCGGAGGACGCAGGAGTGCCGGAAACGGTCTGCGTGGAAGGGTTCCACGACAGGCCGTTAGCGTTACTTATTGCCGGCGCACTGATTATCGTATCAGCAGGCCCGGTGAAGTTAAGCGTCCATGAGAATGGTGTGCCGGTGAGCGCACCTGCGTTGTTTTGTGAAGTGACGGAGATCGAGCTATGGACAATGAATGTTATGGTCTGCGTTGCCGTCTGCTGCACAGATCCTGATGTCCAAGTCGCTTGGAGAGTTGCAACGAAGGTTCCCGTTACGGTCGCCGTTCCGGATAACACTCCTCCGGAGAATGTGAGGAATGCGTTACTTCCCGTAAGTGCGGTTCCGGATGCGGTTATCGTGCTCGGAAGATTGGTCGAGGGAGTGTAAGAGAAGGAGCTCCCTACGAGCATGTTCACCGTGGCCGTCTCATTCGGAGCGGCGGCCGTATTATCTGACGTCATTACACCGAGCGCTCCGACCGCCAATACTGAGGCGATGATGAGCGCTGTCATCCTTTGTGTTTTCATTGATTACCACCTCATAATATTAGATATGCCTGTCAGATCCGCGATCTGTGAATGGAAGATAAGTACTACTGCGGCCGCGACCATGACGGCCGCGATGATCAGTCTGATCGGCTTCGGTTTGCTACCTATCGCAACCGCGGCAACGATCAGAATTCCGGCTATTATCTGGAAAAGGATCCCAAGGGAGATAAGAGCTGAATGATCATCATCGTCCGGATATCCGACGGCATCCCATCCCGCATACAGCGTCAGATCCGATGTGATCGGAATCTCGAAATTGAAAGGATCCTCTCCTAAAATGCCTTCGAACCATCCCTCGAAGGTGTGTCCTTCACGCACGGGATCCGCCGGTCGATCTACGGTCATGCCCGACTCCACGATCTGAATGAAAGAGATCTCATAATCGACAACGAATGTGACCGTGTGCTCACGGGTCCATCCCGCATACAGTGTAATATTGGTCGTTACCAGCGTCGCGAAGCTGAAGATCTCGGTAAGATCCGGATCAGCGAACCATCCGGCAAACGCATATCCTTCGCGCACCGGATCCGCCGGTGGAGCTGCGGTTGTGTTGCCCTGAACCGCCTGCGGCGGAATTGGTGATCCTCCCATCGAATCAAATGTCATAAGAAAATCTCCATGAGGAACCGCCCGCGGAAAAAATATGAACTGGACAAGAGAATTTTGCCCTCCGGTCCACTCTGCAACTACGATAAGAATTGTTATTCCGTCTGCATACGGAACCGGTCCTGTGATTAGTCCGCTATCGCTAACGGATAACCAATCTATCGGAATGATATCCGGTCCAAAAGACGTGAATGCGTCCCTATACATAATGGAAATAAATCCCTCGGATAGACCTATCTGATGATAGAATGTTGATCCGCCGTATATATTGAAAAAAACCCGATTCTGGAATGGATCGATTCGAGGGAGAACCACTATTTCTTCTGCAACGAACGAATTGTCCTCAAAATGTACAAAATCCCATATCTCGACGATTCCGGTCGCTGTAGGAAAAGAGAATGCCTCGTCTCCGATCCCACGCAGCTGATCGAGAGATATAAGGAAGTCGGGCGATATCTGCGTACCCGAAAATGATTGGTCACCTATGTGATTGATAGTGTTGTTTCCGGAGAATGATGTCAGCGAAAAACAGCCGAAGAATGCTCTGTCGGGTATGTCATATATATTGATGTAGAAGAATGCAGAGAGAGAAGTACATCCTGAAAACATATCATCCCATATCTGAAGTGTATCCCACGTTATGGTGATGAGATCCGTGTTCCCTCTGAACGCATCCGGATCGGAGTGAGTAATGGATACATGGGTGTAGTCAGAGAGTAATAATTCTTGGCGCACGGTGATATCTGTCGCTCCGGGCTCGGCTCCGATCGCGATACCGTGAAACCAATAATCTTCTTCTGTGTAAGCATATATAACGCCGTCCTGCACGATCGTCGACCACCCCGGCGGCACAGTTCCGGCGCCGAGTGTGGTTGAATATTCAGATTGGTTGAGAGAAACTACAGTAAAGCATGCGCCGATGAAGGCGGCCGCTACAAACACTGAGCAGATTAGACGGGTCCGAAAATTATACATTTTTTCGGATATGGTTTAATGCTGTTAATGATTTAAGTGATTTGGTTAAGATTTTTTTATTAACCTTTTTGTTAACCTTTTTGTTAACCTAGAATATATAAAATATATTATTATATAATAATATATAATATATACATATTAAATTGAAAGAAAAGGTTAACAAATTAACAAATTATGAACGAATAAGGACAAGGGAAAAAACCGGCGGAGCGTGTAATTGGATTAAAACATAATTGCCAGAACTCCCACTGAAAACTATTGATTTATAGCCAGCATTGAGAAATGTGGGCCCGCCCGGATTTGTTCCGGTGCCGGACCATCTGGATGGGTCGATTTTCAGAGCGTTTGAGCTGAACGAGGAAACGGCCGTTTTCTTGGCGCAAAATTCAGTTCCCTTCTGTAATTTTTTAATCATTGAAGCACCCTCGAAGCCGCCGTGCGACCCTGAGACGAAGGATCAGGAAACGGATATCCCTCCGTTCAGGTACGTTCATATTACCAACGGAAAGGAACGTATCAATCGGGGTCCCGCCCTGAGCATCCGGAGAGTCGGCGCAGCCAACGACGGATGCGCAGGCAGCGGGAACACCGTCAATTCGGAGGGTCCGGCATAATGGAGCACGGCGGCTTCTTTGTTGTCATTATTCCCAATCCCATTGACCTCATTGAGTTCATCGTCATCCTTGGTGCGGCCACTGTCCTGATAGTTGAATCAGCAACGCCTGACTGTGCTCGCTTGCGCACAGTCGAAGGTGTTGCGCCCTTCCCCGTTTCTTTCCCCTTTAAGCGGTGAATCTTTTGATCGAAGACCGCAGACGTAACCTTCCTCCATCATCCGAACGGATAGATGACATCTATATTCGTTCTCTTGCACGCGAATCCCTTGTGCATGAATTCCATGCAGAATACACAAGGGCAACGGCAGAGATCAACGCTCTCAAGAAACACAAAGTTGCATGGACAGTGGAACACGGCCGCATAGTTCCCTATGATGTAAAGATCATGAACGAAGAAGGAGAGCTCATCGACCTGTATCCTGCCTATAGTGAAAATGTACTGTTTAAGCAGAAGCGTAACAGAACATCGAAGAAAGAAACACAACTCATCGATTGGAGCCTACCGGGACAAGACCACGAATCAGCCAAATACAAACACTGCGGCCATGTAGTATACATTCCAACAAACGAAATGAACAATCACGAATCCTCATTTGACTCTCAGAAACCAATAATGCCTTCATGTGAACGCACATCCATAATCGCATCATGCGAAAAGGACCATGACCATTACGCGAAAGCAAAGAAACACTGCTGCTATCAACTATCATGTCCAAGATGCTGGAATGACACAGCACTTCGCAGAGCTCGCGCAGCAGAGATAAAGATCCTAAGCCACAAGTACCTCAGCATCAAGCGGGAACGCACCATAGAGCAAAAGACAGTGGACAGAAAAGACCTCACCCTCAGTCATTGGGTTCTCTCTTTTCACGTAGACTCGGGCGCAGTCAACATGGCCCGCACAGTCCGCGGATTCAACAAGCTCCGCGACATTGCCAAGTCGCTCCTCGTGGAAGCAGGCATGAAGGGCGGCGCAATGGTCTTCCATCCATGGAGATGGAACTCCAAAACAAAACAATGGGATATCGGCCCCCACTTCCACATCATAGGCTACGGATGGCTGAACACAAAGTCCTTCCAGCAAAAATTCTCACCATCGATAAACCTGATCAAAGTACACGAGCATGAAGAGATACGCTCAACATTCCTTACCGTCGCCTACCTCCTCACACATACAGGTATAGCCAGAATCCCCAAACGTGACGAAGACATCGATTGGTCTAAGCGATTCGTCGCACAGATGAAACGCTTCTGGAAGATGAAAGAGATACGCCAATTCGACGAATCCAGTATGTTCAAAGATGATACTGTTAGGAACAATCCGGAACAGTCCAGCATCAATCTCGACATGGATAACTTCATCTCGTCCTTCCTAGGAGAACAAACGAAGCTCCTGTCCGGCGACACTTCACTCGACGATTTCTTCCATGACGATGATGATCCGTTCGATGATTCCGAAGAACTGATCTTCGGCCCCGACCAATCCTTCGAATCACCTACAGCAACACTCAACGGATTCAACTGGAAGCAGTTCGTATTAGGTGCATACACTCAGAAATTCCAGACGATATCTTACTTCGGCGCCATCTCCACCAAAAACATACGCATATTCGGCGTATACAAGGAACGTGTACGCAGAACATGCCCGGAATGCCAATCAGACATGAGCCTTTACGTTCACGACGGTTCACGACTACAACATCATGAGTACCTGTACTACGTCAAAACCTCACCGATGATGTGCAGAGCATCAGAATATCAGATGATAGAAGCTCTATATCTAAAATTCAAGACGGATCTGGACGACGACGGCCACACTTTACTGGATTTCGCCAGATTTGTTCCGTATATCGTGACACTGGAAGACACGAGCATTCAGCCATGGTTAGACGATGACACAGCGGAGTTTCAGCGACAATTACGTTCAGAGGTCACTATACACTTCGTAAAACCGTCGGGCATCGTCGAAACTCAGATTACGAGTAAGAGGGGAGCGAGGGAACTTGGATATATTGAAAAAGATGAAATATGTCCTAGCGAAATTAGGATATTGATTGGTGTTCACTAGGTTGATGCTTAATATAGTAGATCTTATAGATACATAATGCTTTAATCACCAACTGATATTGGACATTAATAGTAAATTACATAGTTAGCAATATGAGAGGTTCTGGTGAAATGACAACTGAAATTAAGAAAAAGAAGGCCGGAACTAGCCAAGATACGGAGTGGACCTCACACAGTTGTGTTTTGCGTCAGTCAAATGAGAAAATCAATCGAGGAGAAAATAAAAACAAATGGGGAAAGTTCAAGGAAAAACATTGGATTACCATTTCGATTCTGTTTCTTGTAGGATTTACGGCGCTTATTTCCATCGTGTTAATTTTTAATCCAGATTCGGAAACTATTTTTCAAAGAATATTAATCGCAACGGGTATAACTGCTTTTATCGGTCTATTTATGCAACTTTTACATGCACTCAATAAAGAAATCACTTCTGAGAAAGAGGAAAACAGAAAGATAGCAATGATCATTGTGGATGTGGAATTTTCACGCACTCTGGCCCGTGGTGTCAAAAACCATACTCCTTACAAACTTGAAATTGTGAGAATTAAATCTCATCCGAAAAACCCAGATTATCAGGATTTGGAGATTAGACAGAAAGTTAAAATATATTCAGAATTGGGCTATGATGGAATTATACTGAGATTAATGAGACCAGTCAATGAAAAAATGGAAAAGAGTTTAATGGAAGTTATTAGAAGTGAACATACTGAATTGATTTTGATGGATTATGATTTTTCCGAGGCACAGCGGGAAAGAATCAGATTGGAAGAACGCTCCTATGGATTTGTAGATTCTAATTGGGAAGGTACGGCGGGCGGATGTGAATTGATAGGTAAACTCATTACAAAGAAATTGGAGAATAGAACAGATTATGTTTGCCTTCGCATTGATCTGCGTGCGCCTGAGATGGAGGATGCAGCACATTATATTCCCATGAAAAGGAACAAGCATATTGCAGGCATTATAAGTAAGAAAATAGAGCCGCAAGGAATCAATGCGGAATATAATGAAGGAGACGATGTTGGAGAAATCATAAAAGCGTTGAAAGAAGCCAAAAGGAATGGAACTTTCAATGAACGCGATAATCTGATAATTATTTGTGGTTATGATACTATTGCCAGTAGAATAATGGAGTCCGTTAAAGAAGACGTAAGTCTGTTTTCTCAAGATCAAGAAATTATTTACATCGGTTATGACGGATTGAGAGATTCCAAAAAGAAAAGCTGTATTATCGATTCCGGCGGCAAATATGTGACAATCGATATAAATGCTGATGAGCAGGGAAAACAGGTGTGGAACTGTTTAAAAGAGCTTTTCGATGAAAAAAATAAACGCGGTCAGAATCACAAACACATATACGAGCAAAAGATCATACATAATTTGTGTGAAAATTTTGTCGAATACATTGGATGTGAAGAGACTGATAATGGGTTTTGCTGCCCGTCAACTTGTGGTAAATTCATAGCGTCAAAACATAAGTGACGAAATTGGATTATCGGTCAGTGCGTTATATAAACCGAAATTCTCAGATGTGGGTTATGTTTCCGATATCGGGTTGCGGCATGGAGAAATTTTCAAACAGTTCACGGTTGGTCTTCGTGATCTCGGTGAGTCCGCGTGCAGTTCCGTATGATAC
>Ga0136643_10003690_pt1 | contig 20761 bp, 9 predicted proteins | sample TergutLab28metaG_FD_96883 | JGI IMG/M metagenome (GOLD analysis project Ga0136643, IMG submission 96883) | Labiotermes labralis P1 segment gut microbial communities from Petit-Saut dam, French Guiana - Lab288 P1 (version 3) (version 3) | ecosystem: Host-associated > Arthropoda: Insects >...
TCGGCCCCTTTCTCCTCCCCCCCCGGGAGGGGCCCCCCCGCCCCCCCCCCCCCCCCCCCCAGCTATGCCCCTGCATGTGGGGTTGAAAAAAGTGGCGTTGCGATTGGTTTCTCTCCAACAAATTTCGATTTCGCGTGTCAGTACCATTCCACCACAAAACTGTGATTTCTCACACGCATCCCTGTGAAAAAGGGTAAAGGGCAAAAACAAATTTGTTCTCATACGCGCCATGACGTTATGTCGGCGTAGTGGAAGTACAACTCCACTCATTCGTAACCTCGACACAAGAGAGATGTGACTGGTCAGGGTCACAGCCAGGCTGCTTCCGCTCCGGCAAGGAGCCCTCATTACTCATTTGGAAGAGGCTAGGTGGCCCCCAGCAATCGTCTGGACGTTTAGGAGAAGAGATAAAGCACTAACCCCTGCTGGGATTCAAAACCTGGATCGTCCAGCCCGTAGTCAAGTCATTATACAAACTACGCTCTCCAAAATCGTTACAGAAAAATGTGGTTCGGAAATTCTCTAAGGTCGTGCTGTTGCATTTCCGCATTACCTGACTTCTATACGACGATTCGCTACTGGAATTCTCTGCTGCTGTAAATGTTCAACATTTCGACTGATACAAGTTTGAGGTTTTGCGGCAACTTGTAAACCTAACGAAAATGTGTGAAACCCTATATGTGTTAAAGGCTTTTAAATATCACGTAATTTTTATCTCTGTCAAGTTGCTTTTTAATCTCACTTACGCCCACATGGTAGAGTCGCCATCTTCGAAATTACCGCCTTGACGTGCAAATTCACGATAATGCGTAGGCATATCAAAGGAGTTTATAGGATATTTAGTCTATAAACTTGTCAGCTACAAATATATTTCGTAATCGAAACAATGCGTTTCTTATCTGCCAGTGATAACAGAGAGATCACTCAGCCACGACAACTCTTTGTCATAACATGACAAGGTAATGAAATTCAGCAACTCATGTTAACGTCTTTCTTTGATTGCTCAACTGAAATCTTTCACTGTACTAATCGCAGTGCTGAATATCGTAAACTCCGCTTTCGAACAATAATTTATATCCACAACAAGTGGCAGGCATTTCCATTACATCTTTTCGGCACCTGATATCAGCTGAGACTTTTTAATTGCTAACCGAAAAGTATATAAAAAAAGGACAGAAATAAATAAACATAGTAGTATTAAGCAGTATATTAGCCATTACAAAAAAAGAAACGTCCCTTACAGACTCTGAATTTTAGGCGTGTTATTTCCTAGCTGTAGCTGAATAGACACGACCAAACAAGCAAGAAAGTTTTCAAGACGTCATCCTCTGTGCCTCAACATATAGAAGGCACATCCAAGAAGTGGGAACAGTAATTTTAACAATGTCAATTGCAGGCAAAAACCATTTAATTCCTGTGAACTTGCAAACGACAAGAGCAATGACATCGGTACACCGGATATTTAATTATATTTTTAGTGTTGTTGAGGGTGCTTTACATGTCCAAGAAGATCTTACTGGTTTGTGGAGGCTGGAAGGCGCTATGGCTGGCGCATATTTGTTCTTGAAAAAAGGAAACATTTCATTCTGTAGAATTTACCTGTGGAGGAATATGAATTAACAACTATCACAAACAAAGGAAGTTAGGTACATTAGCTCTGACATCCCGAAGCGTTTAGCTGAATTATTCATCAGGAGGCAAGGTGATTCAAAATTGTTTCACTAGATACGAAGAAAGTTGTTGCCACTTTGATTTTAACGGTGAACTACGTTCAAGACGACGGTTTGGACCAAAGTCAGATTTAACATTTCCCGGAAGATGTCAGTTACAAGAGTGTGACGATAATTTCTACAACTCGGCAGTAAGATAGCTGATTAGCTGTGTAGTGTTCAGTTAATTTTTCACGCAAACGGAAATAAATACTTTTTGACGGGAAATTGCAAAATTGTGCCACACTTATCCCAAGATAAATGAGTCGTGGCTACGCAACGTCTGTCTAGGTCATGAATCGCACTGTTATTGAGGACGCCATGACTTATCTTAATGAATTCAATACGAAAATCCAGTGACAATGTAAATTTCTTTGTGATATATTATCGGATTAAAAGGTCATTAATGCGACATTGAGCTTCCTGCACAAACATATCGGCGAACAAAATCTTAGCCACTCACCGCCTCACAAATATATTTTCGTAAGTTTCACCTTATCAGCTCAGGAGGCAAAAGTCAAGGGCCGAAGAACAAGTAGGCTTATGTTGGTATTGTTCAGTAGCTACAACATGACCACAAATGAAGTCCGAATGTTCCAGAAACCCTACGCCATTGGCACTGGTCAAGTTCCAGTGCGGACACAAAGGCAGATAATTAAGTTGCAAAATAATGACAGCCTGAATGACGTTTCCGCCGATCGGAATATATAGCAGAATTATGGGAACCTACTTGAAACTTTCAACGCCATAAAAACTTTCACGAAAAAAAAAGCTCTAACACTACATTGATGTACTTACGCCTGCGAGCGTTTTCGTTCATGAAAATCCGAAAAAAAAAATAAAATTTGTTTCCGGGTTTAATGATTTACACGCTTATCCAAAATTATGCAATTCTTCTTCAAGAATCCAAGCAGACATTTACAAGTTTGTTCCAGGGACACATAATTTCAGAAATCTTACTACACAGACTAAAGAAAGAATAAGGGTTTTTCAAACTGACTAGGCGAGCATTTTTTAATGGAGTAGACCTATGTTAGAAATAATTAAGTGCGTGGATTTCTAGGTCTGTGAAACAAATATACGAGTGTATACTGCTACTTCATTATCTCTCTTTTCTTTCTGGGAGAGTTCTAATGTATTTCATTATCGTTGTAACATAATCTAAACAAGTGGTCCACGATTATGAATTTGATATTTGAATGCGGCCCGCCAGTGCCACAAGGATGCCGACCCTGATATATAGAAACTAACTGAATCTCTTTAATCTTGTTTCACACCAAACTTCATAGTAACAATTTATGCTGACAGATACTTATAATAACCTATGTAAATACACGCCAGTTTAACACACGGTTAGTAGCAAAATGTGAAAAAGTGCCAAAAGTCGCAATGGTGATGTTTTCTCCACTCCAGGATAAACTATGCGATGGCAAGTTATAAACCCTGACTGAGTTGTGCGTCACGCAGTTATATTATGTTTAATGTGATAATTTTGTAACTTTACATGAAAATATTTTTCATCCTGACAGTCTCGTGTTTTCTATGTCTAAAATGAAAAATAAGCAGGCATGTAACAATTTTCAGTTTTAAATTAAGATACTTAAAAGAATGAAGCCATTCAGTAAATAAATGTGGGGGGGGGGTCCCATGTGTCACATCTACCTAAGGAAAGGAAAATTTTCTTTGTTTCTGGCTTGTCAAATGTAAGCCTGAAGCAGTACCGCACAAGCTAATGTCGATGTACGAAAAATTATTTTTTTACGTGCCGACAGTTTCTTCCATTAATTAATTTTTTTTTTTTTGTAATTTATGAGGAAGTCGTTGGTGTAGATAATGAATCAAATTGCACCTGACCTAATCATCCTGATTCAAGCGGTTTCTTCGTAAGAGTTTTGTTTATCCAATCAGACCAATCTGATAAAACGACGGGTTTTTCAATAGTGGACTATCTTAAGTAACTACTTGCACCACTTACGTCAGACCGTCATCACGAATTAGATTACATTCCCCCGCCTCCTCCTCCCCCACATTTTCTTTTGAAACTAATATATTGTGGTTTCACGCGTGTTAAATAGCTTTTGTATCATTACTTTCTGTTCGTAGGAAAAATGGGTTCCTACAAATTTCTTACCGTTATTTTATTTTTGTTACCACTTCTAAGATTCTCTCACTTCACGAAGGCACAGAACGGTGAGTATCAAGCGCACGATTATTGTGTTAATAAGGAACTGATATGTCAAAAGTTACTAGAACACCACACATGTTTCATTCTGGGAATGTTGGTGTTTATAACCCCCTGTCAGAAGTTGGTTCCGAATTTGGTTTGGGTAACGTTTCCTTTTTGAGCTGTCTGGTCTAGAAATGGCGTATCTTCCACGTGTCATTTCTCAGCAAGTCGTGCTATTTCATTTATAATAGAAACAAGCATTACCTCAATTTTCGACACCTTGCTGATTTAAATTGGCGTTAGAAACTTGTGGTAGTAAAACCTCAATATAGAAACTTGCTTCACCCTAATTATTATCATCAGTGCAGGCAGTGTTTTTTGCAAGGTGCTACACATTACCTACACGTAAAGTGATCACAATTTTTAATGCTCATATCATATCATTTATTCTCATTCCGTGCATCCTTACAGGATTACAAAATCCGTATGGATATGGTAACAGTCAACAATGAACAAAAATGCTCACTTGCAGAGAAGCCAGCAATTATTTGCTTGAGGTAGCAGATATGTAAGCCATTCTTGAACAGATTATCTGAAGATTTCGGAAGAAAGTGGGTCTATACATATTTTACCAAATTCTGTGAGTTTGTTCTTGGCGTCACAAGGATCAGTTAGGCATTCAAATGAAGGCAGAAAAATTTCACTGACTTCCGTAAGTTTGCGGTCAACATGAAGGCGTGCTTAATTTGTAATCGGATAATTCTAGCAAATAAATGCGCTCCCGAAGTACTATGTTATTTCAACACTTGACCCCTTAGTGCTTCCCGTTCTGGCTAACAAAGTGCCTCCGATCGTAAATTTACAGGAATAGAACATGATCCTTATATACAGAGGGATTGCAAAGTAAATTAATGTTGAATGGCTAAATCTCCCAAATGGTACGTTTTATTCTTACAATTCTTGGGCCCTTTTAGAGCCAATATACTACCACTTAGTGTCAGGTATCAGTACAGGCCCCAGCATTTTGCGCACACGTCCAAAAGCTAGAAGACGCGGATTCGACTCTTTTCCTGAAGTAGGCAACAGGAACACTGGCAAAAGTGTCTCTAATTTGTCGCTCCAGTTTATCAAGTGTTCTTGGTTTTGCTTGGTAGAAGTCCTGTTTGTCCCAATCCCACAAAATGAATCACATGAAGTAGGATCGTAAATTAGAGGACGCCATTCTATTTGTCCTCGACGTCCAATCCAACATCCACGATGGCTGTCACGCCAAACTCGAAGAGGAAGCGCAGGGCATCAATGCCTTAGTAAGATATAATGTGTTACATTAAATTGTTAATTACGAATTTACTTTTCAGTCACTCTTTACATTGTGTTCAGCTAATAAAAATCATCCCATGTGGATGGTCCTAACCATGGCATGTTTAGGAACCTACAAATATTCCATTGTATTCAGACAGGAAATAATAGAATTTTGCCGAACGTCGCGGCTAATTACTTGGCACTCCGGTTGCTAGGGCTGCTGAGAGTCGGTTCGGGGCCAGGTGAAACATTTTTTCGGGCCCCCCAGAAGGGCAGACCGGCTAAAATATTTACACTAAATCAGAAAGACTGACTCTCAGTTGCAGAGAAATTTGCCCTTGGTGTGAAAGGGTTATTGTGTATAATAGACAAATAATGGTAATACCGAGAAAAACAAAAAGATATGCAACACAGTTGGGTCCCCTTCCGCACCGCCAGGCCCCAGTAATTTTAACGGCTTCCTCCCCTTCTTTTCGGCATTACCGGTTGCGTGTTCATGATGTCTTGGGCACAGTGTCCTCGTATGCTGAGATCCGACATTTACATGGTAGCAAAAAATGTACTGTTTTCGGGGTAACAGATGGACGCAGCAAGATCCCCTGCAACTTCGGTAACCATATATGAAACTATTTTATTAACGTAACAAAATACCCACATCTAAGTGTAGTGCAGTGACTGAGGTCTTTCTCGATTTTATCCAGGCAATTTCTAGGGCGGTAGGCCCACAATCTACAGTCCCTTACAATCCTGGTTTTCGGTGATCTGTAACCCAATAACAAATTAACAGATGATTTAATTACAGGCGCTCCACGTGCTGGGCAAGTGGTCTTTTGCTACTATGGTTCGTGGGCAACGTATCGTCCCGGCATTGCACAGTTCGACGTGGAGAACATCAACGCGACACTGTGCACCCACATTATCTACACTTTCATGGGGCTTAACGGTGGCGTGATAGCTTCTCTCGATCCATATAACGACTTCGAAGATAACTGGGGAAAAGGTCAGTGCACTTACTTATAAGAAGTCAAGATAAGGTAACAAGTAATTTAGTAGCAAAATAATGCCTCGCTATAAAAAAAAATCGCAGTAGTGTGTCCGTCGAATATAAAAAATAATTTATCGTTAGATCCCCTAGTGTTTATTGACACCGTCTGAAGAAGTCTTTTCAATCATAGCCTGTATATTGCACTAAAGCTGAACACGACATCAGTCATATAAAGGCCAAATACATTTCCGTAAATTTAAAAATTGACGCGACTGCCCGGACTTGTCATCAATTTTGGCTCTTACACACAATACTGGAGACTTTCATCTTATCAGTTGAGCCTTTCTATCAGGGCATGTTTAGAATCGGTTTCTATACAAAGTACATCGGATTAAATTTTTTTTACATGTAACTAAACGAAAATATAAAGGATAAAATTACACGACTTGTCTTCTTCTTCTTCTCTCTCTCTCTCTCTTTTTTTTAATTTTTATTATTATACCGAACCAAGATTTTGGGCACATCGAATTTCAAACTACGGCTAGTGATATATTTATTTTTACTCCGTACAAGGCAACGTCCTATATCGGAGTTCTTCGACGACTTGTAATTTTAGGGCCATGCATTTTTCCTTAGATTTAGTGAATGATAAATCGACTTGGACACTTAGAGATTCTCTTCCGTGCTAACAGGCACGTAGAGAATTGGCGGTGAAGCGTTATGAAGGACTTGAACTCGCCGGGGCATAGATCCACTGGATTTTCGTACGGATTTCCCTAGGGAAACAATTTTATTGACTTCTCTAAAAGACGAGAGCCCTTGTGCGTTAGCCGATAGGCCCGATACTTCTAGAGTTTTCTATTTCATTTTCTATTAGTACAATTGAAAAATTACTGATGGTGAGAGTAATTAAAACGAACACGCCTGGGTGATAGATGTTGTTCAATAATTATAAAGAGGTGGGCACTGCGAGAACATAATGTTAGCGGATGCAGGCCTCTGTACTTCTATTGCTACTTTTTAAAATTTATTCTCGCCTATTAGTTATTAGGTGGCGGTCTTATAGTAAACCCAGATCTAAACAACAGACGAAAGCTATTTACCCCAGCACTTTACGATTGATGTATGCAGTGCTCATTAGCGTTATTTTCTGCAGCTCTGTGGCCGATGGGCGACCTGGGAGCAACTGAAATTTCTGAACTAATTTCTTCTTAATTGTTTCTAATGCTCCAGTTATAACTGGAAAAATTTTTGTCCCTATTTTCCACATCCTGCTGACCTCGAACCCCAAGTCTTTGTACTTGTATACATGAGAAGACCAACAAGATGCACACTTGTTGGTCTTCTCACATAAATATTGCACGATGCACAGTTCTGAAAATGCGAAGTCTCTTTGTATTTGCTAGTTTTTCAGTTCCCTTTGTGTTAACGTTTGAATCACCTGGTATGGCTATATCGAACTGAATGCAAATCTCCGTTTTTGTCAAACAGTACCATATCTGGTCGGTTTGCTAGTTGTGTTAGATCTGTGTACGTCCCACATAATAGTGGTAGAAGAAATTTATGACCCTTTCAGGCATATGTTCGTCGTACTCGTCAGTAACCTGTAACCCCATACGTTTACATATCGTCCAGGGGATGTAACCAGCCACTTTACGAGGGGGTGCTGATAAGTCCTTAGCCCGACCAGGAAGGAAACAAGGTACAGCGACCAAACTCGGGATTTATTCAACATACTCCCCACGAAGCTCAAAACACTTCTTAGCTCGTTGCTCTAACGTTTGCAAGCCACTCAAAAAAATTCAGAAGGTTGTCCGTCCAACCAGGTCTCCGCGGCAGCAATGGCCTCCGCGTCGGACGAAAAATGGCAACCTTTCAATTGCTTTTTCAGTCCAGGGAACAGGTGGTAGGTCGACGGGGCCAGATCCGGAGAATAGGGTGGGTGATCAAGACACTGGAAGTCCAGGTAGGCCGGTTTCTTCTGGGTTGCAAGTACCCGGTGAGCCGTGGCACTGTCGTGCAAGAACAAGACCCCCTTGGTGACCTTCCCGCGGCGCATTATCTTAAAAATGTCCTTCAGTTGTACCAGCAGAGACGAGTAATACTCTGGGTTGATAGTTTGGCCCTCTGGAAGAAAATCAATGAGGTGGATGTCGTCTTGATCCCAAAAAAAATTGAGGTGAGAACTTTTCCAGCGGATTTTTGCACTCGGATTCTTTTGGGGTGGTCGGGGTGAGCCGATATGCCGCCACTCCTTTGATGGTTGCTTTGTCTCCGGGTCACAGTGATATAACCAGGTTTCGTCCATGGTCACCAATCGCGACAGGAAATCATTTGGATCGCGCCGAAAATTGTCCAAAAGTTGCTCAGACGATTGGCACCGTTGACGTTTTTTGATCCGCTTTCAGGTATTTCGGGAACCACTTCGCGGAGAGCTTCCGCATGTCCAAATCTTCATGGATGATGGACCCAGCCCATTAACGTGAGATGCCCAGTTGCTCAGCTATTGATTTAGCCGAAATCCGGCGATCTTCCAAGATTATCTTGTGAATTTGATCAATAGTCTCCCGGATGGTCACTGTTTTGGGTCATTCAGGACAAGGCGCATCACAGGTGGAAAAATCACCACGTTTAAACTGGGTCACCCAGTTTTTGACGGTGGCATACGATGGTGCATGTTCCCGTAATGTTTCTGTCAGAATGGCGTGAATTTCCTTCGGAGCCTTGCCTTGCAGGAAAAAAAAACTTGATGTCTCGCGTCTCCATGTTGTTGAAATCGCTAGCGTAGCCTGACATGCTTCCTTTCAGCCTCTGTAACAAGAAAAGGTTTGAAATTCGGCACATGAGCAGACCCCTTTTTCCAATGACACTATCGAATACACCCTACGGCTTCGGGAAGTAGGTCGGGCTAAGGACTTAATGAGCACCCACTCGTATTGTGTCTATTACCGTATTCAGATGGCGCAATTATTATGCATCCTGCAGTAGTATGATTTGTGTGTTCTTCCGCTTATTAGCAAATCCTGCATTTACTATCAACTGGTTGCTTCATGATGCTCCTCTGTTGATAACGTGTATTGAGTGCTTGATCTTGGGCTGTTATTGTTAAAATCTCCGTTTCACCTTCTACGTCTGAGCTACACAACGCCAGGGATTTTTCTTCATCTACTGATGTCAATGCTTTGGTTTCCTCTTGAGTGCTTCTAATTTCTCGTTTTCAGTGCTGGATTTAAGTTGATTCTTGATGCTTTGGATTATTATTTCATTGTCTCCTGTCACAGGCCTTTTTATCCATGGCTTCCTTTTGCGCGACATTTCTGTCCGCTCTTATTGCCACATCTAAAAATACGCACGTTTTCTCTTTTTCGTTTGTAGTCACTGTTATTATAATTATTCAGAATGCAAGCTATCAGGCTCAAATTTGATATTAGTTCTTAATTATATGGTGTCCCAATTAATTATTTACATATACTTTGTCCTCTCTGTGTCGGTATCATTTGCCTTGTTTATTACCCTTAATGTCTTATGTTCTGTTGTTTCTCAATTGGCTGTTGACTCAGCACATTAATAAACAGGCAGAATTGAATTATTAGTGCATTCAGGAATGAATGCAAAAATTTTAACCTGCTGAACATTTCACATGTAGAATGATTGTCTCTAAACAAGTGAGCTATTGAACTAAACTAGGGAGTAATTTTCATTGATCCTGTACACCCACGATTTTTCTTAGATAACAGATATTCAATTTGAAACTGACCAAGCCTATTCAATTTCCTTTATTTTTAGGTTCACTTAACAGATTCGCTACTCTGGCAAAGAACAATGGTCTTAAGGCTCTAATGGCTATTGGTGGCTGGAATGAAGGTTCTATCAAATACTCTCAGGTACATCATCTCTATTGACTCCAGTGACTTACTTGTCTTTAATTCTGTAACCATGATCATCAGCAACTCACTATTTTAGTGGCTTTGATTTACAGGCTCATACTAGATGTGCAACAACATTTTAAATACTATTACTGCTTTTGATAAACATGCATGTAGCAGGAATTTTGCTTCTTATTGGTTTAAATTTTCATTTTGCTGGTTAGCCAGTGTAGTACCCATTGAAAAATACAATGAAATTCTGAACATTTGATCATCCCACATTCCTCCATCCAGCCAGTAACTTTGCATATTTAGTCTCTAATGTCTAATCATTCCTTGAACCCTTCTTCTTTTTCTTTACCAGTTGCCTACCTGCATTCCTTCCCCATTCATTGCATCTGTCCATACTATCACCCCATTTTTAACAAAACAAGCATTAAAATTCTAATTCTTGCTTCCGATTGATTTTCTGTTTCCCTCTGTAGATTTGGTCTCATTGTTTCAGATGGCTGCAACGCAAGTTGGACGGGACTTTTTCGCTGACAGTGTTGTTACCTTTGTAAAAAAATATAATTTTGACGGTCTTGATGTAGACTGGGAATATCCTACCCAGCGTGGTGGAACTCCAGAAGATAGGGTGAATAAACAATGCTCTGAAATGTGGGAAGTTTCTTGTTATACCACAATTAAGTTTGAAACTTATCCTTTACACAGAGTGCCAGATAAAAAAAATACCCATTTACCATACTGAAAAACCAACCTTTTTCCTACACCTTTTAATGATAAAGTACTAGGCTAGGTCATACTAAAGTGATATGGATTCACTAGAATATATACTTGAAAGTATTTCAAAGGAAGGACGATCACTTTCAAGACACAGTTGTAGATGGGAGGAAAACATTGATCTGTCTTGCATTACTTGGGCTCAGGGCAGAAAAGTGGTGGGCCCTCGTCCATGTAGCAGTGAGTCTTTTGTTCTCATAAATTTCTTGACCAGCCGAGAAACTATTTGCTTCTCAAGGACTCTGGCCTATAGAGTTGGTTCTGGTTAATTTATCCATACTGTTAGCAGCTCAAATTGTACAGTGGTGAAAGGTAAGGCAACCAACAAATACTGAACTGCCAAGAATAAAGAAGAGAGTATTTATGGGCTCATGTTACTCTATCTAGCATTTAGTTGTAAGCATACAAGTAGTAAACATTCTAACTAATTTATCTACATGTTTAAATAATGTGTTATTTCTAACTGGCTTAGTATTTCTTTGATAAATCCAGTGATAGTAGAAATATCCACATACACTGCAAACACACAAAATTTTCCTTACTTTGTGCCATGCACATCTTAAAATCATCAATATATTCCTATCTTCTCTAGTTTCACCTGTTTATTTTGGTATACAGGAAAACTTCTCATTGTTGCTGGAGACATTGGCAAATAAGCTACATGCTGAAGGGTTGATGGTGACTGCAGGTGTTGCTGCTGACCCTACTATTGCTTCAGAAGGCTATGATTTCCAAAAAGTTGGAGAGTGAGTATAACTTATGATCAATGACATTTAAATTAATGTGTCAGATGCTTTCATCCTCAGAAATATCATCCATCTAGGGTCCGTTCCTCCCCTTTAACGTTATTACTATATGCAATGTTAAAACATGGACTGTTTTTTATTTTCAATAAACCCATCTGTGTACATGAAACAACCATGACAGGAGTTTTCATCTTCCTCCTGTCCCTGCAAAGATACAACTGGAAAAAAGAAACCACATCTTTATACAGCTGTCAGTCTTTTACAGGTGTCTCCCATTAAAAACCTTGAGGTTGAAGACATGCTCATCATGAAATTGAATATTCCTTCATATTGTACATACATGCACAGAAGATAAATGTGCAAGACCCTAAATATGTAAGTGCACCATAGAAAATACTGCAGACTGAGCAAACACAACTTGCAAAAATTAAATAATTTGCTAATGGCTTGTTCAACAATGTTATCAGTAGCTCTGAATTTATAAGCTTCAAATGATAGAATTATTAATTGGATGGCTTTGAGAAGCAGTAGTCCTGTACATTTTGAGGTACTATCCAAGCATTTGCCTTCCAGGCCTTATTTGTAAACCCATAACAAAAACTCCAGGATAGTCTGAATCCTGGCTGTGATTCATGACAGGTACATCATGGAGACAAGCTTCAGCCAACTTGCTGCATGTACTGAACAAAATAAATTTAATATGATCTTTGATCAGAGTAAAGATGTATGGAACACATTAATATTTGATTACAGAGGAGCCTGCTATTTACAGAATTCCTGTCATTTTTCAGATATGTAGACTATATCAATCTCATGAGCTACGACTACCACACTGCTACCTCAGACTATGTAACAGGAATAAACTCCCCTCTGCATCAACCTCCAGGAGGAAAACCTAATGACACATTGTACACAGTCAGTATCTTTCATCAGTCTACTTTCTTGAGGTTTCTGTTCATAAAGAACAATTTTATAAGCCAAATGTATGTTGCATCCTTTCCTACAGCATAATCCATTGTTTCCTTCTATTGTCTAGTTAGTAGTCAATAACAGACCTTTACAGTGCAGAATCAATCTGTGTGATGTGAACAATAAGTATTTCTGGTAGCCACAGCATATAAAGCATGTATTATCTGACAGCACCTGAACACAACATTCACAACACCTTACTCTTACTGGAAACCAGCTCACCTTCATATTCATGTACCAGGAAAAACATTACTGTGACATTTGTGAATGAGTCAAATTTAAATCCACTGAAAACTCTTATTATAGGCCTTATTGTGCAATCCAATCATTCTCAAAAATGAATATACTGACAGACATTCTAACAGTTTTATGCCAGTTTGACTACTACCTGTCTCTTTCCAGGACTACTCTGTCGAGCAATGGCTAACTCATGGAGTTCCTGCAAGCAAGCTGGTTATAGGCGTACCTATGTATGGCCGAACATACACGCTTGTTAACATACAAGACCACGACCTTGGAGCTCCAGTCTCTGGTAATGGTCCACCTGGGCCATATACAGGGGAGGCTGGATTTCTCACCTATTATGAGGTATTCCAATATGTTTTCCTTTAGAAAAATTCCTTGCTAAAAGTACACAAATCAACTAACAGATCTTATAATGTATGCATGGTTTAAGATACAGAAAGCTTCTGCAGCATATAAATTGCTTTCAAATTCTGTGTCAATTAGCCACAAGAGTGCAGCTCAACATTTCCATGGCCAATGAGCCCACAGAAATTGAGTGTACTAGAATCACTTGTTATGAATTCACAAGTACCTTGCATTCTCTGTGAACAGTCTGCTCACCCACTAATATTGTAATGGGTATTTCTGCATGCAGATGTATCATAAATCAACAAGAGACCATTAGTTTCAATGTCATAATGCTTATAGAAATTATAATTATTAACATTCATGTAAATCAGGCAATTTGACAGCTTACTGCAGGGCCTAAGGGTGCTATATGCAGGTAACCATCATAAAGACAAACCAAGAATTGATCATTAGCAACTGTGATCCAGAATGTGATAGATCATGAGTGATGCAGTTTTTCATTCCACACAGATATGTATGACTACAAACTGGAATACTGTGTCGGATGATGTCCTAGGATATGCATATGCTTACTCTAACTACAACTGGGTCAGCTATGATGATGTCAAAACAGTCAAAGCCAAGGTAAGTTTATACTCTCACACCAGCCATACTCCTCTCACCTGCTTTGAGGTTTGTACCGAAAGGAGCAAGGGAAGTTTTAAACATTCAGATGAATCAAGAATTTGAGAAAATTTTACTAAACAGACTTCAAATGTGTGCCTGTCTGAGAAGATTGAGGTTTACTAGCTGGCCAAGAAAGTGGGCTAGCTGATGAGAAGTCCCCGACTTACAAATAAAGACTCGTAATAATTTTAAAACATCGCAGGATAGGAAGGTAAAGAGGAGAAGTTTCCCCTGTCCACACCATGAAGGCATATAGGTGGAGTAAAGGTGTAACTTCACCCATTCCTAACCTCCGTGCTAGATGGAGATGAATGTTCCCCTCCACACCCAGGCTGCTTTAGGATATGGAAGGAACCCAGGTACTCATTAAACAGGAGGTTGAGTAGGCCCCAGCACTAGTCTGGACATTTTGGAGAAGAGAAAAATCTCTTGCCCTATTAGAATTCCAACACCAGACTGTCCACTCTGTAGTACTACTAGAGATTAACTCAATTTAAACAATGCCTAATCATAAGTTTCAAACATCTTTACACAGAACAATTCCTACAAACTTGTTACATCAAATTTTTAACTGCAAACTATCTGCACAGTTGGAAAGCTGCTTTTATCCTTATGTTAAAATCTCAAAATTTCACACATCTTTATCATCAATTCACAAGCACAGCCACCACCGTGCATGCACACCACACATTTGGGTAGTATGGGATTGTGTGGTGCTGAAACAGGAAATGACTGCATTTTTTTTAAAATTTAATTTGGAAGGCTTATGATTACTCCGAAACATGCATTTTGGTACATAAGGCAAATACACCAACAGCTGGAAGGATAGTTTCTTAGATGCAGGTTGTCACACATACAAGAAATACCTGGAAGTTATTAGTAGAATATCACTCTTCTTAACACACACAGCTAAAATGACGATGAAAGTGCTGATACAAGGCAAGTTATGAGGATCTTATAGTACATACCGAATCAACCCCCTAAGCACAACATACAAAAATAAGGTACAAAAGGAATTTTCAGTCATAACTGGGAACAAAACTTTATATGAAATTAGAAATTATGAGAAGTTTAAAGCAGTAAACCTGGTGATTATAGATATGATTATCACTAATATATTCCCACATCACAATATGGTTTCATTAACATGTGGAAGGATTAATCTGGCTCAAGACAGGGCCTAGTGGTATGCCCTTGAAAATATAAGTCAGCATCCATGTTCTGCAAAATATATGGAAATTGACTAAATGAACACCTAGCAGCTTCACAAGAGACTGTTACTGGGAGTAAGCACATTCGTAAGTATGCATACAGCAACTCCTCATTATTCAGCTGCAGATAAAGCTGGGGGAGGGGGGTGGAGGCAATTTTTGTTTGTTCTACACAAAATCATACATTTTCATTAATGCAGACATATGCTAGCCAGGCTTTCTCTCCTTCCTTCTTTCAGCAGCCACTGTGGCGAATGGGCCAGCAGTGGTAACGTAGAACTGTACAATTGTGGGTATGGGAGCATATAGGCAATAACATTAGTTGTGAAAACAAGAGTCTACTCACTGCTTACTCAACATTAATTAGTAAATTTAAGTTAAAACAATATCTGTACAATTATAATCAGTGTAATATGGAAGTACACTTCATGAATATCGGTGGTAAGTACTAGCCTTCTGCAGCCTAGCACAAGAGGAAACCACCTTACTGCTTTCAAACTTGCCCAGAACATACACCACCAATCAGCCCAGTCCCGTACCTTTTATGAAACCAACGGTTTCAACTAGACCACACGAAGCATATACGTAGTACAGCTATACTCATTCCTCTATGAAACAATTTAATGTTTACATTCCATCTATACCTAGGTCTCATTTGATTTCTTCCTTCAAGTTTTCCGACCAGAATTACGTATGCATGCTCTTGTACGAGCCACATCCACCCATCTATTCACAGATCTGATAACTGTATTTTATGAATGAGTACAAATTAAAAAGCTAAACATTGCATTGCTCCAGATTCCTATCACTTTCTCTCCGGTGGGTCCGTCTCATCCTTTAATGCAAGATGAGGCTTCACACCCACACATACAAAACAGAAGATACAATTTTAGTTATGCACATTTTCATCTCTGAATTTTTAAATATGTATATATATGTCCCAATATAGTCATACACACCACCATATATATAAGACAATTAGGTGGCAAGTTTCAGCTTATTACAAGCCATCATCAGGCTTACTCTTTTAAGAACCATTCAGTAAAACTTAAAACTGCATTTATTAAATAGATCTCTTCCTTTACGCAGTATTCGTCATTCGAATATATTAAAAACATTATTTGTAAAAAGTACTAGAAAAATACTAGTGGCACAAATATACAGTGTAAGGGTAATATGTAAATTGTGTGTGTAAGAAACTGTTTTTAAAAACTGTAATTTTTAACATTAACTTTTGAAATATATCCATATGACACACTGTGCAAAGGAAGAGATCTCTTTCCAAATTTCAGTCACAAGTTTTTCCTGAATGGTTCTTATGTTTGCCTGTCATAAGTCACAACCTGTCGCCTAATCGACTTACATACGGTGTTATGTATGACTTATGTGTTGGAAAATACACACATTTTATCAACAGCAAAACGGGGATAGCACCTTTTATATTTTTAGACTGGAAAAAGAAAAACAGATATTCTTAACTGCAACTGAATTTAATCTGCTCTTCTTGTGTTTGTGAATGCAACTTAATCTTTTGCTGCTGTTTCCAATTATTTAAAGTTTTGCACATATTCAAAAGATAGTTCCATTTTTACTGTATAATTTTTCCCAACACCCTTTAGGTGAAGCATGTACCTACTTTTCTGTGCTTATATCCAAACAATTCTTACAAGAATTTTGACTGAGCTACAGGGATTTCTTTACTATAATTACACACACAGGACCGAAACACAGCCAAACGTTCTGTTTCTGTCATTGCAGGCTAATTATGTGATAGATAAGGGCTTGGCTGGAATAATGATATGGTCCATAGAATCTGAAGACTTCCGTAACGTTTGTGGTGATGGAGCAAATCCCCGTCTCACAGCAATCAATGAGGTGTTTGGACGTCTATGACAAAAAACTAGAATAACTGCTCTCTGTCTCATGCTGTCAGGGAGGTGAAGTAAACATCAAGAAGAGGGAGGATGACAGTCTTAACATAGGAATGTAACTTAGCCCTTAATACATGCTTTGCATGGGAATTATAATGCAAATTACCAAAAAATAATAAATCAGTCCATTCTTGTTCAATCTCAAAACAATGCACATATCATTTATACTCTACGCTTTTATACATAAATACCACATGACAAGAAATTCACCTTATAATCATGTACGAAGTTAAAACACATTCTGCGTAAGTATTTTCCTGAAATTTGAGACTGTGAAGGAGTCACCAACTTATATTTGGGTAAAAACTGGATTATACAATAAACATATATTCAACATGGGAGAGCACGTTAACACTTATTTGTATGGGACATACGTGATGTGTGTATACAATCAAGCAGTAGAAACCATCCAATACAATTAAATTACTTTGTTGCTCTAGGTATGGCAGCTAAATGCTTTAGCTTGAATTCCATTAACCTTAGACAGGCTCTTGTAACAATTATACAAAGAGGAAAATCATTAATTTTGCCTTAATTTATATACCAATATATGCTCTTCCCCTGTAACTCTTGCTACAACCTGATGGTGCCTTAATGAAAATCAAGCTGAAACATGTAGGGTACTTGCCTCATTTATGACAAAGTAATTTGTTCACTAAATGGCTGTGTTTCATAGTCGTTACTATTCTGATGTTCACCACTTGTTTGAAGAGCTCAATCTCTTTAGAATGATGCTACTGCTACAATGTATGCTCAATACAATATATCAAGTGACACAATTTCATTGTTACTATGCATGAAATATGTTCATATAGGCAACCAAGCAAACTTTGTAACAGGAATATCACTAGCATGTCAGATTTTGTAGCTCATCCATCACAAGTGGAATCTTCGTACCTGTACCAGTTGATAAATATTTTTCCTATCGCAACACTGTGAAGCACAATGTCACACAGCAAAACAAAAAGTGTAAGTACTTCTGCTGCTCATACATCTATTACACTGACTCCTACTAACACTTTTTATATTTTTACCTCAGACACACCCCATAGAGCTTTATGATGTGGCCTGCTCATGTTTTGATACTTAAGTTTTACTGTCCTTTGGAATGCAACACCAGATATTTGCAGAATACTAAGAATTTTATTGCCTGTCAAAAAACTACCTATATACAGCACTCCATCATATGTTTAAGTTTACCTATCCTTTTATATCATGGATGGGATGTAGTCAACATGGTGATTCACTAGGGGCTGGACAGTCTGGCGGTTGAATCCCAGAGGGGGTAAGATTTTCTTCACCCATCCAGACCAGCGCAGGGGCCCACCCAGCCTCCTACACAATAAGTACTGGGTATCTTTCCCTGGGGTACACCAACCAGACCGTGATGCTGACCACCCACCCACATCTAGTGCCGAGGTTAAAGAAAGAACAGCGCTATACCTTAATCCCCCCTTCAAGGCCTGTTCTAAGGTGAACTTTTAACTCCATCCTTTCATATCACTTAGTAATTATGAAATAGTTGTTTTGGCATTTTCTTTAAGTGACAGCAAATTTGGCAGTCCAAGAAAGTAAAAAAGGTCTTCGGAAAATGTGTACAGTGTCAGATAGAGGACACAGACACCAGCGAATGCCATTGATTACACTACTGCTCTATAAATTAAGAGAATAGACAAATCAGAAAGCCTTAGTATTCTGTTAGAATTTCCTGCATAGTAGGTTTCTCATGTGTAACACATTCCTGCATTAAAGGTTCATATTTTCACAAATTTTTAGAAAAAAACTTTCCATTTTAATATGTTTTAAGACATATTTACTACAAACTGACAACAAACAATTCACTTTGCACACAAGCACAAACCTACAGTAGTTGTGCACATAAAAAATGTAGCTACTAGAATAGTGTGTGTTGTGGAACAGTACTTAACTGATTAAAAAAAAAGGTCTGTGTGGAATAATGCAGAAAACTGTCCTTACAAGAAGAGAGGGAAAAAACATGGCTGTGAATACAGCTTTCAATCTTACTCATCCAGCAATTCCAGTTCTGGTTAAATTCAACCACAATGAAATGTTTCTTCATAATGAATTTTCAGCAGAAAATGCAAACCACATTAAGACCCATGCGTGCTCTGCAATCACACTGCTAGCTACAATATTCATTTAGCAGAAAATGTTTCCAACAAATTTGCAAATAACCATAAAAGAAACTTTACGTCTAACAAAACATGTTCTAAATATTAACTTCAAAATAATTAACTGTCAATATTCATGGAGCAAAAAATGCTTCCAATAAAAATTGCAAGGAAAAAAAGACGGCTTATGTTTAACACAACCTGGTACATACATTAACTTCAAATAATTCAAGAAAGGAATTTTTACACTGCCTCATGCCCAACCTAACTGCTGATCTGATTTTAATGGAGCTTTATATTTGAGACTTTCACAGATCTCGTGTTCATATTCGGATGTGTGTAACCTACTATCAACACCTAGCGGACAGGACAGGTTTTTAGAGGCATTTGTACAGCTGTGAAAAGTGACTATTTGCTGCATCACATACAAATGCCTTTCCACATGGAACTCAACTCCTGCCACATGCATTTTAAATGTTATACTGGGAGGTTTTGCTAATGTCTCTTGAGAAGATGGAGTTTGGGTATAATCTATCGGAAGTAACTGACAGCTTACAAGAAGACATACATGCATTTACAACTTTGGTTACTAGTATTACTACAGTTACCATTGTGAGTAACCACTATCAATCCTGACAGTAATCAATACCATTAAGTCTTATTTCATGCAAATCCCATAAAGTGACATATATGACCATAAATTTTACAAAATTAATGTGGACACACAAAGAGTAAGTTCTGTGAAAATACAGAATGCTGTATGCTATACATGCAGTTCCAGTAATGGGGAATGTAACTGCAGTGCCTAAGTTGTATGGCCATTTACAACCAAACACAGAGGGTTCAGGATTCAAAGATCCAAACATGCCTCAATGTTGTTATATACACACCTCCTAACCTCTTGCAAATTCAATGTCAGATTTGCTGAAAGCTGCAAAGTAAATATAATTTTCAGCCATATTTAATCTACAATAAAATCCCCTTACCCCAAGGTCACAAATGGACTTCTTCATATACATTCTGAAAACGCTAATCAAATTTTATACATAAACAAGTACAGTTAACCAACTGCATACACCACATATGGGAATTTATGTATGGTACACTATGGAGTTCCAGTGTTGTTAAAAACTGGAGTTTTATATCAAGGCTTTTTTAATAAGACAGATGTCATCCTTCAAGGTGAAGTCAACTACAGACAAATCCATAGATTGAAAACAAATGGTACAACTACAAATTAACAGTTTCCTTCTTTATGTCCTGAAGCAGCTGCCTCCTTCACCCTTTAATTTGCCACTGGCTCAACAGTCCCATCCTGAGCTCAGATGTACTACTTCTAACCCCTGTAATGTTTATCTTTCCATCTGCTGTCCCAACCTTGTTAATTTAATATAGACTCAAAATGTAAGCCTACCTTCAAAACTCTGGTAACAACTGACAGAATGCCCAGCATCAGATAAAGGAACATTCTTAATATTCATCAACACCAGAATCTATACTTCACTGGAGTGAGTTTTTGTTTGTAGTGTGTTAAGGCTGCAGATTTCAAGGTGCCAATAGCAGTCTGAATATCAAACGACTCAAATCTTCCACATGAAAATCTCAATAATTTGCAAAGACACTGCCAAATAACCTCACTGAATATTTTATACAGTCAAAGCAGAAGTACAGACTACATTACACTGGAAAATGAAGACAAA
>Ga0136643_10003692_pt1 | contig 20757 bp, 10 predicted proteins | sample TergutLab28metaG_FD_96883 | JGI IMG/M metagenome (GOLD analysis project Ga0136643, IMG submission 96883) | Labiotermes labralis P1 segment gut microbial communities from Petit-Saut dam, French Guiana - Lab288 P1 (version 3) (version 3) | ecosystem: Host-associated > Arthropoda: Insects >...
TAACATGCTTGCTGCTGATTGGATTGTGTTACAGTTGGTATATGGAAATTCCACGGATATTTATGGCCTGCAAGCTATCAACGAATTCCCTTTAGAATGTGGTTCACCTTGTTAGTAGTAGCGTTTTATGTGCTTCATTTTTTTATTTTGAGTTATATCACAGCGTTTAATTTATTTATGGTAATATTTCGGTAGAAAAAACTTCAACGTCCCCACGGATTACAGGAAAGTTAGCATTGAATTACGCTAGCCAGTAATTTCAAAACCTTTTATCCATTGGGTACGGGAAGTTCTTTATAATAGGGTAAAGTGGCAGGGGCTTCGTTACTACAGTGTATTGTCGATATTAAAAATGTGTGGAGCTATACCTTCACTGCCCCATATGCCTTCTTTATCTTGGACGGATTTCTAACTGAAAGATTCCTGTCTTTTGAGTTAAGGGAAGGGACAGGAAAGAAGAGAAATTTGCACTATGGATGAATGATCTCAAACTGAGGACTTTCTGCATGGAAGTTTTCCCCGTAGATTATTAGATTCTTTGTATTCCTAATTTTATACCAGTATACACTAATGAAACTGAGGAAAAACATACCGAAAAATATAAACGCGGGAGATAAACTTCATTTCATCAACTGGGCATTTTGGAAATATGAGCATAAAATTGTCCAGTAATTTAGGCATAAATATTGTCCAAATATGGCGTTTCTACCATCTTATGAAACCAACCTTACATGCACTGGAATATAGTCATAACAGATGCACAAAATCTCCTCCTACATGGGTGCCATCCTTCACAGTAGCAGTGCTTTCGAAAAGGTCGGCACAGTATGCAGCACAGTCACACACTTGCACACGTATTACAATATTACAATATTACAATTTCAATTAACACACAGGATAAACCACTCTCATAAAAATGTTAAAATATTTCTTCGAGCTCCATGTGTGCTGTGATTGCGGGTACTACGATTTTACACTATGCACGGTACACGCAAATTTAAAATTGTAAACGCCCAACAGACTACTCTGAAGGCTCCTTGAGGATGGCACCCATGGAGTGCCGAAACAAGAAGGAGGAGAATTTGTGCATCTTTTATGGATATATTCCAAGTGCATGTAAGGTTGGTTGTATACATTTTCTACAGTGTGCACGGTACACACAATATCAAAAGGGCATTTCTAATCCCGGAAGGAAGTATGTGTCATCAAGTTTTGCCTTCCACCCCCCCCCCCCAACCGTCTCTTTCTCAACAAATTCAGTAACGCTGTATCATTTTCTGTGCTCTACTGACAGCTGCTTTGATGCGATGAATGTCTGTTCTATTGATAGGCTTACAGGCATAACAAAATGTGTAAGAAAAGTGGTTTACAGAAAACGTAATGTGAGCGATAAAATTTATATGTTATGATATGTTATGATATACTTGTTAACTGCAATTGGTTTGACATCCGGTGGTAGTAGTAAGTACACATTTACAAACAAATTATACACAGAACAACTCAATGAAACAGAATACACAGAACATAACATATATAACAATAAGAATACATAATCATAAAAATAAAATACATAATTTACAAAACTAAATAAATATGTTTTTTATATATAGTATATATATGTAGCTTATAAATATGAAAGTCGGTCTACGTTAAACGTATCTGAATAAAATACATTTTATACAATATTAAGTGTGGTGATGCTAGCGGACGTAATGAGGAAAACTGAAAGAAACTACAATGACAAATGTTCATGGTGGATTACTAAATGGATAATTTACTTACACTGCACCGATCACTTTAGCATTCTGGTAGGAATTGTGGGGAGTTACTACCGTTAGCCTGAAATATATTTCATGTTAAAAATATAAATTCCAATCCGTATCATACCTGCATTACAAAGTTATGACAATAATTTTGACGTTGAATTATATGAGTTGCCAGAGTTTACGGTTGATTCCAGGTTTAGTGTTGCAGTACGTTGCTGGTTAACATTAGAGCTTATTCTCTTGATTTATTGTGCGGACCAACAAATGCACAACATATGTATATTAACAATATTTTATGTATCGTAAGCACTCCTACACGTTTCGATGCATCGGCTTCATCTTCAGGAGTCTTAAGAAACCTATAAGACTTCCTGAAGATTATGCAGATGCATCGAAACGTGTAGGAGTACTTACGATATATAAAATATTGTTTATATATATATATATATAGTGCATTTGTTGGTCTGTACTGTGCAATAAACTGTACAAGAGGCACGGAACATACATAACAAATATTATTATTTTTCTGAGTTCGAGACACATTTTAGTCGAACCTTTTTTCGAGTTTGCTTGCTTTCGTCCTTTGCTCTGACAGTAGTTACGTCGTGATCATCCGTCTCAGGTCAAAGTCGACCCGGCTGTGAAGGTTATTAGTGGTTTCTAAAGTCGTGAGACGTCTTTACTCATCTGTAGTTGCCAGGGACCGTCGCTATTTGTACCCCTTCTTGGATGAAGGATGGAATGGGGCGAGCTCATGTATGCTGACAGAAGATGGTTGCCGTGGAGTCTTCTAGAAAATTACCGAGTTTGAAGTGGGGTAGGCAATGCATACTGGGCACAAGAAACAGTGACCAATGGGAGATGACATAGAGTATATGGGTTTTGTGGTTTTTTTTAACCTGGATTGGGATCCGAAAATACCTGTTTGTTACGAAAGATATTTTTTGAATTCGCATTGGTTGTTGCCGTATCCGTGCCGAGAGTTGTCTGAGCTCACTCAGCTATTTTCCTAACAAATGTCCTTATAGAAGTCTTGTTGCACACCCAATGCATAGGGCTTTATACACTGTTTTCACGAATTTGTGGAATACAGTTACAATTCATATGCGCATGTGACTGTTAAGACAAATTTTTGTAGGAGTGATTTCAGGCTTCCGCCGCGAAGTATATGAGAACTGCGCTCTTCTGGGTCATTACGCAGCGAGTAGTAGTAATTCCTTACCGACGTTTCGGGAAAAACTTTTAAGATTGTACCGGTAGGTTGTCCGGAAAATTTGGTAACGAATTGCCACTACATGCTGCATAATAACTCAGAAGATCGCAGTTCTGGTACACTTTTGAACAATAACTTGACTGATCGACATCTGCCATTTGATTAAGTTTTAACTACTCTTTCTAATAATTCGTTACAATTATGCACGTGAAAGGTTACGGAGACAGCCCTGCAACCAAATATTGTGTACAGTCCGTCAGTCACAAATATGACGATGGTGGGAAAGCTGGAATTTATGGCAGAGAAATGTACATGCCCAGAATCTTTAGATGTCAGTAGCAGTAACGCACAGAATATGTCCATTGAATTATGTAGTTAATAGCTCTAATCAATTGGCAGATTGAAAAGTTCACCATTGCAGAAGGCATTTTGTACTTTTACCTGGACTTTCTGCTCCTTTGGTTTGGTATGAGATTTCAGGAACACTTTTTGACATGTGTGCAGTTTTGTGAGAGCACTGCAGTGAGTGAAGCGCGGGTCTGTTTGACAGGACTCCTTGGATCCTCTGAAACAGCCATGTTACAGGACAATGCCCTGGTGGTGAGGAGATCTGTGGAGTCTTTCATGACCCCTAGGCCCAAGTGGCACCCAGCACGCACCTCTTCCAGCGTCAGTGACAAGCGTTATGTGCCGTATCACCCAGTGGTCAGGTTCCGCTCACCCAAGCTTGATTACGAATGCCCAACTCTGAAATACCCAAGGAGATTTGAAGGTAAGAATGCTGAATGCAGTTATACTATGCGCACATGACGTTGTTATAGAAGATGGGGGATTGTATAGCTTTAACTCTTCAAAAATTGTGATTTTAGGCAGATGAAAGCGAGATGAGTGCAGGGTGTGTCATGCATCGGAGGAGTAAGAAATACATAACAGAATTTAGTTGGAAAGTTTGATTAAAATGGCCCACGTGGACACCTAGAATCATATTAGAGAACAATACAAGTAGGGAAATACATACGTACGTAGATTTACTGTGTGCTTACTGCGCAGCAAGCCTGGTACCATAGATAGGTTGTGGTTTGCCTACATCTTATCAACAGCGTTACAGACAAACGTGATGTGAACTACGTTTGTGTGCAAAACAGGTAGGAAAACGATCAAAAGCAAAGGAATACATTTATATTTACCTGTAAAGTTGTAGGCCTAATCAAAGTCTGAGATCTAAAAATAAATGAAATAAGTCGAAAATTTTCCGCAAACCTTCGCATTATAAAATATTATTACAATTCTTTTAGGTGTTCTCAATTGGTCAGATGTATACAATTAATCGGACAGACAGAGCGACTTTAATAGTCCTTCCGCAAGGATGCAAAACCTAAACTTAAATACCCAGGCCCTGATCATGAAATGGATTAATCTGGCCCAACAGAGTATCCAATAGCGGGCTGTTGTGAATACGGTTTTAAAACATTCGGTTATATAGACGGCATGGACTTTCTTCACCAGTTTAATGACTAGTTGTTTCCTTTAAAAAAAATTCTATGTATTCTGTAAGTGTTATTAAATTACCAAACGTTCTGTTAAACTTACGCACAAGAAGAAAATATTGGGACAGCAGTCGCATGAAAGTCCATAAATGGATGATGATCTAATGGAAGGCAGGGAAATTGTTTATGAGGTTATTAAATGGATGGAAGTGAGTCAGGGTAATATTCATTGAGTACTTGTGACGGTCGTCTATTTTTACGAGAGTTTTGTTTTTTGTATGCTTTTAAGACCGTTTTGATCAACCTAGGCTTCTGCCTGCCTGTTAAGTCGAAAGTTTTGAACCTATAATTTAGACGAAGTGTCCGTTGGGGTGCATTTACCCTTTGCTTACGAGTTACAAAATAAAGAATAAGCCAGGAGTAAGTGGTAAAGAAGAAGAAGTACAAGAAGATGAAGAAGAAGAAGGGGTGGAGAAGAAGAAGAAGAAGAAGAAGAAGAAGGAAGAGGAGGAGGAGGAGAGGAGCAGGAAATTGGCGGTGGTGGTGGTGACCGTCAGATGAAACCACATTCACAAAAGTTGCGAGGGCAGTGCATGCAGGGAATTTCATGTTGCCTGGATTAGGCCTGTGACTCGACTGCGAACGCTACCGTCTCCTTATTGTTTTACACCAGCTTAGCATAAACCAGCTGAGAAGTATAAATGAAGAAAGAAGAGCATTCAATATAATAACTGATATACCATCTCCTATTTGTCGTCACTGTCGTACTCCGTTTCCAAAATTCTTGTTTCTAATTTTGTTTCAGAGCGATTGAAGAATGAACTGCATGCTGGGGAGATCCTGGCTCTACTCAGCAACATCATGATTGAACGCGCATCCCAGGGACGTCTGACGGGACTGCGTTTTGGAATGAGCAAACGATGAAGTGGATATATTCCTAAAATATTCATATGGAACAAAGTGTATCGGTTATCCACTTTGTCGACGGAGAGAGGATTCATACATTTGACATTTATTGTTATAAGAATACGAGTGATTCTTCGATTAAAATTACGTCTTAGACTCTCGCTTAATTAGGTTTATCAGAACGATTAGAATAACCGTTCTTATTTTACTTACAGTTATAGTCTATAGAAAAAACGCTGCCCTAATTGTTTAATTCGCTTTTCTCACAACTATTTAAATTATGTGCTTATTAAACTTGCACTTCCTGCAAATAAACCGCAAGCAATTTGTATCTTTTAAACTTTGTGATTTCGTAAAAAATTACAAGTATATAACGATGTAAATATGGATCATTTTTAAAATTAAAACTGTAGGGTGTGTGAGTGTTTGTTCCCTTGCATGAAAGATATTTGTAAGAAGCCCAGACCAAAGTGTTTAAGGACTATCGTGAGACATTGGCCGTATCATTAGGACATGTGCTGTGCGGATTGAATATTTAGATTAAATTGATTAATTTGGATTAAATTATTGTATTTATATTCTCAGTTCAATTACTGTACATATACTAATTCGCTTCCATTGTGATGATGGTTGTCGTGATCGTGGTTATTTGTTTCGCACTTGGATATTCTGCATGATTTCAGGGGTAGAGGTGGTTGCGATTTTCCACTAGTTGTGGTCCGTGTAGTTCAGTATTTCGGCAGACTACGAGTCATTGCCACATATGTAAACATGAAACCTGATTTTGCGATTTGACGTAACTGTGTGGAATACTGTGGCCCATGTGGTAATAGGTCGGTAGCTTTTTTTTACTTACGGTTTTTGTTGACGACAGGCTTCTGGTTTTATGTGTGGTAGCGATTGATCCTCTGCAGGGAAGTATCTATAGCATCTATAGTATCTATAGATTAAACCCAGAGTAATGTAAATATTTATCTTTGTGTTCACATTATTCTACGGAATTACATAGTTTGTACTTGTCACCATGTATTATTCCGGCGATCATGGCAAGGAGGATGAGATGGACGAGGAATGAGCCGCGTATGGGGTAGAAGAGAAAGTTATACAGTGTTTCAGTGCGACAACGCGGAGGAAAACGTTCACTTGGAAGACTATGCGTAGGTGGAGGGGTATGGCCTTTACATGACTAGGATGGGAGGTCGTGACCTCGACTTATCTGGCTGAGGATACGGGCCAGTGGAACGTGAGAGTGAACCCTTCGGGTTTCATAAAATTCGGGGAATTTCTGAGGAACTGTTAGTTTCTGAACAAGAACTATTCTCCGTAGAGTTAGTTACGATTACTATACATTTTTCGGGTGCCAGGCACAAGTTTCCCTTAATTCTTATTTCATGCAGTGATTTAAATATCTGCGTTATTTTTTAAAAAATTCGTACAGACCACGCCAAAAATCAGTCTACAGATTCGATATTATTTTCTTTGGTACTGTGATGCTACATAGTTCCGTATTAGAACGCATCTCCCCGAAGCGCTGGTTCCTTGCGTATCTCGTCTATCGATTATGTCGACTGCCATGTTGGATTGATGCTGAGCGCCGCTGGACCGGTTCTCTCTGTAGGCTGTCTTCACTCGGTTATGGCAACAAGGCAGTAAGATATCGATATAATAAAGAAAAAAGTAATTTATTAGCAGAAATGCTGGTTTCATTATGATGAAATTGATTGTGTGATATTGTAAAGACAGTTAAAAGCACAAGTAGAAAATGTTTGGATTGCATCGGATTCTAGTTCTGTTGAGTTCTCTGACCATCACAACAGGTATGTACAGTATTTGTAATACCGTACAGTCGTCAGATACCTATATAGTGGTTGGCTGTTTAACATTACTTAATGCTAAGTATGGATAAATTCTTAGTCTCTTAACCCAAAAATGATACTTTGTTTCATAATGTTGGCTACATTGATTTGCAACCAGAAGTTAGAAAATGGGTTGAGTAACAAGACGGATGGGAAGGCATGGTTATTATTTGAAGCATACTCAAAGCTACACCCGTTGTCATTTTCACACTCACAAATAAAATAGGGCTCACTTTATAAAATAATCTTTATGTATTGGCCAAATCTTATCTAGTTTTACTGTGGATGCAGATTTCGCAGGTTACCCAGGCTCCATATAAAGAAATGCATTTAAAGGGTCATTATGAATTTTGTGCCATAATACGGATGTTTCTGTAATCCTTCGAAAATATAAGAAAAAATAAAATATTTGGGAGATACGATGAGCAATTACAGATGCATTCACGAAGGATGTTTGTTTGCTATTATTCAGTTCCGAACCCTTCCTTCTACGTAAAAGTCTAATATAATATGTAAAAAATGTAGTTTACCTGTTACTTTATATGTATTTGGTATTGTCCATGAAACAAGAAACTAGTTTAGGATTTAATGGTGCTTGAGAAATGTTTGTTAAAAGGAATATTTATGCCTAAAATGGAATAAGTAACAGGAAAATGTAAATAATTGCATAACGAATAGTTTCATATTTGTAATATTCATATGATATTATTAAGTTGATCAAAGCAAAGGCGGTGAGAGGGTCAGGGAATGTAGTACGCAGGGGAAGATGAGAAAAGCATGCGAAAATTTAAGCAGGAAGCCTTGAGAGAATTGATTTCTTAGGAGGCTAGATGAGAGGATGATGTTAAAATGGCTCTTAAGAAAATAGGACGTGAAGTTGTGGGCTGAATACAACTCAATCATGATGGGGCTCAGTGGCGGGAAAGTGGTAACTTAGTAATGAATGTTAAGGTTTCACAAAGCGCTAGGAATTGTCTGACTAGCTGAGTAACTACTAGTTTGTCTGTTTGTGACTTCTGGGTTCTTGAGGTTTGAAGGCTGCTACGTACGAGGCCAACCCTGATACCAAGCGCCTGTACGACGACCTGCTAAGCAACTACAATCGGCTGATAAGACCTGTCAGAAACAATTCGGAAATCCTCACAGTCTTCTTGGGGCTGAAACTCTCGCAGCTAATCGAGGTGGTGAGTGACGTAATAGTTCTGAATCGATTAACATTTTCACATACAGGATTTGTGGGTCAGAAATGCATGCTGCTGTTCACTGCCAGTAACATGATTTTTTACCTCGCATTATCATATTCTCACAGAGAAGGGAAAAATATTAAAAGAAACTGTAAACAAATAACCCTCCGAAGTTTAACACTCTGAAGTAAACATTAAAATACTAAAATATTATAAGAAAATATATGTGTATTATAAAGGCTTAAATATCGTTTGCCTTAGAAAGAATTTAGCAAGACGGTCTGCATATTAGTAGTTATATTCTTAGTAATTAACCAACTTAATGCACAAATTCTTGTTTTATAATAAGTTTATTATGTGCCTCTACATGTTTCGAGCACTATGTGCTCATCGTAAGGAGGTCAAAATTGTATTATTCAGCATCTGGTATCATCACACCTGTAGGTGGCCGTCCCGTGCACAGGTTGAGAGAGACCTGTGCACGGGACGGCCACCTACAGATGTAATGATACCACATGCTGTGTAATACAATTTTGATATCCTGATGATGAGCACATAGTGCTCGAAACATGTAGAGGCACACAATACACTTATTATAAAACAAGAATTTGTGCATTAAGTTGGTTAATTACTAAGAATATACTGAGATGCAAAAAGACACTTTTTAAGCTCCAGAAGTATCATACGGACTTACTAACTCTGACATTCCTCAACATTTAATTATGATAGTGAAGACAGACTAACAACATACGTAGTAATGTGTGTATACAGTGTCATTGCGAATGCGCGGAATTGCTCTGTCACTTCCTCTATGATTTCATGGCAGGCACAGGGCCAGCATTGCCGTTACCTTTTCTCCTCTGGTATAAACAGTAGTTAGTTTGTAAGTACGTATACAAATAGAGTTGCTTGTGTTACACTGCTGTTTACACCGTGCTTTATTTTGACCACAAAATGATTTTAACTGTCATGTGATGGCTCTATTAGATGATATCATTACAAAACGCACTATTTACGGGACGGTGCTCCAGTGGTTATTATCTTGCATAACTTAGAAATAACAAGAGCAGGGCAATTTTATATCATTTTTGGCATTCTCGATATAGGAATTACATACTTTGAGGTGAAAAGTATTTCATAATGTATAAGAATAAAAAAAAATGGCTACTACCTGCACTTATGTTTAATTATATTTACTCTTAGACAAATACATTGAAGTTAGGCCCCAACGTTACTGAGAGTGGGCTTGTTTAATTGTACTTTATGCACTATCTTTGAGAGTACCCGTACGATTTTGGAATACGCTCTAAACCACTGTAAGTTATAGTGGATAAGCGGAACATACTGCTGTAACTGGACACATAAGATACGGATAAAACATGTAAGGCATGCAGGGAAGGAATCTTGCGTGTCGACAGAGGCAGTGAAACTTACAGTTTCCAAAACAGACACTGAAACGTTATTTGAACGAAGTTCTAAGGGGCACTTAAGGCAAAAAATTCAAAGGCCGGCCTCGTATTATACAGTTTGTGTGCTCTTTTTGGATATGATAGTCTCTGAATGTACAACGCCTGTAAAGGAATAGCAAAAAAATTTTTAAATAAATTATTTAGAAAGATATGAAAATGACGGGCAATCATAATGTAAAACTTCATGAAGATTCACTCACAATTGTCGTTACGTCAAGCAGAAATTATTTCTGCGTCCAAGTGAAGGACTTTTGTAGAGAAATTATAACTCGTTTTTTATGATATTGATGGTTTTGAGTGACAAGAATTAGCTTGATACGACAAAGATGGAAAACGCCGCATTGGGCCTGGTTTTTCTACAGTTGACTCACTTGCAAGCCGCGAGAATAGTGTTAATGCCTTCGTTGCAGTCTGTATCATTGCATTATGGACCGTTATCTACCCAGAGATACTTTTAAAAAACCCATAAAAATAAGCATTTTTATTTATTCTCTTTCAGAATTTGAAGAATCAAGTTATGACGACCAACTTATGGGTAGAGCAGGTGAGTAGCAGTTTACTTCTAATAGCAGGTCCTTATCCTATTGTGCGATAAGACAACGCCAAATCGGTAACTGTTTCTCTCCTAACAGACGTATTTACACAGTTACAATAATTGAATCTTCAAGTTACACAGAAACACATCGCAGAAACTCCTAGTAGTCGAGTAAATTATGAGAGTGTCCGATCTTAAATAGAACTCAAATTGAGAGCCTGATAGACGCAATGTGATTTTTTATAAGTAACTAAAGAGTACGAACTGTGATGCCTATTTACATAAGTTAAAATTATTATATTTTACAGATTTAAATGATTTTTATTAGTTTAGTTTCGTTCGCATCTTTGGATGTAACTGGTAACAAAGGGTTTTTGCCGGTACTCATCCATTATTTTTAATACTAATGGCTACAACATATCTATACTAATTATTATCTTCTGTTAGATCTTATCGAAGTTTATATGTGAAATTAGTAACATATTTCTGTTTACAATTTCTCCTCTCTCATTTCATCTAGACCTCGCAACGTTTTTGCCACTTCATTTACCCACTTGCCTTATACTTTTATACAAATTTGCCAGAAGATTTTAGTTCTATGATCTTATTACAGTTCATTATTTTATTGTATGTTTTTTTATGTATTTATGTGTCATCGTTTTTTATACAAAAATTTTTCTCGCCACCCTCTGCTTTTTTTTTCCAATGAAACATAATTTTCACTAACAATTTTGAAAACGAGTTCGGTAATTCACTCTCGTCCTGCCGTTGGTAAGTAGACACGCATTTTGCCTTCAGGTTTAGAACTTGTAGACCATAGCACAGTTTTCTTCGTTATTACTTTCCGTTTACATCACTGCAAACGACTTCCATTAATCTGTGTGTTATATTTACAAACTTTGCTACGATAACAGCTGGCTTAATTGAATATTAATGCCGTAACATGTTTTGCTTATCCAGAAATGGGTGGATTACAAACTTCGCTGGGACCCGCAAGAGTACGGTGGTGTGGAAATGCTTTACGTGCCCTCTGAGCACATTTGGTTGCCCGACATTGTGCTGTACAACAAGTAAGTTGTGGCTTCAGTTTGCTCTATAGCGCTACTAGTTGGCACGGAGAAGTGATGACCAAATTGCAACGTACCTGGCCAACTGACCAGTTTACTGAACAACCAAATAAACTGAACTCACAGACTGGCTGGGAAACTTACTATGCGAGTGAGCGAGATTTGAGGTTCTCACACCGGTGTTGCTGAGGATTCAAGTCTTTTGGGCCGTTGCGCTGTGTCGAGTGGCAAAGCGTCGCTTGACACTGAAGATTAAGACACTACATCTTTCTAAACGTCTGTCATTGTTTACCAGTCGACATGGAGCAATATCTCAGTAGGCTTTAACCTTTTAAAGCCTACTGGTTATGTGATGTACCAACAGTTTAACATTCAACAACTGTACGCTCTGCCCACACTGTATTTATGTGTTTGTATTTACCTGAGAACAAACAGCGATTTGTGCCACTTAACACCATAAACTGACTAGTTTTTTTTAACCGAGATGAAAAGTATTTACTGCGCGGTACGAACTGGGTCTTTAACTAAAGCAGTCTACGCTTCATCTTTAAAGGGCTAATCTTCATCTTAACAAATGGGTCACAAAATCTACTTCTTGTGAAGTCAGTCATCGTTCAGCAGGGCAAGAAATTAACCATTTGTGGAAACCGAAGTTTCGTTATCGTGCTTTGAACAGCCAAAAGGGGGCCCATATTCTGAGCAATTTGAATCCCATCTACATCGTCACTCCTGGTTTTTCTAACAAAAAATTTTAATATCATTCTACCTTACACGTTTAAACCTCACATGTTGCCTCTTACTTTCAGATGTTCTGCAAAAAATTCTGCATGTATTTTGTAACTTTTCTCATGTATGCTACGTTATGTATGCGCCATCATTGTTACCCAGCTGATACTGGGAGCCGGGATAGGGTAGTCACTGTACTGATTAGGCTGCGAGCTGGACGATCGTGTAATAGTGGTTCGATTCCCGATAGCGGAAATAGTCCTCCTTGTTATTCAAAGCACAATAGATCAGCTCTGGGGCTCATACCGTCTCCTGTAAACTAGTCCGCACTTTCTTCGTTGTTAGAGTTCTCGGGTCTTCCAACTGACCACCCACCTCCATCTAGTACCTGGGTTAAGGGTGAGTGGATCTATGCCTCCACTTTTCCATATGTCATCATGGCATGGAAAGGAAAAATGTACACTTAACCTTTAGACGCCTAATGTCAACTACAGTTGACGTACCGCACCGCTAACCTTCAAAGTTGCATTTTATATATTTATTAAACAAATATAGGTACCGAATATTTTAAACATGGTGTATACTCTTCGTTTTTTTCTCTTCAAAATGCAGTTTGTTTCATAATTCTAACTTATTTGGTTCCTGTGTTATTCAAATTTTATATAGAGGATGTGCAAAAATTAAAAAAATAATTCCGGCGCCAAATGGTTAACCCTTATCCTGCTAACGTGGAGAATATGGCGAGCTCCTAATGATGCCAGCAAATGGTAGATGGGATTTAATTCGGCCTTTAAAGGGTTAATCTTCACCCTAGGGGTATGTTTAGAGATGCAAATTAATCTTCGTGCAGGAATCAACAAGTGTGGACAATGTTCTGAGACACCGCCCGGAACATCTTTTTTTGGCGATTATGGGGTGATGTGTGCGATGAAATGAGGGACTGTGAACTGGGTGTGTTTTCAGATAAAAGTCTGGATGTAGCCATAAAACGTTTTACGTAAACTCAATAGAAGAGCCGACCGAGCCGGGATTCAATGAGCCAGAATTTGTTGTACACTAGCAAGCACAGTTACAGTTGTATCAACAGCTGAGGCATAGTCTCAGTACAGACGCAGTCAATATGAGGTTCGTTGATAAAGTGACAGGGCAGCAGGTGCTACTGTGCTATTGCTGCGGTTCTTTGCTGTCACTCTTCACTCGAACAAAGCTCCATGGGTGCGGCCTGAGCAAGGGCGGATCTTGCAGCCTGACTAGGCAGATTTGAATCCGAATAATAATAATAATAATTATTATTATTATTAAGGTTTTTATCAGCGTTTGAATAAAGGGAGTTTTATATGAAACACAAAATAACGTGCTTTACATGCATTATCAGCAATGATAGTAGGCAGGGTTACGACAATTTCCTTTGAGGTGTAACCATAAATTACGTGGGTGATATAGAAAGAACCCAGAGAAAAGTTTTATTTTTTAAATTTTTTCTTGTGTTGGCTGTACTGATAATTGTACATACGAAAACTTATGGCCCGGTGCACTAATTACTTTGAAAATATGGGCGATTATTTGGAAGAAAAATATGCTTTTGGACAGATTTAAATAATGTGTCATTTTAAAAAAATACATTTCGACTACTTTCATGATCTGTTAGTTTGTCAAGAAGGACTCCACTCAGTGGAGTTATTTACATTCCGGATACTTTCTGACTCTCCCACATACAAATGACCAAATTTTATATCCTCAGGGTAATGTCAACATTCGAGATAGAATTGTGGATTTGGAAAAGAGGGGAATTTTGTGGTTTAAATATGTCATAAATTAGGTGAAATGGATAATTCGTACGTTGCTTACCGACACATTTTCATTTCCTTCGGTTATTTAACTTCAAAGATATGAGGCAATGATTAGGTACTGCGATCTTGAATGCGGGGGGTGGAAGTGGTCGTTGACGATTTTAGGCTACCATTCCAGCGTTTACCTGGAGACAGTGAAGAAAACTCCAAAATCCTCGATCAGGAAAGTCTACTATGATGATTACGTTAAAATGGAAAGGCTGTATATCTGGGATGGCTGTTGAACAAGAAATATTTAAGGAAATTGCATGAAAAGTCTTGAAAAGTGGCTATTCGGAAGACCAAGGGATAGAAGAATAAAGTTATTATTAAGACAGGCTTTATGCAAACTGACCGTGGGAATGGAAGATTGATGGTACTAGCTCAGGAGAACATCCAATGACAGTTTTTTGTATTATTTTTCGTAAAAGTAAGGTCTTCCAATTTCTAATTTGTCTTCGGTTAAATTCATTGTCAAGTAACAGGTACTGCATGAGCTTAAATTGTTGTTTGTTTGTTTGTAGTGCGGACGGAAACTATGAGGTGACTCTGATGACAAAGGCGATTGTCACATACGAAGGAAATGTTTCCTGGAAACCTCCAGCTATCTACAAGTCCTCTTGTGAGATTAATGTTGAGTATTTTCCGTTTGATGAGCAGAGCTGCATCATGAAGTTTGGTTCGTGGACCTACAATGGTTTTCAGGTGAGGAGTGTGCTCGCTGGAGGGCGTGGTTTTCTGTGGCTTGCACATATTTCTGTCGGTGAAATAATATTCAGGCTGGGCAGTGTAACTGTTTTGGAAATGAAATTCAGGGGAGGCCATGCCATGGTTCGGCCGGTTAGTCCCCGGTATATCACCGTGGAGGCCCGGGTTCAATACCAGGCTAGTCTTGATGGCACTTGTGATGGACGATGTGACACAGGTCATTCTCCGAGTACTTCGGTACTCCTTTGTCAGCATCATTCATCACTGTTTCACACTTATTCTTCTATTTTCTTAGCAACTGACGGCGTCGTAAATAACGTTCTTAAAAGGGAATGAAATGTCGGGCAGGCATAATCCGTGAGTGATTTTAAAGAACAATCTTAGTTGATAAAAATACTAAATAAGTGTGCATCTACTTAAATTCTGACCTCAGTTAGACTTGTTACTGCTGGCTGACCTATAAAACAACTGAACAAATTTAGTCTATATAGACCTACACCACGAATTTAGCATGTAGGGAAGTTTTTGCCATGTGAAATTTCTTAAATTAATTGCCATAAACTAGATACTACCTCTGAGAATACCATTGCCATGATTGTAATAAGGAATTCTCTGTCATCTGTATAGAATATGGCATCTGCCAGAAAACCTAAGCTTTTACAATTTAAATGTGTAAACTAGTTGTATTAATGCTTTTAATGTTTACTATGAAATGGTCATGACTAATGGATTTTGTGTTTGAAATGAACAGAGAATCTTCTTGAAAATTGTGTTTTTTTTCTAGTGGCAGAGACAGTTTCTTCAGTTGCACAATTTAACGGTGCAGTTCTGGTCTTTATTTAGGTTACGATGCCAGTAGCTAATGAATAAGTGCAGAGGAAGCCTAGACTGATTACGAGCTTACACATTACATAGAATAGTGAATGATAACACCACTGTGGAATTTTCTTATATTTCTGTATGAGAAGAACGTGATATTTATATAAAATATACTTTATGTTTCACTTTAAAGTGAATGCAAAAGGCATGCTCGAAAACTAGTTTGTGTCATAATGGAGACACGAACTTCGCGTACCAATGTCAAATCTAATGTCTGCTTGTCCGCTCGTTTGAGGGATTAACAATTCTGTTTTGTGGTCGGGACAGATCTAGTTCGAATCCCAGAAACTGGGAGTTCGGGCAGAGAATCGCCATTTTTTTGCTAGTACATATGTATAAGCTGGAAAATTGTATTAAAATACGCAAGCAATATTTACTTCCATAACCCTAGTGCCCTTCTCCACAGCTGTTAGCCTTAACCGATATTTTTCGAAATAAATTAATAATAACTTAGAAATCCAACCTGTTCGCTTAATCCTCTCCTATATTTTTTCAAATTTTGAATTTATTGAAAATATTTGGAGAAATACGACAATATTGGAAGGATATTCGGCAAATAATTTTCAGCCATATTCCTACATATGACGGACATGCTGAAATGCTGGCGCAATGTAGGAAAACGGTTTCTTTGAACGTGACCATACTTATTACAGATTACCGAAATATAAATTTTTGGTACAGAATCGGTCTGTTAGGTTTCGTACTGTCCACTTCCTACACTGTCTTCATTGTGTGGAATTTGTCTTACATTGCAGGTTGATTTGAAGCACATGAATCAGGAATCAGGCAGCAACATAGTGGGCACTGGGATAGATCTGACTCAGTTTTACTTGTCTGTGGAGTGGGACATTCTGGATGTTCCTGCCAGTAGAAACGAGGAGTATTATCCAGGCGTTTCTGAGCCTTACTCAGGTAAAGTGTTCACGTTTGTTGACAGGTCCGCCACTTAATTATGGCAGTACTGAGATGACCGTCCACCTGTATCCTTTTTATTTTTCTTTCTTCTTCTTCTTCTTCTTCCTGTTCTTGTTCTTCTGCTTTTCCATGTTCTGTTTATTCTCTGGTGTTAGAGACCATATTGTCTCCATGACTTTCATTTTTTGGATTTCGGAATCTTGTTTGTACACATTTCGTAGGACCCCTTGGACGAAGACCGGTCCGTCGCAAGACATGCACCAACAAACGACAAGACAAACACAATAAATGCATACATGTGTTCATGGCTCAATTGAGATCAGAAACCACAATGCTATGTTTCGAGCTGTTGATATCAGTCCCCGCGTAAGACCGGGCCAGCTGTGTTACCGACCTGCATACATACGTAATAATGCAGACAAAAACAAAACAAATGTTATTTCAATTACAAACAGAAATTAAGAGTGACAGGTTTATATCAAAACATAACAATGATGCCGTCAGTTTACTGGACTTACTGCAGCATCACTTACCTTACTGCGCTTGCTTTGGCTTGTAGGCAGCGCATGCGTAGATGGGAGACATCCGTTTGTTCAGTGTGCGGAACGGATTAAGGTGAAATTTCTTAAAATTGGATTGTATTCTAAAATACGTTAGTAAATTAAGTTTTTATATGTATTCATTTCATTATCCGCTTCATTATTTAAAATATGAATAGAATGTTGTGTTTTATCAAAACGATTAAGAAAATTTGTATGAATGACGAATCGTGAATGGCATTAGAAACTAAATATTTCATATGGAACACTTTTCGATCCACATAACTTTCAAGGCAATATAAGGAGAAACAATTTCTTACGCTATGCAATGCGAAGTTTACAGCCCCAGTGGAATGAGGGTTTAAAAACAGTTTACATTTGTTTCTCCTATACAATGAACTAACAACCATGCCAGTGAAATTTAAAGCTTCGTAAGGAATGATTCTGGAATATTCCACTAACCTGCGACTTAGCTTAATTTTGTTAAAATGTGCTTCACTTGTTAAATTACTCTGCCACTAATCTTGCAGGAATTCGGAGAAACACAAGGTAGGACTGTGTTTTTGGTGCCAGGACACGTAATAAGGTCGCCATGTAGTCGTTCACACGTGTGCCTTTTGATAGAGTGGTTACGACATCGAATTTCGGAAAAGAAACTTGCTAACTCAATCAATGATTTCTGGATTTCTATCAAGCACTCCAGCAAAATGTTGGTACAGTGCCCTGCTGTACAATAAACCGTGACCAAATCCATTCATATCCTCTTTATTCATGGCTGGGAATTCCTTCACCGTTAGTAATTATAAGCCTTGTGCATTTGAGGAACTGTCGCTAAATAACAGCCAAAAGCAGTTAACTGTCTATACTACATTACTTCGTGCGTTTGAGCTTTGAAATATGGAAATTCTGGAGAGGAAGAATTGCAGACTTCAGAATTAATTCCACTTTCTTTTGTGAACGTAATCGAGGGAGGCCATGGGTGATTATACATCTTATTGTACAATTAATTTCTTTATGTTTCGGGGCCTTCAATCCTCAGGAAATTCTACTGTATATTTTAAATTTGTTTCGAAATAAATTGAATGAATGAATTAAGTTTGCTAAGAAGCTGGTTTCATTATCCACTGGATCACGAAATGAAATAAGCAAAAACCTCTACTCGATTCACAGGAACACGTGCATAAACTCTGCGAATGGGAGGTCGTACGTTATGTGCTTGGTGGTGTTCGTGACACCCGCACTGAACACAGACAACAGTAAGGCCCCATACCGACTCAGTGTTATCGGTGTTAAGGTATACACTACACAAAAGTAACACGAATACTACACTCGGTAAGCAACAATCTGTAGACAATCTTAAGGTGTTTAGTACCCGTTTTGTTTTTAGTATCGGAATAAAACTAGCATATACCCCGACAAACACAACAAATTTTCTTAACAAATTTAAAAGCAGCTACATGTTACAGCTCAATTAAATAGCCATCATCAGGCTGTACGTAAGGAAAGTTAACTTACAACTGCGATTTATTAGTTTCAGATCGCAAAATTTACGGGATTATGAACCTAACGGGAATGTAAAATATGAAAGCCTTTCAATTAGAATATATATATATATATATATAAGGACAGTTGGGTGTGGCTGTGTAGCGTATATATTGAAATCATGTGAGTCAAATAATGTGAGCTTTTAGCAAGTTAATTGGAATGGTAGAGGCGGCGTGTGTTTACTCGTAGCTTTGTTCAGAATCCTGCGTGTAATCCTGTGTGTAATCCTGCGGGTAATCTCTGGTTAATTAATAATATATGAGACATTCGTGTTAAGTTAAATATAGATTTATTAGAGCATTGTGTGGACATTTAATGACCGATTGAGTATTTGAATATGACTTATTCGAGTGCCTTGAATTCTTCTTATTATAATAGAACTTAACTTAATCGTAATTAATTTAAAAGTTTTGTGAATCTTATTTCATGTAAATATTTTGTTGCGGGATTCTCATTCCACCACGCCACAAGCACTTCAGCTCTAGGGAGTCTAGATGACTAGACTTGAAGTGCTTATGCTTTATGGTGTCTCCCAGTAGAGACATGTGTGACTCAAGTTTGCAGGGTTGAGTGAGGCATGTAATGAATCACATGGAATTAAATTAGCTGATGTGAGTTGTGTATTGAATTGGGCTTGATCAGTTAACTTTGGTGTGCTTTAGAACTGGGATCGGTTAAGTTCGGGCAATCCAGTCAGTGACGTGTGACACACTAGAGAATCATATGTGGCAGGCACTTGATGTCACTTCGAATGACGGCCATCACAATTAATTCCAAATGAGGGACCTCTGAGGTCGAAGTCACTTAGGACTTTGGGTCAAATTTAGGCTCATGTTACTTCAAAATCACTTGAAGTTTCTAAGTATTCTGAGTTATGATACCGTGTATTCTGGGAGGAATATTTGGTCTCCTTGAGAGCTGAAAGTTACACACATCACACAAAGCTCAAGCAATTTATGTAGTTTTTCAAACAAGACATTTAAGTCAAATTTGGTCATCATGAGAGAATTGCATCTTTAAGTTCCTGATAAAACTGTCGAAAAACACTATAAACAATGTACATACAACGTTACATTGTGACGCGTTCTTGAACCACTGTTGCCATGGAAATGCAACATTAAATTCTGCTTTTATTGTTGCTGACGTAGATATAGCTGTCAACAATATAAAAATGTTGTTGCCATGTAAATGCAACAGTAGGTTCCCTTTCCGCATTTGTCGATCAACAACATATTGCGTGCTGCTATTACAAATAATAAACATTAAACATTATGAGTTTGTCTGTATTCTTGCCTTAGTCATCCCGTATGCAAATTTCATCCTTTCTACACCGTATTATAGTGTCACTTGTTGTCTCTCTGGCTGTACAATATTTGTCCACAGCATCTCATAAACGGCACAATTTTCGGAAAAAAATTTTTGAAAAAATTGTGTTTTTTTCTCTACAACTTAGAAATATTTTTCGTTTTATGAAGAAATGGGTGAGATGTTGTCCAAAATGTACATTGGTCTTAACCTAAAGTACCAATTATTCTTATCAGGTGTTACTAAAACTTGAATTTTCTGGACAGATTAAAAAAATCCTCAGATTCAAATTTATCGTAAATTCGTCCAGTGGGAGCCGAGTTGTTCCATGCGAATGGACGGCCATTCAGACATGACGCAATTAATAGGCGCTCTTCTCAGTTTTGCAGATACACCTAAAATCTGAGTCTTCTTGTCAAACTGCAGTACTTTCTTTGCAGTCACAGAATGAAATACTGAGCAGTTTACTTCTTAAACGTTTGAAGTTACAGTCCCATAACACAGGCTGTATGGTGAACAGATTACTGGCTAATCGACTGAGAAATCGTGGTTCGATATTTGGCGTGGACAACAGCAGTATTTACCATTAATTGTTCAGTTACAAAATGCACTTGTGTAAATTACGCTGGTATCAAAATCTTGGAATCAACTGCTTAACTCTCTCTGCAGGCTGTAGCCTCTTGTGCTTACTGAGATGACGTTAGCTTTCAAGCCATAAATTGGTTTTCACCAACTGGTTCGAGCAAGCTTTTGCGCTTCGAAATCAATGATGAGAGTTTCAGGCAGTTGATGGTACATAGTCAGTTGTACTACAAATAAATAAATAAA
>Ga0136643_10003697_pt1 | contig 20751 bp, 11 predicted proteins | sample TergutLab28metaG_FD_96883 | JGI IMG/M metagenome (GOLD analysis project Ga0136643, IMG submission 96883) | Labiotermes labralis P1 segment gut microbial communities from Petit-Saut dam, French Guiana - Lab288 P1 (version 3) (version 3) | ecosystem: Host-associated > Arthropoda: Insects >...
AACTGCGCAGTAAAATGGTGCAGTAAACTTAAACTGCGCGGTAAAATGGTACAGTAAACTTAAACTGCGCAGTAAAATGGCAAAGTAAACTTAAACTGCGCAGGAAAATGGGAAAGTAAACTTAAAAACTGCGCAGTAAAATGGTACAATAAACTTAAACTGCACGGTAAAATGGTACAGTAAAATTAAACTGCGCGGTAAAACGGTACAGTAAACTTACACTGCGCGGTAAAATGGTACAGTAAAATTAAACTGCGCGGTAAAACGGTACAGCAAACTTAAACTTCGCGGTAAAATGGTACAGTAAATTTAAACTGCGCAGTAAAATGGTACAGTAAGCTTAAAGTGCAAAGTAAAATTGTACAATAAACTTAAAATGCGCGGTAAAACGGTACAGTAACCTTAAAGTTCGCAGTAAAATGGTATATTAAACTTAAACTGCACGGTAAAATGGTCAGTATACTTAAACTGCGCAGTAAAATGGTACAGTATACTTCAACTGCGCAGTAGAATTGGATAGCAAAAAGTTGCGCAGTAAAGTGTTACAATACACAAACTGCGCAGTAAGGGGTTAAAATTGATGTTGGGGAAATATGATTTAAGGAAGGGCGGTGGGCTAAACTGAACCATTGTCCTCTTAAATGGCTGTCGTCGATATTAACATTGTTAAATCTTCAGATCCCACTACCTGTCAGATAGTTCAATTTAACATTCATGTGTTTATTGAAATGCGGCAGCAAAAATGCCGTAATAAACTTCAAGACTTAAACTTTTATAATTGCACGCTTAACTTATGTAATTGGAATGTAAGAACACCTGCTTTTTTTGTTTCACCGGACATAATTGTTTTGTGTGTTTGGTTTGCAGTGTCAGCAAACAATTTTTCCTTGCACGTATTTAGCCAGGTGTTCTTTATAATAAACAAACAGTGTGTCTGTGTGAGGTAGAAAATGAAGCTCTAAATACTGCTATTATGTGGATGCAATTTTTTTTTATCAGAGTGTTTAACAATAACTTTGTCCTGGAGCTCTTATATTCTGAAACAGACATAGGAATTTGATGCAACCTTCCAAGCTTCTTATTGAATTTGATATTTGTGTGGCCGTGCATCACTGATACAATAATATAAACAAACAACCAGATGCAACAATAATAGTTCATTAATAATTTAAATCAGCTCAACATGTTTCGAGCGATAATTTCGCCCGTCCTCAGGAGTACTAGACTGTGTTTACAGCTTGTGGTATAATGCACCGACGATGCTGCCAGCCGGCAGTAACATTCATTCTGCAGGTGGCACTGTGCAATTGTGTGACGCGTAGTTTGTGTCCATAAATCGTGTATGGAGAATTATGTCAGTAGTCAATGGTCTGATCTCACAGTGATAGCTAATGGATGACGTTGGTGACATGCCCATTGTATGTACACACTGACAATGTGTGTAAGTAATTAGGATAAAGGAGAGATCGGATATTGAATCGCGGTGGCTGCTGAAATATATGAATCGGAGTCACAGCCGAACTACATAAGAATACAAGCATTCTGGGTCCACCGAACGGGCTGTAGGAATGGCAGATCAAAGGTCACGAAAGTGATAAAAAATAGTAGGTAAAATTTGATAATACTTTAGGTAAAGTGACAAATATCTTAAGCTGTAAAGTAAAAGAATGACGGGTTTGGCTAGGTCAATTAAAAATGAGGCAAAAATGATTTCTGCTTAGATATACGAAATTTGACGTGGTTTGACACGTGAATATGATAAAGGAGAGAAAATACAACGGTAGCACAGAGATCTCCAGGGGGAGGCGGAGATTAAAAATGGCGAAACAAAGGCGAAGGGGGACGAGGAGTTGGAGGATATTTTACGGCGCGGAGGATGGGAGAAGTGAACTAAAAAAAATGATCCAACAGAATAGAAGGCTATTCATATCCTGTTCATCTGAACATAGATATAAAATCCATTGCCGGAACAATGGGGAAGGTACCTGATCGTCCCACCATTTGTCAGTTTTGGCCTGTGCTCTTTGCTGCAGTGAGTATCGTTAAATAAGCCATCAATAGACCCATTTCCTTGGGATGATTGAATCATTCATGGGGATATGAGCCGCACCAACATCGCTATCGAGATAAATGAATAGTGCCTACAATATTTAGGCCAGAAAAACTCTTGGAGTTGCTGAGCAGCAGGGAAACAAATGTGTGGTTGGGACCGTAATATTACAGTGATTTTTTTGGAGAAGGGGGGAGGGGGGAGCAGAAGAACGTGAAGTTTTGGATTGGATTTAAGTTGGTCAACTGTCGGGGTTTTATGAGTATTAAAATAAAATCTTCGGTTGTCATGAGAGCAGGGCGTTTTTTTTTATTAGATGAGGAAATAAAATATTTTCATAACAGACTGCGAATAGTGTAGTTTGTTTTTATCTCAATACTTCTCGATTCGTAATTCACAAGTTGTCTATTACTATCCCACTGAACGCTTCGTAATCACAGAAGTTGATGCAAAATCATAAAATAGCCAAATAATTAGCCGAACTTCAGCTGAGATACGGGAAAGACGACTTTAAAGCTAATGAAAACAGTAGACTAATGAACTTACGTAAGCTGTGTGTAAATAAGGAAACATAATTCTTCATGTTGACATGCCCTTAATTATGTCGTAACCATGGTTACAAAGTTCTGCTCCTTCAGGGAGCCGTGCGTTATCTAATCCTCTCTTCTCGTGGAACCTTCTGTGTGGCTTCTTTGGTTCTTCATTTCTATGTAATGTCATATAATGGCTCTCTACAGGCTTGCGTTTTGTATTCCATTTAGACCTAAGCCACAACAAACATGTCAGTTTGACATTCAGAGGACCGTGCATCGTGATATAATCTTATAATGAAAGTCAACGAGATGCACAATTTCTCAGATTTATTCGATAAAGTACTCTACATGTTTCGGACAGGTCCACTGTCCATCATCAGGAGTATCTCAACACTGTATACACGCAATAGGTATTTGTCATGCTAGTTCTGTTGGCTGTCTGCTAGCAGACGCAACAGAACATTAGAATCGCTCAAAAACAGGAAAAACCACACATACCTCATTAAAAAATCAGGATGAATGTGATAGAAATGGAGATGCAGAATTGGAAATTAGAATCCAACTGGATTAAGGCACACGCTGGACAGCAAGGGAACGAACTGGCCGACCAACTTGCGAAAGAGGCAGCTACCAACGGAGATATCGAAGAGTGCTACAAAAGGATTCCAAATAGTATAGCGTTAAGTGAACTAAATGATCGCAGTGTATCGAAGTGGCAAATTGAATGGGACCATACGATAAAGAGTGCAATTACGAAATCATCCTTCCCCAAAATAGCAGATAGGTTAAAAACGAAAATTAATGTAACTCCATATTTTACAACAATGGAAACAGGACACGGTAATATTAAATCATATCTGGACAAATACAAAATCTTAGACAGCCCAATGTGCTCCTGCAAAAGCGAAGAACAAGCAGTAGACCACATATTATATGATCGCAAACTACTGGAGCAGGAAAGAGACAGTGTAAAAGGTGCAGTATTACGGACAGAAAACTGACCCGCGAGTAAAAACGAACTCATTAACAAATTTTACAAAAATTTTAAAAAATTTACGAACAATATACCCTTTGACAAATTATAGACAATTATAGTTAATTTTACAAACTTGTGTATAGAGCAAGGAATTTTAGTTGAAATTATGTAATTATGTAAGAAACCACCAATACATGTAGTATTGCTCCATAGTAATAGAGCATACATAATAATAATAATAATAATAATAATGAATACATACACACACACACATACACACACACACACATACATACACACATACATACACACACACATACATACACACACACATACACACACATACACAGCATACCCTCATTTTTCTTTCTTCGTTATCAAAATGTTTGCAGTTTGATTCTGAGGCAGCCTGTCGCGTCCAAAATCTCTTTCTATAAATGCACGCACGACGCTTTTACAGCCGTTGATATGATACTTATTGGTAAGGGGGTGCAGTAAATGTCATGTGTTTCTATGTTCTATGTTAGATACGGGTGAAGCAGGGAACTGAAGAGTTAACGTCTGTTATTTTTAAGTTGGTACTGCAGTTGTGGTATTTTGTGTCTTTGATGGATCCGAAGGAACGTTTTGTGTTGCATACGTTACATGTTAAGACACCACGAACACAGAAATGATGCTGTGACTTTGTGAGTGGTGTGTTTACTTAACGGTGATCTGTACGAGTGGAAATTTCAGACTACAAAAGAATCTTATGTTTATTGGACCGTGCATCATTGTGATAGTTGAAGAATAAAAGACCAACTTGATGTCACTTGCTATTTTATTGTACTTATGTACTCAGCATGTTTCGGACATTAATATATCCATCATCAGGAGCTTGCGACTGTGCTGTTGAATTACCACATTGGTCGTATTGTTCTCGGTTCGTTGTGTGTTGGAGATTTGGTGCGGCTGGGTTTGAGTGGTGTTCGTGTTGCAGGCTGCTTCAGCCTGCAACACAGACACTACCCACACCCAACCGCACCAAATCTCCAACACACAACGAACCGAGAACAAAACGACGGATGTGGTAATTTAACAACACAGTCGCAAGCTCCTGATGATGGATATATTAATGTCCGAAACATGTTGAACACATAAGAAGTAAAATAAAATCGCAAGTGACATCAAGTTGATCTTTTATTCTTCAACTAAAAATTAATGTTTTTGCAGAATTGCAAATACTTATTTTATAAATCTGGCCTGCACCTTGTAAGAATGCGGGCACTCAGTTCTTCCCAGAACCTCATTTTTTTAAAGAATTAATCACATGTCCTTATCTTTGTGTTGAAATTCAGAACTTCTCAAACAGTTTAACCTCATCACTGTCCCGTTCGGATTTATATCCCGGGGCAAGTTTCCCTCATCAAAGGTGTTCGATTGCGCCAGTCGGTCTCATCTGCATTGCATATTTTATTCATTACAGCGCCGGTGACGTAAGAACTCGAGATTAAACTTCTCCAGCTTATCATTTTGGGAGGTACAACTGACTGGTCGCAGGATTAGCATAGAGCCATGAATTTATGCTAAAGAATGTCAGTTCCTGTTACAAGATGGGGCAAGGATCGCTTTCATCTTTTGCGAACCAGTTAACTTGTGGAGCGGTGTCGGAGGCGAAATGGGTTTCATGTTGAAATTGAGGCACTAAATCCATTGTCTTTATTCTTAAACTTCATCTTGTTCTCATCATCTATTGCTTTTCTTTTTATTATCTTTTTTTTTCTTTAAAGTTCCTACTAACTTACTCATCTTAATCTGTTATTTGTCTGTCCTCACACGTCTTCCTTTTCTTATATTTCTCTTCCCGTCTTTTCTACAGCTTATTCGCTTTTTATTCTTGTTGGTTCTCCAAGTTTTGATTCCCTACGCTTGCTTGGAGCCATTATACCATAGTCACTGCAATGACTAGGCTACATACTTCGTGGCTGAGGAATCCTCGTTCGATTCATGGTAGAGGCAAGCGATTTTTCTTTCTCCCAAAGCGGTCCAGACTGACCCTAGGGTTCATCCGCCGTTTCTGCAACGGGGACTGGAGGATATTCCTCTGGGGGTAAAGCGATGGGAGTCGCGAAATTATCCACTAAACTGCATGTAGCGCCGAGTTTAAGAATACCCGGATGTATTCCTCTGCTCTCCCCGTGTTTACCTGCATGGCTGATAAAGGAACACCCTTTAACATGAAGGTTTAACAAGGCATGTCTTTCGCTGATGTATTCTGACATATTATTTAGCGGTTGCTCTTATCCTGCAGTCATACTTCTTCTTTGTCTTCTCCTGTATTTATGCTGAACAATTCTACGTAAATTACCTGTGCCAACTTAAGCATCGCACCATGAAGATATATGGGGGAATGGAATTATTGGTCTGTGGGCTCTTATCCTCTACTAAGATGGAGGTAATACACGTGCCCACCATTTCAACCCCACAGAAACCCTTTCAATTCGCTGGGATAGGGGCTGGTTGGACACTAGACCTGACCTAAACGCTGAGGAAATTCACTGTGCATCTGTTCTGATTCGAAAACCTATAATCTAGTCGTCCATCTTGTAGGCCGGTCACTATCATAGCTGAGCTATCCCGGTACCGTATATTAAGGATAAAAATGAGGAATGTCATTATATAGTTGTGGACATGCAGTTGACTACGTAATGGACCGCACTAAAATGTTTTATTTTATATTTCAGAGAGCCTCCGGGAGTATTTCAGTAAATACGGGGAGATTACGGAAGTGATGGTGATGAAGGACCCCACCACTAGAAGGTCAAGGTGAGTAATTGATGCCTGTAACTTCCAAGGGTACCGTGTACAGCCATAACATTTTCTCGTTGTATCTGAATTAATGAACAGTAAAAAAAAACACATCCGGCGTGTCTTGTCAGTGAGGAACATACGTCGCTTGTGTCTCAAAACGAAGTGCTCAGGATAATACTGGGAGCAGTGGCGCTGCTACCGAGACTATCTCTAGAGGACTATTCAGCAGTGGTAGCTACTGCTGTTTCATGCCGATCAAACAATTACTGGCAATCCCCAAATACACGCGTATTGTGTGATCGTTCGTAAAAACCGATCATGAAATAAGTTCCACTGAATTCATCAATTTGCCGATCCCGGTGGCCATGCGGCCTGAGGCGTGTGTCTGCGGCCACTCTATTACTGGAATTGCGGGTTCGAATTCCGCTGAGGGTACGAGTTTTCGTCTGATGTGCTTGTTGTGTGTTGTGTAGGTGGCAGCCTCTGCGGTAGGCTGATCACTGGTTCAGAGGAATCCTACAGGATGTGCGTGTGTGTGTTTGTGTGTGTGTGTGTGTCTAATTGCGTGTGATGTAGAAACCTCAACTGTGAGGCGTCCTAAACCCGAATCAGGTTGTTGCGTTTCACGAAAAAAAAAGTTGCCTAATATATTTTGGGCTGGTATTTATTTCTTTTGCATTTTTCTACATCTAGTGTGCAGTTGCTAAAAGGCGGGTTTTCTCAAAATGAGGAAAATACTTTGTAAAATGTTACATGCCGTTTGGAATTTCAGTTATTTTTTTGCGGCAGATAATGTAGTAACGTCTTTTGTCATGTTTCTGCTCAACTCCGTCATCACCTTTTCTGTAAGGAAAATTAGTTCTTTGTTTGAACTGGGCCCAATCTGTAAACAAACTCGTCAGCTTTGGTCCTGATATGCTGCGTTAATTTTGTTGGGCCCCTGATTCTGAGGATGGCATGTGGTGGATTTTCCGTGGTTCCGGTTCGGCACTGTTACAGCTACTACAGAATTATCCTAATTATCAAAATCATCTTCACTTCCCTGACATGTAATGGATTTTATATCACATATTTCTGGGAGCGAATCCAAATTGCGTCACTGACGTCATGGTCGCTAGTAAAATCATCCACACCGGATTCTCAAGGCAGCGTGCAAGTCCTGTCCTGGTTTGTAAATCATGAACATTAATAATTAGAAGATTTAAAGCAAGGCCATGTAAAGAGCGGTTATGTTGCGTTACGGCTGTCTGGAAGAGGAGCTGCGATTTGCTAAATTCTGCATTTCATGTTTCAGGAACGCCAAAGAGCGTGAGGTTTTGGCTAGCTCAGTATTACTTTACGTCTTTCTAATAACTCACAGCATTCATGTACCGTGAATGGCAGTTAATTTTCAGTACTGTTTACGTCATTTTGTAATAAATTAGGATAACCTAACTTCCGCCCTCTCCGAGCGATCGTCCTCGAATTTCTTCAGTTTCTGTAGTTTTATGGTACAATCTTGTGGCAGACATTGGCAACTAAACAATTGCCAGCTGCACAGCGAATCTTTTATGATTTTCTTTTGGGCTGAAATTCCTGAGCCGCACTTTGTAACACTGTGACTCCCCTCCCGCAGTTGCGCTGCCGGAAGGTGACAGGGTTATGCTTCCTTAATGTATAATATTTCTGAATATCGTGTTGTAGTTCTTATAATAAAAGCCAACGAGATGAACTATTTCTCAACTTTATTTTGGTAAAGAACTCTACATGTTTCAGACAGATTTACTGTCCAGCATAAGGAGTCTTAATACTGTATTTACAGCAATTGGTATTTGTCATACTGGTTATGTTGCCGTCTGCTAGCGAGGTCAGGATGGAACAAATACCTGTTTCTGTGAATACAGTATGAAGACTCCTGATGATGGACAGTAAATCTGTCCAAAACATGTAGAATTGTTTACCAAAATAGAGTTGAGAAATAGTGCATTTCGTTGGCTTTTGTTATAAGAATATATCACGATGCACGGTCCTCTGAATATCAAAATCGTTTTGTAGGGTCGACACCTCGAAATGTAGAGAGATGCCAAAGGACTTCCAAATAATTAGACCTGAGTAATTACAACATTTCTTCTTTTCGTCCATTATTTTTAGTGTGATGAGAAAAAAATATGTGCTACATAAAATAAACTTATACTACGTTATTTTCTTCCACGATCCTTTTGCCTCATTCTTGTCAGTTCCAAGTATTCTTTTGAGCACTCTTGTCTCCTAGACATTCAAATTATTTCCAACTGCTAATTTGAGACGCGACTCGTCACAAGGCTACGAAGCGACACAGTTTTCTTGTATTTTAATTTCCAGAGAAAGGATGCTGTCCTGAGTGGCAGAAACCTTGCCCCGAATGTCCTTCGTTATGTACGAACATCTGTATCCCTGAATTGTGATTTGTTATCGTAGGTGAAGTCGATTTAGAACAAATCTGAATTGAGTGCTTGACGAGTTATGGCTGTAGACGGACACGCTGTTGTGTGCAAAGTTGTTCCCTCTGTGTCTATCCTTCCAGTTCTGACATCTGCCTTGTCTCTAAATCGTGGAAGATCGCTTCCTCCATCCGTCGACAGTAGGAACGCCTTGCAATAAACACTTAGTTCCGTGCACTTTAGATGATTCAAACTGCCACTGTAATGTCTGACTACGTGGTAATTAGAGGAGTGAGTAGGTGTACGGATGTTCCGCGTGGTAATTACCCGATGCGCATGGCGTTCAGTTTACTTTATGCGGGGGTTGGGTTATTGCGTATTTTATGGGGATCCGTGTGGAAAACAAATGATAGAAAATGTTTCGTCTGAACGTTTATCGACATTGGCTGATTATTACTTTTATTTGTGTTTGATAGTCCAGTTGTCTGAACCATGTTTTTCAGGTACGACGTGTGCGAGTTTGCAGGCTTACGCCGCGGCGTCGGTGAGGTCTTCGCCCTCCTGGGTTATGTGGCATATGTCGTTAGTTGTTTGCCAACGTTTCGGAACAGTGTGACAATCCACAAGACCCAAGGCCTCACAAAAGTGATAAGATAGGCGGTATATGTAGCACGGATGGGATATGGGAATGTCGCACCTACACAGCTTTAGTAGGACAAAATGAGGCGTAATGAGGCGTGAAGTTCTAAAGACACCAAGAACGTATGATAGGACAGGATATGATATATTTTGGTAACTGCAACCGGGTTGACACCCGGTGGCAGCAGTACAGTACACATTTATACACAAACAATACACAGAACAACACAATGAAACAGAATTCCTAGAACGGAACCTACATAACAATAAGAATACATCAACATAACAATAAAAATACATAATTTACAAAATTAAACAGAAGCATAAAAAATATACAACCTTATATACAATGATAAAAAATGGAGCCAAAAGAATGTGATAAACGAAACAGCAATATAAGCAGCAAACTTCATATTATATATATATAATTTTTTTTAATAATGGCAGACACCCTGTTACTAAGACCTTCACTTCACTTCACCCACCTACACTTCACCTCACTACACTTGTCGACACTTCAGTTCTTCCCGTTTAAACTTCTGTGCTGTCGGATGTCACGCCATGCAGTAATGTAGATGGCTGCCAACGTGTCTGACAAACACACTGCCTCGTTTCTGCCTGAAGTTGGAGACAGTTGTGCTCCCCTGGAGCAGTGGGAGTCAGTCATCAGCTGGTCCCTGCACCACACTCATGAAGACAGGCGTTTTAACAGTCAGAGAGATTACGTCAGAACGTTGTCTAGGTATGGAGAGGAGGTTGTTGCTGTGAGGCATGTAGGGCTGGAACGAGTTCAAGGTACAGGGTTTCGTGGAACAATTTCGTGAACCGGATCTGAGATTCTTAAAAGCAGGGAATTTGTTGTTAAACTGAATCTCTGTCACTTTTTGGCTGGGTGAAGGTCAGTGTTGTTTGAGCCTGCCCTGTTTGTCCATCCCCGATACTGAATCCCGTAGGAATGTTAATGATGGCATAATAATTAGCCATTCAGCTCCTAAATATGCTGCTGCATCTCTTTGTGTTTGTCTGGAGCTGTTTATTTTTTCACCGTTTGTATTCAGTAGTAGTTATAGATACTCTGAAACGGGTAGCTTACTACTGCAGCTCAGAACGTTTCCACTACATCAAGTTTCTCGGTATTTTATTCAGAATATTGAAAGACTGGCTATTGTACGGCAGGCAATAAAAGGTAATCCGAATCGATAAGGACAGGGACGCCCGTTACAAAAATCCGTCTGTGAACAACCACTCTGCTGGAACACTTCTTCTTCTTCTTCTTCTTAGTACGGCTCTACAACTCTTAGTGCGGAGTTTTGACCTTCTCAACCACTTTCTTCCACCTTCTCCTATCCTGGGCAAAGGTCTTCCAATTTGGCACTTTTAACCTCTGTATATCTTTTTTAACATCATCAGCCCAGCGTATCTTTGGTCTCCCCACTGGCCTCTTTGAAATGGGTTTCCAGGCGTGTATTGCATTCTTTCGATATGACCGTACCATCCTAGCCTTTGCGCTCTGTCGAAGTTTATTATGTTCGTATGTTTTATTATTTTATCCAATTCCTGATTAGTTTTTATTCTCCAGGATCCATTTTAATAGGTTCGGCCAAATATTTTCCTCAAAATTTTCCTTTCAAAACCATTAGTCTATTGGTTATTGTTTCTTTTAATATCCATGTTTCACATGCATATGTGACTACTGGTTTAATTACTGAGAAGTATAATTTCAGTTTCGCGTTTTTAGATATAAGCTTGCTTTGAAATATCTTTTTATTTGCAAATAAGGCTTTTCTGCTGGAACACTGGCCACACAAATCCAGGTACTTATAAACAGCAAGGGGACTGTGGAACATTCTATAACCTACCTGTGATCCTGTGATAAAGTAATACTTGCTGGTATCTTACACGTAGGGAGAGAAATCCAAGTTAATTCTGTCGTGGCTAAAATGTAACCTTGTGACTCGTTCATAGAACTACGAAAGTGAAATGAAGGACATAAATAAATGTAATTCTGTGAATGTTATATATAAGTTGTACGTACATGTTACATGAATCTTATGTGCGACCATTTAATACAGGCATACATACATCTATATAGTGGGCCGGGATAACGTAGTCGGTATAGCGACTCGCTACGGTCCGGACGGTCCGGAGGTTGAAACCCGGTGGTGGCGAGATATTCCGCACCATTCCAGACTGGCCCTGGGGCCTACCTGTCCTCCCGTACAATGGGTACCGGCTGTGTTACGTGGGAATGAAGCGGCCGGGGCGTGGCGTTGACCATCTAGCCCCATCCAGCACCGAGCAAGGAAACAGTAGAGTATTCTGGGTCTTCATACCCTGTTCTAGGGTGAACTTTACCGCTTATCTTTTTACATATATATATATATATATGTTAAAACGAAAATTCCTGTTATCAATAATATTAACGTAAAATGAAGAATCATTTTTTCATTTTACGTTCATATTATTGATAACAAGAATTTTCGTATTAACCTATCTTAAGCAGTACCAGACTCAAACCATAAAATTTAAAACGACTTTACATTGATCGTATTTTGAATAAGTGCCCCTCATCTGTGCTGATGACGGCCTGATGATGGCTGTTCGTGAGTCGAAGCATGCAATGAATTTGTTCCTGGCAGATTTTGGTAAATGGCTGTACGTACGTCTGCCTGAGTGCAATTCTGTTTATGTCACAAATAAGATGCAACATGCGGATGAACACAGTACCACCCACTGCCCTCTATTGCTGCCATCTTCTGCTCCTAATCGTAACTACCGCCTCTTTCGCCTTACAAATAAAAGGAGAAGACCGCGGTCGTTAGCCTGTGTGTGCATGTGTAGCTAAATCGTTGACTTTGATGGAAAGTACAGGGTATGCTCTGTGTACATTTCGCCTGCATTTGGAGGGTTTTCAGCAAAGCGCTGAAGTTTTGAGTTCATGTAAAATAGGGGTCATGTTTACTGCATGATTTCCCAGAAACCGCAAACTTACCTCCCCCTCCCCGACTTTCAAAATGTTATCGGAGTCCCTTGATTAGTTTGGTGAAGTTCGAACTCAATGTAAGCAGCTTCGCACAAGGAGTCGCCATTTTGGTAGTGGCGGTGAAACTGGACGGTCCGGTAAGCCAATGGACCCCGAAACGCGTTCAGTTGCGGCACTGGGTCACTTCTGGTGCGATCGCCAGGCAATTGCATAGAGGTGGCGCCATCACCGAGCGATGCTAATCACTAGAGGATGTTAGAATCACTAATCAGTGAAAGGGCTCTAATAGAAAACACAGCCTTAGGTGACCAACCGTCTTGGTGCTGAAAAAATAGCGTAAGCGTAGAACAGGAAATACTACTTGCCTTCAAGTACAAGGGCTGTGACGTAATGCAGTTTATGCCTTAGAGTATTATCAGATCTTGTAGCACACTGATAAACGAAGGCCCTAAAGCAGTGCTGCCATTCATATTCCGTCGATTAAATAAGGAATTGATAAGGAATTTGAACCAGACTGTATTTAGAGTGTATTTGAATTGCTTGCTTGGAGTGACTAAGACCGGGTCCATACTAAACTGATAAAACCTGCATTTGTGTGGAATGCAGTACGCATGCTCTGTGTTATATTTTCAATTGCGACCTGTCTGGCTGTACCGCATTTTTCCACATAATGGTACATTTTTCGGAACAAATGTTATTCAACATGAAATGCATGTTTTTATTTTCTGTACAACTTTTGTCTGAAACATTTCTCATTCTAATAAGGACGGAGCGCAATATTACTATACATGTACATAGGTCTTTATTTAAAGTGCCCGTTATTCTTTTCGGATTTGAATGAAACTTTAATTTTCTCGACAGAATTTCGGAAGATGCTCAGATATACAGTGTCAAAAAAAATCCATCCAATGGGAGTCGTGTTGTTCCATGAGGACAGACTGACGAACGGGACGGACGGACAGACAGACAGACATGAAGAAGCTAATAGTCACTTTTCACAATTTTTGAACGCATCTAAAACACTGCGCAGCCTAAGTGAGCGTTTTTTAAATGCTAATATCGCTGGTAAGTCCAGTGACCATTTTGCTGGTATATAATTAATATCCATAATTAGTAGTATCGTGTTGTTCACAGATTATTCGCAGAACGTCTAATTTGGAATAAATTACCGCAAGGCTGCGTTGTGTTGATTCTTCAGTGGAACGGAGATTCTAGTTAGTGAAGGGAGAACTTGTTAATCACGTTCTTGTTTTTCGAACCACATTGCTAACAGTCTGTCAGAGCATTGGTGCCGTTGCATTACAGCTAAACAGAATCTTGAACGCATCTTGTATGTCGATCAGCAACGTCCGTCCTTTATACCATGCTATACGTCTAGTAAACTTTGGTTAACAGGGCTGTGTAATGAAAAGCTTTCAGCTTACTTGAAAGTTCACTTAGCATCTAACAAGAAGAGGATGAATGAGCAGGGCGAACTAAAAAAAAATAAAAAACGTTCAAGTAGCTTAATTGGAAATAATAAAAGCATTACACGTTTTAATTACAACCATAATTATGCAGTGTTTATAAAAACTTCTTACGCCCAGTTTATACGAGAAATTACCCCATGTGTTTATATACAGACTGATTTGACAGTGTATTAATTAATTCACTTCACTTACACTTTCGTACCATTTCATGATTTAATGAGCTACATTCAGGCTTTGTTTTATTGGCAGAATTGATAGCAGACCATCAGTATTACACCATGTGCATTATATTATTTTGCTTCATCGGCTCACGTTGCGGTCCTACGACCATCGCCAGAGGCAGTCACAACTGAGATGCGTAAGCTTGCATGAACTTACGTCGGTTTTCTTTTTCACTATTATTTGTGGTCATTAATTAAAAGGGCCATGTACAGACTATACAATTATGAGTATCGCCTGATGGCCCTGACCAGGTATCTGGCTCATGTCCTTTTCCGGGTAATCGAAATTTCACAATCGTTCACCCTCATCATTTAGTGCTAACAGAATTAAAAAGTAACGCAGGGGATATCTGTGACATAGAGAAGAAATTGCTATTTGCTTGTTTGTTGTGCTGGAGGGTTAGAATAAGTTCATTCTTTCTTAAACTTCTAAATACAGTTACATGTGTTTTGCTGCTTGGCTCCATTAAGGTTTTTCTCTCACACTGTGCAAACGATGACAGTAACAAATCGAAGCTATATCCATGGAATTAAAGAGATTAAATTTGGGAAGGGATTTCTGCCATTTAGCACGGAATACTGTCTTTGTGCTTTACATCTGACAGACACATGAGAACTTCAGAAACCCGATTAAGAAACCGTATTTTTTTTATACGTCGTGAAAGTTTTATTTTCTGTTTTGAACAAACTGCACGGCGTCAGGACTCACACTGTGATCTACATTTAGACGCCATGTATTGTAGGTGGATGCTGGCGTTTTGCAATAAAATATGCCTCCGTCTTCAGTGTCGACCCTGAAGATGGGTGTGGTACATTAATACGAAACGCTAATTTCAACCTAAGCACCGTGTGATTTACCAACCCCGAAGACAACAGTCCGCACACTCACCGTTGTGAGAATCCGAAATCTTGCATACCCTGAGGATATTAAGTGTCAAAGAGTTGAGAAAGGAGACGGAAGTATGGGTAAGGAACAGGAGGATGGAGAAAATGAGGTAATATCGAGCTTTGGATCTTTCAGTGCTGACTTTGTGTTAGTAAGGTGTTTTAACAGACGATTTGATGGGCAGTGTATGTAGTATACGTAGGGAAGCGTCAGATACATTTCGGTCTCAGATGAAGAATCTTGGATGCAAATGGGTGATAATGGTGAGTCGGTAGACTTGAAGGGTGTGAAGAGTGGGAGAGTGGAGTGGGGAGTCGTCGTGGAATAAAGTCCAGTGGTCAGGTTTTGTGAATACGGTAATGAATCTTTCTGCACCATGAAATTAACGAGCTTTGTATCCAGCTGAGTAAATTGAATGAGCATTTTGTATCTTGCAGGTAGATATAACCGACTTGTTACTTTTTTTTTTTTCATGTTTGCGTCGTGTATCAATGACATTTATACACTTTAGTATCCAACTAATGCACAAATATATAATTCGTAGATGCAATTAAAATTGTAAAATATTTAAAAGTGCTCCAACATGTTTCGGATCACAGGGGATCCATCATCAGGGAGCCCTGTACAGTACTTGGCCAAAATTACAAGAATTGTTCTATCGTGGCCATGTCAACGGACACGATAGAACAATTGTAATTGTGGCCAAGTACTGTACAGGGCTCCCTGATGATGGATCCCCTGTGATCCGAAACATGTTGGAGCACTTTTAAATATTTTAAAATTTTAATTGTATCTACGAATGATAAATTTGTGCATTAGTTGGATAAGAAGGTGTTTAAATGTTTAAACTTGTTATTTTTTGGGACACCGCTGTAATTGGCTGCTGCTTGGCACAGAGTTTGACAACGACTAATGCTTCCTCAGTCAGTCAGTCAGAAAGTTGGCCGCATTTTAGAAACAGCACATTATGTTACTTTATTCACAACAGCCCGCCATTTATGTCTGTTCTAAGCCAGATAGATTCAGTCCACGTCATTCCATCCTAATTTTTTAAGATCCATTTCAGTATTACCCTTCCTTCTTCACTTAGGTTTTCCAAGCGCATTTTCTATTTCCCAATCGCGCCGCATTTCCCGTTCGTCTCATCCTTCTTGATTTGATCTCCCGGATAATAGGTATTCGGTGTTTAATTATGTTAAGTAGGCTTAATGTGAGTTGAAAAACTCAATTCAAGGTTTTGTCCTGTCGTAGGTTGCTCTTACACAGTAGGTTGCTCGAAGAACGTTCCTAGTAAACAATATGGCGTCATACTCTGTGGAATAAACCAGTTTTCTTGCCTGATGAAAAGCGCGGATCACTCCTGTGAGGGTAACTAGTCTGAAGAGTGTGAGTGTAACGTGTGATTATCGAGTACGAAGTGTAAATGCTAGCCACACGAGTGTCGGCGCTATTGTCTTCGAATGGATGCTTTACCACTTCAAGCGCACTGATAACTCATATGTACACTTGTTTTGACATTATAAAAATTGAATTTTGCCCGCAGAATGTATTTGTGGACTTTTCAGTGATGGGTAGAATAAAGAGATGATCTTCCTGCATGGGATTTACCGGTTGGTCTTTGTAGTGGGAACGAAGTGCGAAGTGGGCAGTGAATATCTTTATCGTTGCACCGTACATTCTGTAGTTTATTTAATTAATACACCAACAAATTCACATACATTCATTTACTTATCTACAATTCACATTGAAACACTTAAAACGCTCCTACATGTTTCGATCATACGGTCATCCTCAGGAAGCATACTTTGTTCCTTGCTAAAGTTATAGTTTAAGAACACTCAGTGATTTACATCGTTACGTTGAGTTGGTGCTGTGGCATCATGTCTTGTGTGTTGTGTGTGAGTCGAGCGTTTTAAGTGTTTTAATGTAAATTTTAGATCATTAAATGAATATATGTGCATTTGTTGGTGTGTTAATTAAATGGGCAGTGAATATTTATCTATTATTCACTTGGACTTGAAACCACAGTTCTTTTCCATTGGTGGTGGCTTATTGTCGCATACTGTAGCATGATATTTTTCCCCAAAGTGAATAATTGCTAACATCAAACACTATCATAACGTTCCTTTCAACCGCTGCTGTTTTAACAAAACACAATTCATATTATCGTATGATGACTTGCCCCACTACTAACTCCTCGCAATTATCTGCCCCTCTGTAGCCTACAAAACGAAACAACATTACGAGGAATGTTTTGTTCCCTATATCGGTGTGGCTCGATAGTGTTTCAGATTCGTTGTATCGGGTATTCGCTGTTCTGGTTTGTTATGCAGTGCGCTTTGGGGGTTGTTTACCGACGTTTCGGGACAGCGTATCGGTAACCTGAATTCCCTTTTGACCAAATTACACGCATTCGATAGTTAAGCTCTTTTTATGGTAGTTTCTGTGAGGTAAAAATAGCGTAGGGTTTTGGTTAGTGACGCCGTGTCACGTACGTAATTTACGTGGCTTCAAAATGATTGTAAGGACTTTGAGAGTACGGTGTTTCGGCTTGTGACGCCGTGTATCTCGGAACATACCCCCTACGTAGCAGTGAAAACTCCTTCCCAGTAAGTGGAATTTGCACCCTGAAGATGGAGAGAGTATTATCCGAATCGTTCGTATCTGTCTACCAAACCGCACGGCGTCACATACTGTAGACCAGAGTCTTTATATTTATTGCCATTAAAATTACCAAATAGCAGAAATTGTTGATTTTTATATGTACCTGGGCGAAAGATGCTTTGTGGGAGCCCCTGTACTTGCTTGTTGGTTTTCTGTTTGCTCTTTTTTCGTTCCTACATTTCTTTCTTTGGTACAAGCAGGTATAGGAAATTTTATCCCAAAAATGTGAATGCAAATTGTCTCCGCGTTCATTAGGTGCCGCATACTGAGATATCCCCCCTGATGTTGAAAGTTTTTGCATTATCAGTGGTTTAAAATTGAGCCATGCCGTCGGAGATCATGCACATACAGTTGCCATATTGTTTGAGCAAAGTGCACTCGTGGAACGAGTGATTGCTTTCACAAACAAACCGATTCTTCTAATCATGTAACCCATTGTTATTACTCCGACTATACCCGTGTGTTGTGGTAACTTCCCCCACTAAGCCCCCCCCCCCCTCAATCACGTTTCCTGATTCCGGAAAGCTCTCGCTGCCCTCACTAGCAGATAGATGAATTCGATAATACCCGTATGATCAGTTCTCGAACAGCGTACAAACATTGAAAAGGAGAGTGGGTAGGTAGTGGGGGTGATACTGGTCGCGTAACAACTCATTGTAGGATTTATGTGTGTGTGTTTGTGTGTATGTCCACAATATTACAGTTTCTTCACAGTATTTGATTTCGAATAAGCGTCCACATGCCAGCAGGAAAACGGTCCGTTGATGTCATAGTGCGATGGAACAGTTGCTTGGTCCGTTGGGATATTTAACCTTTTACCACAATTTGACAGCGGTGGGACGTTTTCCCCGCTCGTGTCAATTTGGTTGCTTCTTAGTGAGTGCATAAGGAGCATTTGCTGGAAGTCCACGCAATTCGCTTGTCTGACAACAAACATAGCAACGTGGTCACTTACTGGCGGGCCCATCGATAAATTTTTTCCTGCCTTTTTCTCCTGCCCTTCCAGCTCCTTCTCTCTCTCTCTCTCTCTCTCTCTCTCTACCGCCTGTTTCTTCTTCGGAGACGAAACGGTCTTTCAAAAATTCGCCTATTTCCTCGGTTTCACTCATAGCCTGGATCCCTGGCCTGTATAATCCTGCATGATGTAAAACATCGAATTTCCCCCGCACGGCTCTGTTTTCTACCCTGAGGACAGAGGCAGCAGGTTTCTTCAAAATATCCGCGGTCTTACGTCGCCTAACACCGTTGTCTTCACGTTTACCTGCATGAGGGATTTCAGGAGGAAGGCAGTATATATACGTACACGTACGTAATTGCACGACACGGCTAAGATACCGGCCTACACTAAAAATATTAAATTTTACACCTTTGAATAATTTTTACTCGCGTTCGCAAAATTGTGAAAAGCGGCTGTTAGCTTCGTCATGTGTCCGTCCGTCTGTCCGCATGGAACAGTTCGGCTCCCACTGGACGGATTTTCATGAAATTTGATATTTGAGTAATTTTTTTAAATCTGTCGAGAAAAGTCAAGTTTAATTAAAATCGTACAGGAATGACGGGTGCTTTACATGAAAACCTTCGTACATTTATGACAGTGTCTCCCTGAATTCTTCTTAGAAGGAGTAATATTTCCGTCAAAACACACATTTTGTGTTCAGGAACTTTTTTTTTTCTTTCGAAAATCTCTGCCGTTTATGAGATCGTGTGGAAAAATGTTTTATATCCGGGCAGGTCACAAATGACAAAATAACTCATGCGCATTGCATGCCTGATACCTATGGCTTCAAACATACACTTAGAATGTGTAATAATTATTGTTTTTTTCAGGGCAAAATGGTTGCACAAATACGCCTGAATTTTACGTTATATATACATTGCCTGTCTTGTTGGGCTTCTGTTTTGGGCATACGTAATCAAGTAGTGTGTTAAGGGAGAGGGTCCTGCTGAGACGGATCGTAGGACATTAGCCGGTATGGATTTGGGATGTATTGAATCCACTCATCACAGTGGCTGGCTATGTTTTTAGCGGTGTTTACTGTTGGAGTTTTGGTGCCAGTTGCATTGTTAGTCATTCAGTTACTGTGTTAGTATGTTACATGAGAAGCGTAAGACTGAAGGAAAATAAATAACTTTGCTGTGTAGAAGGCAGTGGTCTGACTGGAGAATGGTCGGGTGAAGGCCAGATGTTGGCTCTATCTGGCCGGATGAATATACATCAGTGTTACATATGAATAGCAGCGGTGGAGATGGGCCGTGAGAGGCGGACGTGTTGATGGAAAGGAGCCTCAGGTACAACTTAGCCCAGCTCACGTCATGTTCCACACGCACGTGTTTATGGTGTTCTATGTTTTCGAAATTTAACACAGACAAATTTCGATGTGATCTGCGCTCTTCTGCGATTTCACGTAGCGGATCCATCTTGCGGGCTTTTTTATTCTTGGCCTTTGAGGATGGCATCGATAGGTTGTTCCGAAACGCCGGTAGGAATTACCACTATACACTGCGTAATATCCCAGAAGACCGCACATCTAACCTACTTCGCAGCCGAAGCTCGAAATCACCCCAAGTTTCATTGTCTTTTCCGTGTCATTGACAGCTTTGTATTGTTATTATTATGATTATTGTTCTAATTATTATTATTATTATTATTACTAAACAGGGAGGAAGAGGCTTGATGCAGTTAGAAGCAGCCCACGCAGTAGAAATTACAAAATTGGTGGAATATGTAGATAGGAAGGAAGACCCATTAATACAGGTTGTCCGAACACACCAACACAACACCGACTCAGCTGTGTTACAGAGAGCTAGATGCCTGAAGACAGAAGTACAGAAAGAAACGAGAAAAGTGAAGGACAGTATAGCGGAGAAAACAAAAGAAAGATGGCAAGGCAAGAGGATGCATGGACAATTTCCACGTAACATAGACGAATGGTGGACATTGAACAGTCATATCGCTGGCTAAATTCTGGTGACATCAAGGGAGAAACAGAATGTACAATAGTGGCAGCTCAAGACCAAGTAATTAGTACAAACTATTTTAAGAATAAAATTTTGAAGCAAGAAACTGAGAGTAAATGCCGGTTATGTAAGCAACATGAAGAAACTATTGACCACTTAACTTCGGGATGTCCCATTTTGGCA
>Ga0136643_10003698_pt1 | contig 20743 bp, 9 predicted proteins | sample TergutLab28metaG_FD_96883 | JGI IMG/M metagenome (GOLD analysis project Ga0136643, IMG submission 96883) | Labiotermes labralis P1 segment gut microbial communities from Petit-Saut dam, French Guiana - Lab288 P1 (version 3) (version 3) | ecosystem: Host-associated > Arthropoda: Insects >...
GGGATCTTGGTCAAGGGATTGAAAATTACAGATTTTTCGTAACACACTCCTGTCTTAAGGAAAACTAATTTTACATAGAAAACTTTCATGTAATTCAGGCAGCAGTTAGCTATATTAATATACCTGTCGAATAAAAAAAAGTATTGGATCCATTTTCTACGGTGATATTCCCTTTAACCTGATCCCATTTGTGCTCCGGTTCCATCTAACTGACGCTTCACACCAGGACAGAGACTGCTCCCCCTCAGACCACATACAGCTACCCAATCTAACAGCTTGCTACTGCGTCCTGTCGAGTCAATTCCGCTACGTGATCTGTCGGGCTCAAGACCGTAACTAAATACTTTTCATACGAAATCTGACACAGTGCATAAATAGAAGATATTTACATGACGTAGTGGAAATATGCTAATGAATTTATGTAGACTCGTAGTGTGTTCATCTGCTGCTGATACGTGCAAAATATGGGACGGAATATTGAATAAGGCTTATCAGAATTATTGTTCATATTTAGCGTAGGATTTGTCCTGTTAGATTTTAAGTTGATACCCTAAATTTATTCAGTTGGATGTGTGGAGGAAGCTAATAATATGGACTTCATACAGAATCTTAATAAAACATAAGTGTCTATAGGAATATTCGATTTTAGTATTTTGACAACCTGCGATTAAATTAACAAAAGTAAAATATTTTAACAGGGTACTGCGCCTTACAATGTTTATTTCACGTTTTTACTTCAATAAACATCAACCTGAAACATTTAAAACTCAATACTTTGAATAAAATGGCATTCTGCAACAAAGGAAATTACGATGTATTGTTTAACTTGCATCACAACACAACTTGATTTAGCGGAGTGGAATTAAAACCCCACACATTTCTAAGATTATTACTACATGGAAGTGGGTAGTAAGCTTCACGCTCCGGCCAACCTAAATCCGTGGAAAGAGCTCCACTAGGTATAAGTCTGCATGATGGAAAGGGAATAATAGAATGAAGCTAATATATTTTGGGTTTTCCATACCAAAATTACAGAGTTTGCTTTTTTTTTACATTCTTACTACCCATGAAAATAAAGGATAGTCTACAAGTGACATCGTGTTGGTTATTTTAAAGAAGTACAGAGTTTGCGTTTGAATTGTGGCACACAAATGTTCAAATGTTCCACTATTTCTCAATAATTCTCAACCCCTCGGTTGAGAAGCGTCTCCAATTAGTGGAAGCAGTCTGAATATAGAGGAACAATGGCGGCATAATGCACTCAAACTAATATCGGATCTCTCACAAAATTTGTTGAACAGACGGAGAAGAGAAGGAATAAAATTGCGAAATGTAAACCAGCGAAACATTATGGATGATATCATGAGTACATAATTCAGTCACACAAGTCTTTGGTATTTCCTGTAATGATACTACTTCTCTTTTCAAGAAGGACCAAGGATTTCGAATTTAAATTCCTTTATTTTCATCTATTTTAATTGTCTACTACAGCGGCCTTCATGTTTCGTCATTGCTTGACATATATAACGTACCTTGAAAGCTGTAATATATATTTGTCCGAATTTAGATAAATAAAGGTAAAGTGATCCCGTTACAGGCCCGGTGTGGCCCAGAGAGTGGGTAGAGGTATAGCTCTACTCTTCCATGACCGCGGCACTACAAGGGGGTGAGTGGTCAGCAGCACGCCCCGGCCGCACTTTACCACCGGGAAAGAACCGGTACCCATTTCACAGGAAACTGGGTGGGCTCCAAGGTCGGTCTGGACGGGGGAAAATCTCTTCCCCACCGGGATTCGATCCCGGACCTTCCAGCCCGTAGTCAGTCGTTATACCGACTGAGGTAAACCGATTTTAGATAGCAAATCTTAAATTGAACCCTTTAAAGACGCAGAGCAGACTGCTTTATTTAAAGAACCAGTTCGTACCGCGCAGTAAACACTTTTCACCTCGGTCATAAAAACCAATCAGTTCATGTTGTATGGGGCTGAAGTCGCTGTTTGTTCTGAGATAAATAACAAAATACATAAATATTATGTGAGCAGAGAGTAGAATTGTTGAATGTTAAACCTGTAGGTGCATCACGTAACCAGTAATGTTTAAAATGGTAATGCGGCAAATGCGTGAGTTCTGTTGGAACTATATCTGATTGCCAGTGATTGGTGTCAGTCGAGATCTGGGCTCTTCTGTTGCGTTTTTACGCAGCGCAGATTGATAATTCCGTAACTAAAGAGCGCAGATGCCTTTTACTTCGCGGAAGAAGCCCTGAAATCACTCTTGGTTTCATTCTGTGCTGTTATTTCTTTTGTCACATCGTGACATGTCAGCAATATGTTTACTGTTGATGAAACTTCAGTATTTAGAGCAGTAAACGTCGTACTGTAATATGGTACGAAATACGGTTTCCTTTCAAAAAGCGAGGAATAGAGCTTACATTTTCTTTTACTCCGTTTAATGACAGGTTTTTTTCACGGTAAATGTAAATTTCGAGGCACTGGATTTATCCCACGCTGGTCTGGTTTTATGGGTTGTTCCGCCTGATTAATAAAAAAATCTTTAGCTGTCTCAAATTACTTTTTCTATGTTCTTACGCAGTGTAAGAAAATCAGTTTTGGGGGCCGACGTTTCGAAGGGAACTGCTGTCTCTATCTATTTAGTAAATTAATTTTGTTTGCTGCAGCATCCACCTGAAGAGAATTTATTCACTCAACAGATGTAAGTAGCAGGTCGTCTAAAATGTCAGTACAGGTTTGTTATCTTTAATAGTGGAAGAACCCAGAAGATCTCTTTTGAGTAACATCCGCTGTGAGTGAGCGAAAACCTAAATCTTTCGCAGTTATACTGTGTGTGAAAATTACTGTCTTCAGAGATATGATGCTTCGTAATTTGTTGGGTGAATACTGACGTTTGAGCTGAATCTGCTTCATCTTCAGGCAGTAATGTTCCACCCTTAAGAAGGAAGTAGCAGATTACCATAAGTCGCCCTTATTTTCTATCAGGCTACAGCGCGTTACATTTCATACCGCAGTACTCGGTCCTAACTGTATACGAAATATTCTTCTAACATAAAGAAGGGGAAAGTGCCTTTTTTCAAAAAAGTAAGTCTTTATACAACAGAATACATGAATCCGAATCTCAAAACATCTTCGTTTTTAGCAGGAAGTATTTAATTGGTACACCCCTCAAACGATTATTTTGCAATGTTAACTGAAGTCGAACAGTCACACTCAGTGCAAAGCGGTGCTTATAGTAAGTGCCTTTACCTCCCACTTACACATGCCCTTTCACGGGAATCTGAAAAGGCCTTGGAGTTTGCGCACAAATGGTTTCAAGTAAAGTCCATATATGCACAATGGCAGACGCGCTCAGCCCTTCTATTTTCGGTCTTGCACGTTACAAACACGCGTAAGGATCGTCTAAGGACGTGTTCAAAAAATTTAATTGGAACAGGCAATGTGCACGTATTGTAATATCGACGCACTTTTTTTCACCTTCTATTGCCGTCCAAAAAACAATAAATATTACATATTCTGAGTCTTTCTTCTTAGCCTAAGGTATCTAGCATGCAATGCGCATGCGCCGTATTGGCATGTGTGGCCTGTTTGGCTGTACATAATTTTTCCACTTTATCTCATAGATGGCACGCTCTTCGAAAGAAAATATTGAGCATAAAATTTGGGTTTTGATCTTCTCTACAAGAAGCACTTTTCTTTCTAAGAAGAAATGGACGATATATGATCTAAATTTTATGTCAGTCTTCATGAAAAGTACCCATTATTCTTGTCGGATTTTGAAGAACTTTTAACTTTGTCGACGGCTTTTCGAAATATACTGAAACATCAAATTCCATGGAAATCCGTCCAGTGGGAGCCGAGTTCCATGCAGATAGACAGACGGACCGACAGACTGACAAACGAATATGACGAAGCTAATAGAAGCTTTTAGCAATTTCGCAAACGCGCCTAAACAGACCCCATCAGCAACACTAGTAATATCTTGAGGCATTTAAGAAATGTGCCAACACATAAGAAAATTACACATTTTTTTTGAGGGGGGGGGGGGAGAATCAAATTTTGCATGAAATCCCTGTGCATGTGGGAAGCTGTGGACATGAACGTGGCTTGCATTTCTTCTAATTTGAACACACAATTTGAAGGAAAGGAAAATGATTAACGATGTCTTACTGGACCAAGTGGTCGATGGAAATCTTTTGCAATAAATACCGCTTTTCTCGGTTAGGCCGAATTCATAAGGGTTAGTAATTAATCTGTCTTTTGTGTTTGAAGTCATATTATGAACTCCTGGCATTTCAGTCCGTTTCTACTAAAGTCATGAATATTGTACCTTGGGTAACGCTTAGGTTACTTTGATGAAACTAGCACTGACATCGCCTGCGGAGCTCGAAGGGCATATTTATCAGGCCCACATAATTTCATTATAAAGAAGAAGTTACGTGGAAGGAAAATGGAATTTCACCCTTTCGCGTAAAATTTTCGTCCTAGAGGCAATGAGTGGACTTACAGGTAGACACTTCAGTGCTTCGTTAAGAAACAGGTCATAAAGATGTTACGGGAATGGAGGTAAAGCTCCACTCGAATTTACCTCCACACTAGAAGGTCACTTTAAACCCCATCACACGTTGCAAGAGAAAACAAATAGGCTTGAAATCAGTACAGATCAGCGACGAAATTGAGTTATGTTTTTGATATTTCAGTAGGTTTCGAACTCGTCACTAAACTGACTTTCATAATGCTTTGGCAGGCTTAAATACTTACCTCGTGGAGTCATTCACTATTGTTTTCGAAATAATTCACACACACACACACACACACATATATATATATATATATATATACGTACATACTGACTACTGGCTGGACGGTTCAGGATCGAATCCCGGTGGAGACGAGAATTTCCGCCCGTCCAGACCGGCCCTGGGACCCACCCAGCCTTCTGTAAATTGGGTACCGGTTCTTTCCTGGGGTTAAAGTTCGGCCGGGGCGTGCTGCTGACCACTCACCTCCTTCTAGTGCCGTGGTCATAGAAGAGTATAGCTATACCTCTACCCAACCTCTGGGCCACACCGGGCCTGTAACGGGAACACTTTGCCTTTTACCTTTATATATATATATATATATATATATATATGTATATAGTAGCAATTTTGCTTCTGTGACCAGACTACGGGTCCGTCGACCGAGAAACCGTTGTTCAGTTTCTGAAGGAACAAAAGGTATACTTTTTAATCATGAATTCAGACGGGCCGTAGGAAGCATGCATCCTCGTATTCAGCGGTTACAGCTGGCTCTAGCAGTGCCGTGGAAAGGTAGGGGAGAAGCCGGTAAAATTTACGGAGGCCCGGCGGTCCGGAAGGGGGCCAACTAAATTGCACGTGTTTTCCCGATTCTCGTGTTATCATTACTTGTCAACTTTACAAATTAAATATTTCAGAAACAATCCAAATTACTGCAACTGAGAGTCAGCTCTTCACGATTTAGTGTAAAAATGTCTAGATGGTCGGGCATTGTTTTTTTTGGGGGGGGGGTCGAATTGTTTTTTTTAACTGAGGTCCGAATTTGCTGTCAGCGGCCCTTGGCTCTGACTCCGAAAGGAAAGCGACCGGAGAGTGTAGCTGCACCTAATGCCGGTTTAAGCTATGGATCTATAAATTTGATCCTCCATACGCCTGCGTGGTGTGGGCAGAGACAGCTTGTATCTTTTCGTTATAAAATCTCTTCAAAAATCATTTCAAAAGAAGAGGCTAGGTTTTGAGTCTCATTAGTGCGTTAAATGTGTGTTGTTTTCTATCCTTCGGAAATTATGTGTCAGTAAAAAATTAACATCAAGACCAAAAGTACAAAAAAATTTTCAAACTTGTGTATTTGATAAAATCTACGCGCTTTTCTCTGTCTTAGCATTTAGTCGGTTAAGATGATATCGCAAAATTACGAATCTTTTTTCACCCGCGTGACAAATATGCAATAAGCGAAAAAAGTAAATATTAAAGACTGCAATTAGGGAGGGGGTGGGGTACGTCAAAACCCAACTGGTACTTTTAGCTCAATATGTGCAATCCTACCGACAACGAGACCTCGTTGAAAGTGTAGAATATGCACCTATGCTATGATCATACTCTGTATAGTCTTCCTCTATATACCTTTTTGTGACCTGGAGATGACCCACATTGGCCGAAACATGTCGTCGTCAGCATAATAAATAGGATACAAGACAGTTGTGTTTTGACGTACCCCACCCCCTCCCTGATTGCTTATAACACAATGAGGATGATGCACCTAAAGATTATGGACGGCTTTTGGACAAGCAAATTCATTAATTTCTCTAAATTGTTATCTCATTTTTTACCGTAGCCCATCCCGTTTGAACATAAATTCATATAATCGTAATGGTGCTGAAGTGACGGTAGCCTGAAATTATTGTAGGAACGCATTCGAATTCGGAAAATGAAAGAGACTTTTAGCTCATTTCCCTTCTCGAAGAAGTGCAGTAGGCATGTGATTTCGCCATGTTGTCTGTCTGTGTCCATTTACGTATATCAATATCCCTGCTTTCATGTGTTGAAAGACTTGATTGATTTTCATGAAAAGCTTTGATGAAAGTTATGCCATTATAGGTCATTCCAACGTCACAATTTTTAGTTTCCTACAGTCAATAACAAAAAGAGGCATCTCAAATATTTCCATCAACTTTGTTTTAATGGAGACAGGTAATGAAAAATTGGAAATTGAATATGAAATTTCATATGGTAATAGGTTCTACACGTAACTAAATAATAATTAAATCGCAACCATCCTTTGTTTTCATGCGTTCTTTGTGTAAATTTTGTATAACCCTGAATTCCATTATTTTGTTCCATTTACCTTATATGTTTCCCCTAACGACATTTCCTCCATCGACACTTCCTCGATTAAGACCCATAAAAAAAATCGAGTATGGGCTCAAAATTTAATTTTGGAAGACTATACAATTTGCGTGAAAGCGTGCTTAGTTAAGGCCGGATGATTCAATAACTTTCATTAAATTATTTACTTAGAAATGCGATTTTCTAATTAAATTTTCCAAAAAATATGAATAAATTGACTTCACACATTATGTGAGCCAGAACAGGGGGAGATGTTATAGCACATGACGTCAAGGGCAGTGAATACTCTAGGGATTAAAACAGCTCTGACCTCGATAGTTTGGGTTCGGTCCCACATACTGTATATTGGCTAATCTTGTGGAGATGATAAACACTTTCTATTAAAAATGTAAGTTGCTCTCAATGCGTCTGTCACTTTGGACTTGTCGTTATTTGCTTGGTATTCACTTTATAAAAAGTACGAACATAAATTTTTTACAGTCCCTCCCAGATAGAACACAAAAGAAAATGATACTGTTAGCCCGCCAGCAAGAAGCACAAGTAAATTCCAGCCTGTCGTATTTTCAACTTGAATACGTCCTTTATTTACTTATGCTACGGAGCAGAGTCCTTAAGAAGCTAGCCGGTTCTTTGTTAGTACAAAAAAAATCCCGCATTTTATGAGGCCCGAATGTTCATTACCGCTTTTAAAATAGTCAGTCACGTATCCCTGTTCTGAGCCAGATCAATCCAGTCTATGCACCATCCCACTTCCTTAATATTATCCCTCAATCTATGCCTGGATCTTCCAAGTGGTCTCATTCCCTCGGGTCTCCCCACCACGTACCTCTCCTCTCCTCGAAACGTGCTACATTCTCCGCCCATCTCATTTTTCTCGCTTTGATCACCCGAATAATATGGCATATGTCCTTTACTGTTAATAAGGCCTAAAGTTATGAATCCCTCTGTGCCACCATTGCTAAGGTAATGGATTATGTGGATTACTGTTACCTCTTAAGTGTGCTTTGTTATAGTTCGAGAAATCCGTACTGTAATATGGATACTACCGCTGATATTTTTATCAAACAATATGTCTGTTGCCTCTAAGGATCTTACTTCAAATACTCTAAATAATTAAAAAGCAGTTGCCAGTACTCCAGAGTAAATAGTAACTTTTTTTATTTTATGGGATTAGGCAAAGTAATAGGTCTAAGAACGAGAGTATAAACAATATCTCAAGTTAAATATCTATTACTTTGGGTATGAAAAATTGGAGGTTTTGAAGTCATAATTATGAAGGTCTTCCTCTTCGTATTCTATACCATATTTCGATTTAGAACGCGATGTTACTTGCGTATGTTTACAAAAATCCTAGCTCAGTTTGGAATGATGCGTAATCATTGAACTCCTCAGGTTTAAAGTAGGTCTTTTGCCCAGGTGGACCAAGTCAGAAATCCAATAGATCCTGAAGGTTCAATCCCTTAATTTCAGACATTTTTGGATGAATTTATCAAACTTATACTTCAAATTTCAGTCGATCTGAAGACTGAGATAAAGCCTGGACCATCGAACAACGACGGTTCGACTCCCGAAAAGGCAAGAATTTCTTTCATCCAAGCGATTCCTGTTCCTGTGGAAAGTCGACCGATGTCTTTATCTAACCAGTCACTTCCATCTCTTACCAAGCTTTAGAATGAGCTGATATATACCTCACATCCCCCTTAAGCTTTTATTAAGCACACGGAAAACTTTACCTCGCCATGTGTCATAATATATGACTGTGTTTTGTCAAATTTCCTACATAGCAGCTACATTGAGAACGCTGTTAGTATTTAGCACATTCTGGCCGACATAGCAATATTTACAATTTAGAACAGGTTTTACATCCTATATCTGAATTACTATCCAGTTGGTTTCAAATTAATTTACCTTGCAGAAACCAGCAACACTCTTATGCTGCTCATATTGTTGTGTATGTGGGCTGTTTACCAACAATGTCAAACTTCGGCAACCAAATTACAGTTTATCTGGCTGAAATCTACGAGTACTCTAAAAATAGAAACAGTTATTACTAAATTTATGATAAGGACCTTAGGAATAAATTGGCTTGTACTCTTAAAACACCAGTTGCTTCTCGCACACACCTGACGACTCTACCAGTATAAGCTTCGCTTGTGGAGTAATGGCTTGTAACAAATATTTTCTTAAAGATTAAATAAGGTATAGTGTTATTTACCACGAAATCTTAAAATCATTTATTGAATTTCATTACTGTCGGGTAAATGTAAGTACAGGGAAATGTAGTGAAACCTTAGACCGTTGATTGATGAACGTTCTATTAATTAGTTCCGTGATTCATTGAGCAAATATGACAGTAAAATGCATTGCCATGAAGGGTGGTAAACCTTCAAACACTGCTGCATTTGCCATCAGCTGTTTCTTTCACAGATGCATTGTTGAATTAAAGTGGTTCAATATATTTCCTGCACTGGAGGAAAGAGGGAAATTTGAGTTTCCTAATTATGAACATATGTAACCATCTCGAAAAATGAGGGCTGAGTATTTAAAAATACCTGCTTCGTGTTCGGAAATTTATGGTTAGAATCGAAGTCCGTTTAACAGCTATCTGTGAGATGTAAGCTTCTTGAATGGGAAAATCAAGTTTTTACAATAGTGACTAATCTCTACAATTTAAGTTTTGAAACAGGTGAATTGATAAAGATGACACCTCATTTGCTGATCCATTTTTAGCTTTCTAGATCTTTAATAAGTTAGGAAAAATCTTTATTTCTTAGCGTTTAAGTGGTGGTAGAAATATTTATCCAACTTAATGCATGTTAATACACACTTTACTTTAAAGTACATTCTCTTCCCTTTAGGACTTCAAAGTTGGCTGTCAGAATTCAATAATTTATAGACAGTCAAAATAATGACAGCGCCAGAGTAGGGACGAGCGGATTTTCAGCCTAATTCGTTGTCGGCCTCCTGGATAAACTGATGTAATTTCAGTTCGTGAGAGAGTAAATTTCACTGAGGTTGGATACTACAGTGATACTTCCTTATCGCCAGTTGTTTTCCGCTGTCTGAAAATAAATCCATTGATCAGAGTCCTTGTGAAGTTAGTAACATTTTCTCTGTTAGAAAGGAAATTCCCTTTGTTTTATGGAAATAAATTTCATCACCTCATTCTCACAGAAAAATGCATATCCCTGTCCTGAAACAGATCAATCCCGTCCTAGGCCCCAGAAAATGTCTTTAAGATCCATTTTAATATAATTTTTCCATCTAAGCCTAGGTTTTCAAGGTGACAACTTTCCCTAAGTTTTCCCGACAAAATCACTCTGTGGATATCTCTCCCCCAAAGTGCCACATGTTTCCCTGTCTGTATTCTTGTAACATTAATGGGCCTATAATTTACAACCATAAACGTTTCTGGCCCAACAGACCATTCATGGCTCATGGCCTCCTCATTCACGAGGTTTCTAGGTCACACACAATGAAGCACCACAGTCGGTAGGACTCCTCTGGACGAGTGATCAGCTCGACACAGAGAAACTTACCTAACAACACACAATACTCTAAACAGAAAGACATCCATATCCCCGGGGGGAATCGAACCCACAATTTCAGCAGGCGAGCGGCCTCAGACCTACGCCTTAGACCGCGCGGCTACTGGACCGGCAAACCATAACCTTTACTGACCAAAATTCTGGGTTGTGTGCGTGAGCGTGCATTTGAATGTCTGTGTATGTGCTCGATTTGTGTACCACTTACCTCATTTACCCTTACATATAGGAAATTTGCTTGACCAGGAGCGTAAAAGTGTCCTATGTTCATTGAATAAAAGACCTTTTGCCCATTTCTGCGATTACGACACGTCGTTTTAAAAAAGCAAAACTTAAATGAATAAAACCTCACCGAAACAAAAGTACAAACCCATTCAAGTCTTCATCTGGAAGGTGAATTAAGTTCTGCAGTGAAGGGGATTTATTTGTTTCAATGAAGTATTTTTGTTGTGTTAGCATAATGATTAGTCGTAAGAGATCATCACGTTAAAATAAATTTAAATACCGGTACCTTTTAACATATCTTAAAATTTTTCATTAATCAGACCCCAATTAAACTCTGAACTCAAGAAAGGGGAACATATTTACTCTTAACGATTTTCTTGCAGAAATAATAGGTTTATTGGCGTTTTAAATTTCCAACAGGTAACTTCGAATTCTGCCAGTGATTCTGTGCGCTATAATTCATTTGCAACAGAAAGGTACATTCGTTTGCATGCAAATTCCAGGAAATGTAACGACTTCGTAGCTTGTTTCAGCGAATATTGTTTCTTTACGCCGACGAAGACAATGTAACCGACGTGAACTCGTGAACTAATGTGTACGTAGGAGACTCCTTTTTGTGAAATTCCCTTCTAATTTCGTATACGCGTATTCTAAATTCCTTATTTACTTGTATTAAGCCGTGCAATACGGTAACTGCAAAAAGAATTTTGACAATTTACCTCGGTCCGTTTCACTGTGTAACTTGCTGATATAACGTCATTTCCTTTCTGTTTCTTCATCGAAGTCAGTACAGATATCAATCGACAGAATAGTGCACTGTTTGCACAATTCCATCTCTCCCTCTCTGGAAATGTTTACTTGTTCTCGTGAAAGTGCGACTTAACAATAAGTGACAAGAACAGACTATTCTCGTCATATGAAATTAGATGTCGAATTCCTGCAAACCTTACAAAACACGAAAAACTAACTACAGCATTGCGTTCAGAGCTTTTGTTACGAAGTTGCTGTTAAAGAAACTTGCTAGTTGTGAGACAAAGCAGCCGCCTGTCTGACAGTCTTGTACTGTACAAGTAGGCCCACATGTGACATATTTTACAGTCAGTCTGGCAAAGCAGTGCCCATGAGAATTTTGAACAGAGGATATTCCACATTGTTTCAATAATTCAATATGTAGCAAGTGATATAATTATCAAAACTGTTCTTTACTGATATAACAATATTTTTATTCATATTCGCTACTTATTTCAAACTTAAGGAGCCATTATCAGGCGATAAAATATAAAAAGATAAAATTATCTTTAGTAAAAACATTCATAATACGCATTAATACGAAAAAGATCTCTTCCTTAAGAATTAAATGTATTGCTCTTTTCTACTACTCTATTAAATCCCACCTCAGGTAGCCTCGGTTATACACAATATGAAAAAATGTTTCACATAACTCTCTAGCCCCATGGAGCAGCGTTCGTTTGAGAAGCTAACCGGTACTCAACTGGTCAAATAATTCTCAGCATTTTATGAAACCCGAAGGTTCGATACCCGCATTACAAGCACCCGTCACCTGTCCTTATCATGAGCTAGATTAATTTACTCCATCTCCCATCTCCATTTTTGAAGATCCATTTCAATATTAAACTTGCATGTAGGTCTAAGCCTGTCAACCCGTCTCTCTCCATCAGGTCTCCCCATATAAACCCGATGTATAACTCTCCTTTCCCCCCATGTGTGTCACTTGTCCAGCTTATCTCCTGCTTCTTGATTTGATCGCCCGAATAATATGTGGGGAGGAGTAGAGGTCATAAACCTCCTCGTTATGTATTCTTCTCCACTCTCTTCCCACCTCGTCTCTCTTAGGTCTAAATATCTTTCTCAGCACCTTATTCTTGAACATCCTCAACGTAAGAAACCAAACTTCACAGCTATACATAACAAGAGCCAAATTACAGTTCTTTATATCTTGATTTGTGTATTTTTGGATTGGTAAACACGAAGAAAAAGATCCCTCGTTAAATTACAGTAGGAATTCCCTGACTTCAAACTGCATTCATTCTCTTCATGGATGTAATTTTTATTTGTTAGGTAACGTCTTTCACACACAATTTTGTTGCACGAAACCTAGGGCGCTTCGGTTTGTTCCCCTTTATTTTAATAGTTGCATTATCGTGTATTATAAAATCAATAGAATCTTTCGTCATTGATTTATTATGATAAGAGTCAGTTGGTCTCGCTTTAACACATATCATGTTCTCTTAACATATTAAATAGGATACATTGACCTTGTTTGTGTGTTTGTGTGTGTGTGTATATATATATATATAGTATTATTTTCTTCATTCAAAAGAACTTTTGTTACTTTAATTGGTTTCGAGGTTTTTTTTATTGATGCGCTAATTTTATTACATTGAACCCTACTTTATACCGATGTTCTGAAGACTACTTCTTCCTGCTTCAGTACCTTGATTTATAGTTCAGAGTTCAAATAATCTGTATTCCTACTTTTATAAACTATGGGTCGAACTTATGGTAAGTTAAGTTCATGAAAATTCCACACACAGTAACACTGCAGAGACCAGAGTCGCACCTTGTCTTAGGCGGATCTAAGCCCGACCTAAACGTGGATCTGGCTTCAATGCAGTGTCATTTGTTGTGGGGTTTCTAGTGGACTAACTGGTAGTGGGACACGTCTCTTTCCGAGTAATTTGTTTTTCCTTGCCAATCTCATTCAATTAGTGTCCCTTACACGCATTTCATTCCACTATGTTCTGCGTTGTATTACTTATGAAATGAGAACGTGGTTAGGTAACATACTGCCACTCTCTTATTTGCAAACTGAGAAACCTAAGCAATGGTGTAAGTAATGGCGCAGGAACTTTATTTCAACGGGTCTAGCACGCCAAAAAGTCTTCGTGTTTCATAACTGACGGATCTGTTAGCTTCTCAGTGAAGACATTGCTCCATATATAAATTCGATTTTAAATACAATACAATAAAATACAACGAATCTTTAAACAATATGTTGTGAAGTTGTGAACAGAAATCATATAACTCCAAACATATCCGGCGGACCGCGGTAGCACAGTGGTTAAGGTGCTGTGCTACAAATCAGAAGGTTCGATCCCAGCTGGTGTCAGTGGATTTTTCATTGACATAAAATCCTTCCGATCGCACTATGATTCTGGGGTCGACACAGCCTCTAACAGAAATGAGTACCAGGAGTATTTCCTGGGGGTAAAGGCGGCCGGTGCGTAAGGCTGACAACCTACCACCATCCTGTGCCCTTGTCACGAAATCTGGGAACCTTAACTTCCTGGAACCCTCTGGGCCCCTCCACGCCTGCAACGGGACTGCTTTATCAAACATATCCATTAGTGCCATCTATAATGAAGTTCATAGGTAAGTATTTTTCTACATTACACACTGTAAGTAAACTGCTTCGTTAATGCATAAGGTAACTGGGTACTCTGTGCGTTAACAGAAATTTTACGTTTTAATTGCGACACAGTCGTTTTAATAAACTAATTTTCCATTATGATCTCAAATTGTTTAAATAGTTTGTTTGTCATTACCTTCTAAAAAAGGACTGAAATGTACACAGTTTAGTACTTTAACATTATTAACCTTTATCCTGCTAACGTGGAGAATTTGGTGAGCTCCTAATAATGCCAGCAAATGACACGTGGGATTTAATTCAGTGTTTAAAGGGTTAAATGGCTACTAACTTGCTCATTTCAATGGCAAATATAAATAAATCTTCAGAATCTCTAAGTTAATAAATAAAATAGAGCCATTAGGGCCGTAAAAGTCACTTACACATGCAAACAAACGTTAATGAACGTAGTATTTGGAATATAAACTGTTAAAGGCTCGTCCAATGCACTGCACTCAACAGACACGACGCAGTCAATAACGATTTATTATCGGATGTAATCATAGGCCATGTCAAGTATTCATGACTACACACAATAACATATGGGATTATTTTGTACACTAACGGCTTACAATAAGTGGTACAAAAGCTAATTAAATTCCATACTGTTAATTGAACGGTATTGCCTTTAGCACAATCCGATCATCATACAGAACAGATAGTGGTTTGGTATGCGGATATTCTGTTAGACACAGTAGTTATCCAGACGATTACAAAACTTTTGCTGGCGGATTTCCGATTTTTAGAACAGCATTGGCGAAAAATTGAAGCTTTGTGGTAAATGACGCCACATCCATTATTAAACAGTTAGAAAAAATTGGAAAGGAACTTATTCCCATCATATTATGGACCCAAATATTCCAAGGTAACTTGAAACTTTTGCTGGAAGCGAAATCAAACATGTAAATAAAACATAATGTAATTAAATAGGGTATTCGCATATTACAAAGGTGAATTTCTTGTTTTCGTTTTGTATTTACTCACACAAGGGGAGGGTCTTTGGTTAGAAGAGTCAAAACGAGAATGATAATGAAGTTCCTCCATGTTTGTAATTGCCCGTTTTACGTAGACGACATAGCACCTCGCCACGGACTGGCCGATTCAGGATTCGAAATCCGGTGGGAGCGACGCTTTATTCAACTTTCAACTGGCCCAAATTTCTATCCAGCCTACTGTAAAATAGGTACCTGGTCTCTGACACGGTGACAAGAGTTCGGGGCGTGGCGTTGACTACCCAAACCCATCTAGAGTCAACATTTAAATGAAGGTTAGAACACCAGAACTACCCCGCCTCTTAGTCTTCGTGGTATGATGAAGGTAATATTCACCCCAACTTCACTTTCTTCATTAAGACTTCTCTATTATATTCTAATTAATGGTGCGACATTCACGTGCAGAATATACAGTGTTTCTTCAGGAATTCCGGTACAATAACGGGTATATGACTAGATTAAGGAAAAGTCAATAAATTTTAAGGAACTTCTAGAGACCCCAAGGACAAATTAGGTGAAAGAATTACCCCATAAAGTCCTTGGCAGCGATTCTGTTACCCCAGATCGTGTAGTAGTAGACACAACCACCATCTAACGTTGCATAACGAAGCGTTGTTGACGACCTCGAGTCCAAAACAACAGGTCTGCAAACCACCTAGACAGTGTTTTATTTTCTATTCATTGAGTAGGTGAATATATTTCATGTTATATGTATGGGTTTAAATACATTCGATTTTTACAGAGTCATTAATTTGCGTATTTTCTTATACATAAACCAAAATACTGAAATTATTTCCTGCGAAAAAAATATGAAGCATAAAACGAATCATTCCGTGACGTTGACTTTTAGAATGTATCAACTTGAAATTCCTCAAGTACTCTCAAGAGATCATTCTCCCTTCTTGGCGTTCGTCGCTGTAAAACCGTGTAGCAGCTTGAAATTTACCGCCGTGACACAAGGAGGTCGATAATTAAACTTCTGTTGCCTACGGAATGAGTCAGGCGGGAGTGAATTCCATTAAGCTAATAAAACATTCAAATGCTCCAAGCCAGTCAATCACGGTAAAGTGCAATGTATACAAACAGGCGGCTGTGATATATTTGGCACGATACCTTCAAAAATATAGAGATAACCCTTGTTACTATAACGTTTGGGCTCTTTTACATTTTGCTGACCATCCATCTCTGTATAATCTTGTAAATAACTGTCTGGTATGTAGGAGCATATGCTCTTGCATACCAGACAATCATCCACACAGAATAACAAGTACCAAATGTCGCATAAACAAAGTTGTTTCTCCTAATGATGGGTACATCGTCGACCGATACATGTAGAGATTGATAAGTATACTAAGAATAAATATACCATGAATAAGTTGTGCACCGAGTTGGCTTTATTTACAAAACAAAAGTTCTCTTTTTCTTATGACTGCCATGTCAGTGAGAGCGAGACCAATATGGCAAATAATGTGTAATGAAAGTCTTATTAAACCGATTCTTAGTGAAATACAGTGTTATTCGGCTAACAGAATACTTTGTATATATTTTTTTGCTTTACTTGACAATGCTGTCAACAGCTTAGACTGAGCACAAAATAAGGAATAATTAATGAGTAGCGAATTGTAAAGGCTATCGAAGGAAAGGGAATTTATATAATTTGTGGCCCTTTTCGGGAATTTTCTTGAAGGAATTTTGGAAAGAGCGAAAACCTTCAGGATAGCTGGTCTTTGAAACAGATTCAGAACTCGTTATGTTCCAACAACTAACCAAAATCCCATATAAGAAATTTAAATAAATCCATGTATAATTTAAGGACATATAGAAAAATATTTTTCCAGAAGTACGGGAAATAAACTTTGTAATTGGCAAATTTGGTTAAACTCAAGATTACTGTATAATGTTCTGTACATTTATCCCAATCAAATTCTACCAAATTTTTAAACATTTTAATGATTTATAGAGTTTAATTATGACCAGATATAAGGCATAAAAAACCGCTAGATTTCCGTCAAACACAACTTGTTTAATTTATTCAGGAAAATGATAAAATGTTTAGGTACAAGAGTCCTTCATCAGGCCACCATTAAAAATAATTCTAAAAATAAGGAGTAATGCTGTAAAAATTAAGCTCGTGATATGGGATCCCACAGAACAATGCTCCTTATTTTTAGAACTTTGTAACGATGGCTTCATGCAAGTTTCTCAGACCCAAACATGTTGTCATGTGTCTAAAGAAAATACACAAGTTGTGTTTGACTGAAATCTGACGGTTTGTTCCTAAGTTCATAAACAAAAATTGAAATTGTTATGAGGTACACTGCCATGGCAGCGATAAGATTCATGACAAGAAGAAAGACTGTATTTTTAAAGAATAATTGTTTTCCGTGTACTTAAATATGTTACCAAAAGACGAAGTCACATTTGCATCGTTCCTCGAAGTAGGAACAAACCGCTCTGAGTTTGATTAATAACCTCCTTTAAACAGAAGCTGTTAAAATTAACCATGTAAATAATTTTTTATTCCTGTCCAAGAGTTCTTGTCAGAACTCAAAAAGCTTATCTTTCTACATGTGTATTGCACCGACTGACGATCTTAACTAGTGTCATAATGACGTCCAATAAATCAGCAGTTCAACACTGGACGAACTTGTGCTGAAATGGTCGTATGGTCTAATCCAATTTAGTGAAAGCCTCTTACTGTTGCAACTGTAGACACTGCTAACTTCTGTTACATGTGAACACACTTTTTCTACGTTAAACTGATTGGGTAAAATTTTAAAAATTTTCACCCGCCACACAGTCTTTGATTGCAGCCTTATCTAAAGCATTCTGAACAGAATTTCCTTCAGTTAATGTGATTATGTGCGTAGCAATTTCCACATGCCAATTCCCCTTTTCTATGTTATAGTAAATACGCATTCAAATATCCGCTTCAATTTTTGTTTCGCATTTCACAAAGTTTTCAGCAACGTAACTGCATGTTGTGATGGATCTCTTGCCATACAATTTTTGGACTCTTTATTAATACGCCAATTTTCGGCTGTACGAATTTGTAAAATTTAAAGCAGCCTAAGAGCTTAATTTTATAAAACTTACGAGTATAACTAAATATTTATATTACACCGTAAAACCCATAAAAGATACATGTTAAAAGCAAAAAACCGCCAAACACGCAGGTTCATAATTATGTGATGCCATCCACTGAGCAAGTGCCGACCTTTCCATTCAACACATTCAAGAGCGACACAAGAGACCAGCACATGGCCCATGATCTTAACCATGTGTGCGGCTCACACAGACTGTGTCACTGAAATGGGAAAATCGGACTCGACCCTAGGCCAGACCGTATGGGATTTTTGACGGGCAAAGTTGTAATGGGACACCTTATATTCCGAGTAATTTGGTTCGTTCTTGTCAGTATCGTTCTGCATAATCCTTTCCCTCTGCCTAGAGTGTTCGGTTACTCAGATCTGCCGACTTCGGAAAAACGGCTACCCTAAAAAGCGTCCTGCAAGATCAGGGACAGTAAAGGATAGAAAAAACTATAAATTGTCTGTGCATAGGAACGTGAAATTATTTGCATATTGACGTCGGTACGAGCCATTCGGAGACAAGTTTCAAGCTCCTGACCAGCCAGCACAAAACTATGCACATTAAATACACAACAAGAAAAATATCTACCTGCCACATTTGGTTGGGAGTTGTGGATAGCTTAATGTTTCAATTATTCTAGGCTTCTTACTGAGGTTATGATTTGCAGAAGGACTTAAAAAGATTACTAGACATCGACATTACTTCTTGTTCGGAAAATAAACATTATTGGATTAATGCCACGACAAGATTTCTAAACATATGTTAGTGTCTATTCATAAAATATAATTTGTTTTTCCCTCAAAATGTAGCCGACTAATAACGACGTCTGATAAAATACTATTATACTAATATTTGGATACATTAAGGTATTAAACGTTTACTTCGTACGATGTACCTTTATTTATAACTCTGCTAATTAATGTATTTATTGCATCCCGAAGCACAATCGCTTCACAAGATTGATAACTTAATTGCATAGACCTCATATCAAACTACCATTCAGTACCTTCAAAATGTCCCTTTGTGCCATGTTCTTCTATTTATTTTGTTTTTGTTTCCTGTTCCTAATTAAATATGTACCATTTCAGAGTTAGACTTTTTTGTTTTATAATTGCTACGCACTAGTAACCCTAAACATACTAAAAAGAGAAGCATTTGTAATTAATTTATCAAGCCCAGTGGGCCTCATGGCCTCACAACCACTGCAACAGTTTGCATTGATGAAAATCTTATGAACTCTGCGCCACAGTTGTTCCTTTCATTTGTTGCGTATTAAAAATTATTTTGAACCCCTTAAACAGTCAGTTCAATGGCAGTAGTTATTTGTTCCCTTAATGATATTCAAGGGGCGAAATGTTAGAGTAGATATTAATAACTGATTTCATCGTTTTGCTCATGGTTTTGGCTTAGATTTAACCCTTTGAAAACAAATCGTAATTTGCATGACAAAAATTAGAATTGTACCTAACAGGGAACAAATTAGAAAATACAATCAGAGAATGTTGTGTAGAAATATAATGTCTATTTTTGTAACAATTGTATGGAATACACAAACACGCTCTTAAGAGAGACAGCAAAATATGAAATCTCGCCGTATCTAATACAGGCCAGTAGGCTTTATTAAACGAGTAAACCAATTATTTGAATTGATGAGTTTAAATTTATTTTGGAATAAATTGTTCCAGTGTACACCAGTTGTGTGAAATGTTACAACCAATAAACTACACGGTAGAGAGAACATAAAATATTTACACTACATTTTTTGGCCCATCTCTCCTCAGGGACAAAAACAGAATCACGATAAGCACAGGTATAAAGGCACGAACTTAACAGAAAAAGAAATTATTTTATTATTTTTTACCTAAACAAATGTTCCAATTTTTATATTTTTTGCAACAACATCAGATTTATTCTTTATTTATCTCCGGTATACTTTTTATTGGCTGAATATATTACGGTCCTCAGGAGCTTCTCACGATAGTAATCCTTATCTCTTAAGATGGTCGGTAAGCCGAAACATGTTGGAATAGGAATAAATAATTTGTGTATTGTATAAAGTGAACCTTGACAGTTATAACTTTTGATTTCAAATTCACGTCTCTTACAGTTATTGAAACCTGAGTTTCATTTGCTGATAATTCCGTAATTTATTATTTATGTGATTGCGTCATCTCACGCAATTCTTAGACTATAAAACAATAAGATTATAGATGTCTTCGAACTTAGTAAGATCCTGCCAATTCCGGAAATGTGACTGCAAAAAACGTCCTTACAAGCAGTTTTCACCTATGTTGACGTGACTTTGTAACGCATTCACTAATATAAACGGTACGAAAAAACGGAAGCAGAAGACAGGCGATATTGTCCCATCTGTATCAGCCTACTGCCAGCCTAAGATGTAAGTGAAACCTAGAGAAACCATTCACCCCCACAGGAAGGGTACACTACAAAGGGAAAGGAGCCCAACCCGACCCACCACCACTCTAATGAAGCCGGCAGTCACCTCGAAAGACTAGAGAAAACAGTATAAAGACCGCACCAGCACTATAAGCAGAGACAGGCAGGAGCGCAAGTGAATGAAACAA